>OFFM01000955.1_pt1 | contig 18683 bp, 16 predicted proteins | sample 1521401 | NCBI WGS metagenome assembly OFFM01 (sample SAMEA3504118, study PRJEB24116) | mouse gut metagenome | biome: mouse gut; feature: mouse-associated habitat; material: faeces | place: Denmark | collected 2011
ACCCCCCCGCCGTTAACTCATTTTGTACAACGCATCCTTAAAAATCCCCCAAAACAGACACCGGACAGCCGCCGCTTTGGCAGCCGTCCGGTGCGTTTTTGTTTGTTATCGTGCTACGTCAGCCTGCATAGGCTGCGCCGGTCACTTCTGCTCGCAGTTGCAACCGCAGCCTACGGTTGCTTTCACTTTCTTCTTGAACTCCTCAAACTGAGGTGCGAACTCACTGAAGATCGCCGCATCAGGATTCTTCTTCAGGACATGATGCATGAAACGCATCGCAAGGACGAACTCCTTGGCATGTTTATCCTTTGCGAAGAGACCTGCCTGACGGGTTCTCTCCACCATCGCAGCGATATCATGATGACCGCCGAAGTTAAAGTTGAGCACTTCCGACATCTTGCCGTCCTTAGCCTCAACCATATTCACGTAGTATGATTTTTTATCAGCCATAGTTGTGTGTTTTTATAAGTTTGTCTTTTATCGTGTCTGTAGGAACAACAAACTCAACACCCCTCGGTTCACAAACAAATGCTAATTTTCCCTACCGAAACCTACCGCACCAGGCGCATCGCAACGATTACGTATCACGCGTGCAGGATTACCACCAATGATCACATCAGGCTCAAAATCATGTGTCACGACAGCTCCGGCTGCCACAACAGTTCCGGAAGCTACCGAACGACCGGCAGTGATGATCGCTCTCTGACCAATCCATACATTATCACCGATCCTTACCGGACGGCCAGAGCTTTTACCCTGAAGATATATAGGAACTTCCGGATCTGAATAATTATGGTTGTCACCGAACACAAGTACCTCCGGAGCCATCAGTACACCATTGCCGATTCTGATATCATGCGGCAAATGGCACTCCGCACCGATACCGCTGTTATCACCTATCTCTACACCTGACCCATTGCCGAAATATGCCTTGCGGTTTATTGTAAGCACCTTACCACATCGGCGGAATATTCTGCGGCAAAGCATGATACGGAATGCATTGGCAACACCCCCGACTACCGGGAAATACGAATCCGGCAGATAATAGCCTACACCATAGTACAATATCAAAGCAATTTTCCGTAATATCATAATTATGAATATTTTTTTCAACAATCATTTTTGCAAAATTAAGAAATAGTTCGCAAAACCGCCTATAACTGCAAAGGTGTAGCAGTTCGCATATCATTTATCGCAATATATGCCGGATTCTCACGTTTATTCTCTACCGGAAAAATACAAACGCGAACATGCGGCTGCTGATTGTCACAAATATGTACCCGTCGCCGGAACATCCGGCTTATGGTATCTTCATCAAGGAACAGCTTGATGCGATAACCAGCACCGCCCACGACATCAAGATCGACATCTACGTCATCGATGCATCGGAAAGCCGTATGGCGTACATGCGTTCTATCTCCGCCGTCCATGCAATGCTCCGCAGCGGCAAATACGATATCGTACACGTACATTATGGATTGTCCGGTTTGTTCCTGCTCCGTGACCGCCCCGGAATTCCGGTTGTGCTCACACTCCATGGCGGTGATATCCTGCCGGAACAGAACAAACGCATACAGGTGGCTCTCACGCATAGGATACTGCGCCGGGTCGACGCGTCAGTTACCCTCAATAAGCGCATGAGCATGATGGCATCACGCTATTGCCGCAATATTGTCGAGATCCCGTGCGGAACCGACATGGATCTTTTCACACCTGCCGTCAATAACCGCCACTATCCCAGCTGCGGCGATCCGCTAACAATAATCTTCCCCTCCTCACGTCATCGCATTGTAAAAAACTATCCTCTGTTCCACGCGGCGGTTGAAGAGTACAGGAATAGATTTGGAGTCGCAATCAAAGAGGTGGAACTTGACGGACTTACACGTCGACAGACCGTAAGAGCCATGCAGACTGCCGACCTGATGCTTCTCACATCCATATCCGAAGGGTCACCACAGGTAGTGAAAGAAGCTATGGCATGTCGCCTGCCGGTAGTGGCGACTCCTGTCGGTGATGTCGCGACACTACTCGATGGAGTGAGCCGGTGCAGAGTCGCAGGAAGTCATGACCCGCAGCTGCTTGCCACACTGATGCATGAAGCGCTGTACGACCCTGCAGGATACGACTCACGCGACAGATTGCAACAGTTGCAGCTCGACGCGGATAGCGTGTCGCGCCGCATAATATCGCTTTACCGCACATTAACCGCCAGAACGCCGCAATGAACAAGCCCGCACCAGTCAGAATACTTAACGCTCAGATACTGCCGTTGACCTCAAAACAATTACTCGAGAATCTGCATGACGGACTGCTCGTCACCCCGAATATAGATCACCTCATGATTCTCGAGCATGACGATGAGTTCCGGCGCTGTTACAGCGAAGCGGAATGGGTGGTTTGCGACAGCCGTATAATATATTTCTGCAGCCAGCTGCTCAGCAAACCGTTGCCTGAAGCCATACCCGGCAGCAGTTTTTTCACTGCTTATTACACCTACCACCGCAACGATCCCGGATGCAGGATATTTCTTCTTGGAGCAGCCCCGGGGATTGCCGCCGAGGCACGTCGCCGCATCAACCTGAGCGTCGGGCGCGAGATAATAGTAGGTGAATATTCCCCTGTGAAGGGATTCGAGCACGATCCCGAGGAATCGGAGAGGATGATACGCGCCATAGCGGTATCAGAGGCTACAGTCGTGGCTGTGGGATTGGGGGCACCGAAACAGGAAAAGTGGATAGTGGCACACCGCCACAGGCTACCGGATGTGCACTTATGGATGGCTATAGGCGCAACAATCGACTTTGAAGCCGGGAACGTCCGCCGCGCACCGTTGATAATGCAACGCCTCGGACTCGAATGGCTATACCGGTTCACACAGGAACCTCGCCGGCTTTTCCGCCGCTATTTCATCAACGACATCCGCTTCTTTCCGCTGTTTATCTGGCGTCATTTGATCCGGAGGCGATAACCACTACCAGACGCTCGCGATCCAAACCATCTGCAATCTTATCGAAATCGTCACGAGAGAGTGCTCCCGAAGCCATGACCAATACAGTCACGGCATTCTCCCGAGCAAGCACCGGTGCCACCTCACAGATCGCGCCACCGTCAGGCACCACTGTCATAACACGATTCCCGGAGTTGACACATGCTTTGACGCGTGACGAATAACCGGCAGAAAGCATCAGATCGTTCGACGGCAGATCATCTATGATATCCACATTGAGCTGCGCGCGCCTGAGCGACTTGATAAGTTCATCGACAGCCCCGTCGCATCCTTCAGTCAATCTGGCTACCGCTATCACATCCGATTTATCCATAGCTGTCAGAGCAGCACGCACTCGGTTCGCATCTCCGGTATTTCCACTGCGCATCACTATTGTGTTCCGCTCAAGTCCTGATCTACGCGTATCCATCGGATCATCTATTGTATTGCCGCGCCGCATAAGCAGCAGCGCAAGCCCTATACAGCACACCAACGCAAGAAAAACTCCTGCACACGCAGCCATGAGAGATTTAGCCGACGATACTTTCACGTCAGTATGTGCCGGATCAATAACGAAACCGAGCGAGGACTCCGAGTTCAGACGCAATAGCGCGCTCTCGCGCTTCTCCACGAGCAACACATACAGTTCGTTCTGTATCAGATTGTCGCGCGACAGCTTGACGTACTCACGCTCATATTTCGGCAACCGTCCGAGCTGTGCATCCATCTGTCCCACTATCCCCGTGCGCTCATTTATGATCCTGCGTGCCGACTCGAGAGTCTGGGTGATGCTCGTGATCACCGCATTGCGCATATCCACTATACGCTCCTCTGCCACATGCAGGGCATGGTTGCCCGGTTTCGCCGAACGCCTCAGCTCGGCAAGGAGCATCAGCTGCTCATTGTAAGTGGTTACCATCGGATTTCCATCCGAATCACCACCTCCGGGAGTGGAATAAGCCGGAAGCAACGCTCCGGGATTATCCTCCAGCGATTTCAGCACCTGCTCGCAGTAGATCAGCTGCGCCCGGGCATTCAGAAGCTCCTCATGCGCCGACAGCGAGGTTTCCAACAGAATCGGAGCCTCATTCTCGATACTCACGAAATGGCTCTCCGTCTTGAACTGCTCTATCTTTTTCTCGCTCTCGCTGATCTCTGCAAAAATCTGGTTTATGCGTTCATTGAGGAAATCCACCTCCGTGCGGGCGAGCTTATGTTTGCGCTCCACACGCTTTGAGTTATACTCATCAAGCAGTGCGTCAAGAATCGCACGGTCACGCGCCGGACAACTGCTCGACAGTTCCAGACTGATACCGTCCGACACCTTATCGCTTGAATCTATAGTAAGCTGACGTGAAAGCTGGTCGGCAACCATTTCATAACTCTTGACAGAAAATTTCACCATCGCGTCAGCCGTCGCAGAATACTTATCAGTGGTCACCACCGACAGCTGACCGAAACGCGTATCGATGGTAGCAGGCAGAGTGACGTTCTTCTCCTCGGCATATACCGTCTTGAAAATTCTCCCGCGGAACACTTTTATATCCGCCTTCCCGTCATGCAGACGTACCGACACACGGAAAGCATTTTTCGGCAACAACGTATCACCTAAAACCGACGGCACCACCAGACGAACCGGAGAGTCATCCCATAGAGTGAGTGACCGCAACCCTGTTCTTTCGCTGGCGCTGACATTCAGCTTCAGCCGCTTCACAGTCCGTATGAGCACATCGTGCGAATCTACCAACAGCAATTCATTGTCGACTTTTGCCGAACCGAAGCCACCTATGGAGAATGTGCGCATCATCATACCCATTGCACCACCGGCACGCTGAGGCATATCCGACGATTCATCCTCGATAAGCACCGTCGCCTCGGTCGTGTATTCAGGAGCCCGCGACAACGCATACAGCACAGACAGCCCTGCGATTACGACAAAAACACTGCTGAAAAGCACTTTGTGGCGTCTGATCACACGGAAGAATCTGCGGAGATCTATTTCGTTGTTATCTGTCATAGCTTTATATCACTTATCATCTAATAATCCTATCGTTTTACGGCTATCGGCTCGGGGCACCCGTCACCGGATTCTTTTGCACACCCGTTATACACCGGCGCACAAATCATGCCTATTATCATCATGCATATCAATCCCGGACACTGTACGAAAGTAGTGCTCGCTATGCCCTCTATCAAAAGGAACACTATCAGCGACCACGCAGCACGATATTGTACCGCTGCATCAGCCACACCCGAGTGGAGCACTTTCTTTAGCATACCCACCACGTAAATCCAGAAATATACGAACAACGCAACACCTGCGATACCGAATTGCGCGAGTGATGGATAAAATGCGTCGCAGATGAATTCCGGCATCTGAGGCGAGATTCCGTACACTTTATCTATCTGGTAATCATGATACACACCGGAATAAGGCTCTACAGAGGCATTTGAACCGAAAGAGGCGAGTCCGCTACCGAAAGGTATATGATCCATAAAGATCAGACCGCTCGTGGCATACATTACCGGACGGGCATACGAGCTGAGCAATTCAGGGTCGAAATGATCTGAGGTACCGTTTACAAAATAATAATTGAACTTTGACCACCCCACTTTTATCACAATAAGCACTACGGCTGTGAAAATCGCCAGCGAGCGGGCGCCATACCGTTTCACCATGCCCGGACGGTAACACAGTAGCATGAACAGCGTGAACACTACCGTGCCATAATACTTCGACCGTGTGCACACAAGTCCGCTGAGCACAAACACGACCGTGAGGATCAGATCTTTTTGCGGCACCGTCCCATCCTGACGCACGCTGCATATATAATACACCATAGCGCTGATGAATATGGTTATACCTACATGCGCTATATGTTTTATCACAAGCCTCATTATCGCATCACCCGCAAAGAAACATGCAAGCGCCACCACTATGTTTGCCACGGCGATAATCCGCAGCCACCACCGGTCAGCCGGCGTCAGTTTCGGGGCTATTGCAAGGGCTGCGCACATCGGCACGAATGGCTTAAGCTGTATTATCCAGTCGATAGCCACAGCCTTGGGAGTGTTGTAATGAACCATCGTGACCGAGTAGATGGCATAGAACGTCATCACACCCATCACCACCCACAGCAGCTTGTAGCGCCGCCAGTTTCCGTTGACAAGACAGTCGAACATGGCACACCCGGCGAGCACCAGTGTAGCAAGCTCGTCGACCGCCGTCAGCCACTTCACCGAAGGGATGATCAGCGCGAAGACCGCTATCAGCGTCAGTATGCAGATTCTGTCAGTCCGGATCATCCGATCAAGGCTATCAGTTCACCACAAGCGCTATCACCAGAGAGGCTATCACCGATACCGCGCTTACCACTGTCGATATCACCGATAGCTTGAACGAATTGTTTGTATTGTAGCGGGCATTCGACTCACGCACGCTGTTTGGCTCCACTATCACCACATCATTCTGCCGCAGATAGTAGCATGGCGACGACGTCACCGACGCATCGCGCAGGTCAAGACGCGTATAGGTGATACTATCGCCCACCTCGCGTATCACAAGAACATTGTCGCGGCGACCGTACTCGTTCATGTCGCCCGCAGCGGCGAGAGCGTCGAATATCGAGAAACGCTCAGTGGTTATCTGCACGCTCTTGGGAGCACGCACCTCGCCCATCACATTCACCTTAAAATTCAAGAGTTTAACTTTCACCTGGGGATCTTTCACTCGCTCGGCTATACGGTCTGTGAGCAATCGTTTCAATTCCGAAGTCGTCATTCCGGCTACCTTTATCGCTCCGAGCACCGGAAAATGTATGTAGCCCTCGCTATCCACCATATACGTCTGCTGCGTCTGGTTGGACATGATGCTCGCATTGCCTCCCGACACATACGTGGCATTGACCGACGGCAGGTTATACTCCGCCGTAGCAGTGGGCACCACCGACGTCACCACGATTTCAAGTTCATCCTGCGGGGCAAGACGCACGGAGTAGTCCGACACCGGCAGAGTGCCCGACTGAGATTCCGAAATGCTCTGCATATACGATAGCTGCCGCGAGCTGCGGCACGAACCGAGGAGGATAATTGCGATTATGGCAAGAGCCATTCTCAAGGCTATATTCATGAAATGCTTTTGTGTGATGATTCTCTCCGGTGCCCTGCGCACACGGTGCAAAGATAAAACGATGCGCAATGTCTAATATTGCCCCCGCGGCATTTTTTTACCCCCACAGCTACGCAGATTGCGAAATTGTGAGTAATTTTGCAAGTCAACTGAATGATCTTAATAGATAATTATGATAAATAAAATCGAGAGTCTTAAGGCTGAGATCGCTGCGCTGACCGCATCGTCGGCAGCCGAAGCCGAACAGCTACGCATTAAATATCTGAGCAAGAAAGGTGAAGTTACACAGCTCTTCACCGAGTTCAAGACCCTCCCCGCCGAACAGAAACGCGAACTCGGCGCACGCCTTAACGAGCTTAAGAACTTCGCCACCGAACGCATCAACACACTTAAGGAAGCAGCCGGCGACAACGTGGCTGACGCCGACCTCATCGACCTAAGCCGCACACCGGCTCCGATGCCACTCGGCACACGCCACCCCATAACTCTCGTCCGCGACAAGATCGTCTCTATCTTCTCACGCCTCGGCTTCACCATCGCCGAGGGACCGGAGATCGAGGATGACTGGCATGTGTTCTCATCACTCAACTTCGCCGCCGATCATCCCGCGCGCGACATGCAGGACACATTCTTCATCAACCGCACACCCGACGTGCTCCTCCGCACACACACCTCATCGGTGCAGACCCGCGTCATGGAGCACACACAGCCCCCGATCCGCATTATCTGCCCCGGACGCGTATACCGCAACGAAGCCATTTCCGCACGCGCCCACTGCTTCTTCCATCAGGTCGAGGCGCTTTATGTCGACGAGAACGTATCGTTCGCCGACCTCCGCCAGACGCTGCTCTACTTCGCCCGCGAAATGTTCGGACCACAGACCGAAATACGCCTCCGCCCGAGCTACTTCCCGTTCACCGAACCATCAGCCGAGATGGATATCTCCTGCAACCTCTGCGGAGGCAAGGGATGCTCGTTCTGCAAACACACCGGATGGGTGGAGATACTCGGATGCGGAATGGTCGACCCCAACGTGCTCGAAGCATGCGGCATCGACAGCAAGCGCTACAGCGGTTTCGCCCTCGGCATGGGGGTGGAGCGCATCACCAATCTTAAATATCAGGTCAAGGATCTCCGCATGTTCTCGGAGAACGACGTCCGCTTCCTCGAAGAGTTCACAGCCGCACGATGACCGTAAAGCAACGCTACGAAGGTGTCATAGAGTGGTTCGGACAGAACATGCCCGATCCACGCACGGAACTGCACTACGACTCTCCGTTCCACCTGCTCATAGCGGTCATACTCTCGGCGCAGTGCACCGACAAGCGCATCAATCTTGTCACGCCACCGCTGTTCGAGGCATACCCCACGCCGGCACACCTCGCCGCTGCGACACCCGACGAGCTGTTCCCCTACATCAGTTCGGTATCATACCCCAACAACAAGACGCGCAGCCTGATCGGAATGGCACGCACGCTCGTCGAGAACTTCGGCGGCGAAGTCCCTTCCGACATCGACTCCCTGCTCACCATACCCGGCGTAGGACGCAAGACGGCTAACGTGATACTTTCCGTAGTGTTCAACAAAGCCGCTATGGCGGTCGACACCCACGTGTTCCGCGTCAGCGAGCGCATCGGTCTGACCACCGGAAGCCGCACACCGCTCGAGACCGAGCGCGCCCTCGTGCGCCACATTCCGGAGGAACTGATAGCACGCGCCCACCACTGGCTGATACTCCACGGACGCTACGTCTGCAAGGCACGCCGCCCCGATTGCCTCAACTGCGGGCTGCAACCCTACTGCAGCTACTGGCAGCGCGAATCCAAAGACTGACCCAACCACTGCGACATTTCAAAGCACAAAATAAAGACGGTGTGTCAAAATTCGTTTGGCACACCGTCTCTGTATCATGATGGGAGGCTGTTCTTGCGTGGAGAACCCATGGCAACAGTTACTTCTTTATGGTGTTTGAGTTTTGGTTGTACGCCTTTGCAACGCATTTCCATTCGCCGTTGAGTTTGAGTAGGAGCAGAAAGTCTGTGAAGTCGATGCGTCCACCCCAACCTTCTTCAAGAACACGCACGACAGCAACGGTTTCCTCAACAGCGAGGACATCTATGCGTGCTTTGAAATTCTCTCCGGCAGCCACAGTGTCCACATTGTGATAGAACTGCTCGATTGAGCCGTGCTCCAGAGTACCATCAAGCATTCCGAACAGCACAGCATCATCTGTAAACAGAGTCTTTGCATATTCGCTGTTGCCCTCGGCAACACTCCTCACAAATTTCTCAGCGGCTTTTGCCACCGCCTCGTATTCTTTGAGTTCGTCTCTCATATAGTATTTATTTTTAGCATTTTTACAGCTGCAAAGTTAGTATCACATTTTATCCATATCAAGTACTGAAAAAATTTTCATATCCCGAATAATTTTTCCGTATTCTGATTATCAGCAATATTGATTAACTTAGCAGTCTGGATTAAACGAATTTATTTGCAATGGCATACGAAAAGAAGATCCCCGTAGACCTGGATTGTCCGCTCAGGCTAACTATGAGCCTGATAGAGTCGAAGTGGAAATCGTGTATACTCGACGAACTCCGCAGCGGTTCACCTATGCGTCCGAGCGAGATTCACAAATGCTTGCCTGAAGCGGCGCCCCGCGTCCTTGACATTCAGCTGAAAGAGATGGTGGAGGATGGTCTGGTTACTAAAACTATCTTCCCTGAACTGCCTCCGCGTTCGGAATATCATATAACAGAACTCGGCAAATCTCTGCTCCCGATCATTGACGCCATGCTCAAATGGGGCGAAGACCACTTTGATTTTTTTGAGAAGAAATATAATTCATCTAAAAGACATACCGTATGACAAAATTCAGCATATTGAAATCGCTGCTTGAGGCTAACAGGTCAGTGCGCAGATTTGATGCAGCCCGTGAGATTCCGGTAGAGATTCTGGAAAATCTCGTTGCCCTGACCCGCTTATGCGCTTCCGGACGTAATCTCCAGCCATTACGCTACAGGATCGTCACAGATCCTGCCGAGCGTGATCGCCTGTTTCCTGCGCTTGCATGGGCAGGATATTATAAAGACTGGAATGGCCCGGCTGAATCGGAACGTCCGGTAGCCTACCTTGTACAGTGCCTTGATACAGAACTCTGTTCAAATTGCCTTTGCGATGATGGATTACAACTCGAAGCGATAACTTTGGGTGCTACAGCTATGGGCATCTCCGGCTGTATTATAAAGGCTTTCAACAAACAGACAGTAATCGACGCGCTAAATTTGCCGCCACGATATGAGCCACGATATGTTCTCCCCCTGGGCTATGCCGCCGAGACTGTACAGATTGTGAATGTGCCTGACGATGGTGACATCAGATACTTCAGAGACGAAAATTCAACCCAATGTGTCCCCAAGCGATCATTGGCAGACCTATTGATCTAAGCAGAACTACAGGTTGATATAAGAAAAGTTGCCTGCCTGAGAGATTTATCGCCTGACGATAGTGCGGGTCTGGGTTATCACGATATCCACCGGCACATCGTGCGGTTCGGCATCAATCTCATCCACAAGTTGGAAATCATAACCCACGCCCACTTTCACCGCAGCCGACGAGGATAGCAGACGGTCATAATATCCACGCCCGCGCCCCACACGGTTGCCGTTGCGGTCATACGCCACCGCCGGAACAATTATCATCTCTATCTGCTCCACCGGAACCGTCTCAGTTCCGTCAGGCTCCTCGATATGAAATGATCCGAGATGCAGCCGCGAACGGTCGTAAGGCAGTATGTCAAGATTCACGCCATTGACACGTGGCAGGAAAAACCGCTTCCGCGTGCCCCATTTGTCAAGGAATGAATGGGTCGACAGCTCGTCAGGGAGTGAATGATAGACAAGTATTTTGTCAGCGAGCATGAATGCCGCGAGCGCCTCGAGCCGTGCGAACACGCTTTCAGCCGCCGAACAGCGCTCCTCGTCGTTCAGCAGGCATTTGCGAGCCTTGACATTACGTCGGATATCTTCTTTTTTCATCAGCGATGATCAATTGTCTGTAACATCTGAATCCTCCTCGCTTATGATATTCAGAGGCTCCGGCACTGCATCCTCCTCACCCGTGACAGCCTCCACTGTGCGGAGCACCATCGGGTCTGTAAGGTTCTGCACCTGGAAGAGTGCCGCCTGACCGAGAATATCGCTTGCGATGAGCGACTTCAGTTGTCTAACAATCAGATCACGTGAAATGTTTATGTAATACCACCGGGGAGCAATGCCCGCATTCTGCTGAGCATATCCTACAAACTGCACGAGCAGCTGGTCATCCTGCGGAAGCAGTTCGAGCAACTGCTTGAAATCGCCCGCAGCCTCAAGCTCCTCGCGGTGCGAGTCGGCGTATGCGAATGCAAACCGGTGGAGCATTCCGGCATTAAACACCTTAATATAATAAGTGGTCACTCCGAGCGTATCATTCGGCACATATATGTCGGGCATGATACCGCCGCCACCGTACACCTGACGTCCGCCGATCGTCGTGAACACCTGGGTGGTGTCGAGCTTCACGCTGTCGGCATGGAAACTCTCACCATGCAGGAAGCGGTCGGCTATCTCCATTTGGTAGCTTTCCGGCGAGCCAGGGGTGTATGCTTTCTGTATGCATCGTCCCGAGGGGGTGTAGTAGCGAGCCACTGTCAGACGGATCGCGCTGCTGTCCGACAGCTCTATCTGATTCTGCACCAATCCCTTGCCGAAAGAGCGTCGACCCACTACCATACCACGGTCATTATCCTGTATGGCACCGGCGAAAATCTCGCTCGCGCTCGCCGATCCCTCGTCGATTATCACCGCGAGCTGTTCCTGCTGGAAACCGCCAGAACCGTCGGCACCCACACGCTGCGAGGAGTGCGGGGTGCGCCCACGAGTGCTCACGATCGGCGCACCGGCAGGCAGGAACTCATTTGCCATAAGTATCGCCGGCTCCATGAAGCCACCCGTATTTCCACGCAGGTCTATAATGAAACGAGTCGCACCCTCGCCGCGCAGAAGCACTATCGAGTTCAGGAACTCCGAGTAGGTGGAGCGCCCGAACTTGTTGACACGCACATATCCCGTACCGGGTGCCACCATATAGGAGGCGTCGATCGATGTCACGGGAATATCGCCACGCGTCACCTCAAACGTCAGCAGATCCGATGCCGTAGCGCGCTTCACGCCGAGCTTCACGGAGGTACCCTTCGGACCTTTCAGCCTCGACCTTATAGCCTCCGAATCGATTTTCTTACCTGCTATTATGGAGTCGTCGACAGTCACTATACGGTCGCCCGCAAGCATACCCACCTTCTCGGCAGGACCGCCCGATACCACCTCCACAACCGTAGCTGTATCAGTAAGCATGTTGAACACCACACCTATACCGCCGAACGAGCCTTCGAGCACCTGATTGGTCGATTCAAGCTCCGACGCAGGTATATATGTAGTGTGCGGATCAAGTTTTGCGAGTATATCAGGAATGCTGAGCTCCAATATGCTGTCAGGATCCACCTGGTCGACATACTCGGAGTTGATGAGCGTCATTATGTCGCTCACCTTCTGCTGCACAGGCGACGTGGCGAGAGGGGCACCCGAACGGTGCCCGACGAACATTCCTATTATGAACGCCACAGCCAGAGCCAGAGGCATCCAGACAGCGGCACTGCGGAAATTGGGTTTCATAGTCGATTGTTTCTCTTACGTAGGCGCACCGGTTACAGGCGACGGTGCGATGAGAGTCCGATATTGTTTGATTGGTTTGGTCCGGTTATGTTTCAGTCTATATCAGGGATATGCACCACCTCTATGCCGGCACGCTCAAGCAGATCTATGCCGTCGCTCAGCCGGTATAGCTCGTGGAACACCACACGCTCTATGCCTGCCTGAATGATCAGTTTCGAGCACTCAAGGCATGGCGACGCCGTGACGTAAAGCGTTGATCCGTCGCTCGAATTATTGCTCCGCGCCACTTTAGTGATAGCGTTTGCCTCGGCATGGAGCACATAAGGCTTGGTCGCGCCATCCGCATCCTCGCAGATATTCTCGAAACCGGCGGGCGTACCATTGAATCCGTCAGAGATGATCATTTGATCCTTGACGAGAATTGCTCCCACACGGCGGCGCTGGCAGTAGGAATTTTCTGCCCAGATGCACGCCATCCGCAGATAGCGCTTGTCAAGCTCAAGGCGCTTGGTGGATTTTGACATACAGATGATGATAAATTATTGCAAAGTTACACAATTCTCGCCAAATCCACACATCTACCCGCCGGAAAACCGAAAACAATGATCAAAGGCGGATTTTTAAGGCGCGGGATCCTGCGATAACTATGTATGTGCCGGGTGTAAGACCGGTTATGCGATGCTCGCCGGTTTTACGCACACAGGTTCCGCTCAGCGTATAGATCTGAACAGAGGTTGCTTCCGGTGCATTCACCACTATCGCATCACCTTCCGTCGAGACACTTACCGCTCCATCAGCATCGACACCTGTAATTCCCGAGGGCGAATCAGGCTCCTCCGAATCATCCGGATCTTCCGGTTCTACAGGCTCCGACGGCTCCACAGGTTCCGTTGGCTCATCAGGCACATCAGGATCCTCAGGAGTCACCGGTTCAGAGGGCTCTTCCGGTTCAAAAGGTTCGTCAGGCTCAACAGGGGTTACCGGTTCCTCAGGATCCACCGGATCTTCAGGAGTCACAGGTTCTTCCGGTTCCGATGGATCAACAGGATCTGTCGGTTCCTCCGGATCAGTCGGTTCAGAAGGCTCTGTGGGCACAGTGGGTTCATCAGGATCGGTCGGATCCACCGGGTCTGTCGGCTGCTCAGGATCTGTTGGTTCTTCGGGATCGGTAGGCTCCTCCCGATCTGTCGGTTCCTCTGGATCTACAGGTTCTTCCGGATCCGCCTCAAACAGGAAACGGCTCCACACCTCATGCTCCTTGTATGCCGGCTTACCCTCGTCAGGCACTTGCAGCGTCACCGATCCGTAAGCCGATTCATCGAAGCTGTCGTCACCCACAGCAGGCGGTTCAACAGCTGCAATCGACAGAGTTTCAAGCGCCTCACATCCGACGAATGCCTCCGCTCCAACAGTCGTCACCGACGGAAGTTTCACAGACTCAAGAGCCTCACATTTTTTAAAGAACTCATCGCCTATCTCTTCGATCCCCTCAGGAATAGCCATGCTTGTCAGCGACTTACAGCGCAGAAACACGCCTCCGCCGATCTCAGTCAGCCCTTCGGGCAGTACAAGCTCCTCAAGCGCCTCGCAGACGCCGAAAGCATAATGCCCTATCGAAGTGACACTCTCCGGAATCTCAAGACTTTTCAGAACGCCACACTCATAAAATGCACCGTCGCCTATACGTGTAATAGTTGACGGGAGGAAAACCTGACTCAACGCCCAGCAGCCTGCGAACAGGTAATCGCCGACCGATGTCACTTTCTCACCTAACGTGGCTATACGCAACTCCGTTTGTAGCAGGAACGGAGGATAATCATTTGAATACGTCAGATTGCGCCCGATTGTGACACTGTACAGCGAGCGCGATATGTCCTTTCCGAACACCTGCATGCCGAAAGCAAGCGGCTCATCGCAATCATCAATCTGAAGCACGCGCAGAGCGGGGCACTCAGAGAATGCATAATCATCTATAGCGGTCACGCCAGCCGGAATAGTCACCGACCTCAGCGAACTGCATCCTGCGAAAGCGCTGTTGCCGATCGATGTCACATTCTGCCCGATTGTCAGACTCGCCAGCTTGTCCTGATCCCGGAAAGGCGAATTATTACCCGGATATGTTATGTCACGACCGAGATCCAGAGTCTCAAGAACATTGCTGCCGTCAAAGACTGATGCGCCGAACTGCAGCGGCTCCGCAGAGCTTATTATCTTGACATCGCGGAGATTACCACAACTTTTGAATGCCTGCTGACCAATCTCCGTCACCGATGCCGGTATAGAAAGCCACGTCAGGGAAGCACAGCCCGAGAACGCACTCGCGCCAATGGTCTTCAGGCGCGTCGGCAACATCATCTCATTTAGCTTCACGCACTGGTAGAAAGCCGATTTTCCGATTGATGTGAGACTCGAAGGAAGAGCCACCGAGCCAAGCGACGAGCACTGCGAGAATGCGTTATCGCCGATCGACGTCACGCCACGACCGATAGTCACCGACTTCAGCGAAGCGCATTCGGCAAAGACCTTGCCGGCAATCTCAGTCACACCCGATGGTAAAGATATCTCCTGCAGATTCCGGCACTTATTAAACGCGCCCTCACCTATGGCAGTAATCCCCGTCCCCAACTCCACGCTTTCAAGAGCATTGCAACCGGTGAACGCATATGCTCCGATGCTCTGAACCGAACGCGGCAGCTCAACCGCACGTATGCGAAGTTTCTCAGCGAAAGCATAATCGCCGATAGCCTTAAGATCCGATGGAAGCTCCACACTCTCGAGCAGCGCCATACCGTAGCTCCAATATCCTCCGAGTGTGTTGGCAGCGGTCGTATAGCTCACCCCATCCTTACTGTAATAAGCGTCGCCGCCACTGAATATCGACACCTCACTGAGGTCAAGCGACCTGACCGAGGGAAACGAGCTGTTGAGCGTCGCGATATCAGATCCGTTGATATAACCCCTGAGTTTCAGCGTCGTCACATTTGCCACAAAATCACTGCTGATCACCCCCTCCAAGCCTCCGGGACGTAGCACATCGATAGTGCGCGACTGCTGCTCCGTGTCATCACCCATTATATACTTGAAACCGGTCCACACTCTCTTATACTGGGCGACTGCCGATGCCGGCACCTCGACCAGGGCATTATTGTAAGCCGTAGTATTGAACGAGTTTGAGGAAAGCGTGGGAGGAGTCGCGCGGAGCACCTTTATAGTCAGCAGATCAAAGCAGTTCAGAAACATCGATTCTGGTATCCTGCTCATCCCTTCGCCTATGGTAAGTTCACGTATTATCGACTGGCGGAAAGGCGAATAGCCGCTATCAACATTACGCCCTATATAAAGCGACGTCAATGTACTGCCGTAGAACAGACCGGTACTTGAACCGTTCACCGTCTGCGTGCCAAGGCTTATCGGACTATCCGAGTCCTCGAACTTGATTTCTGACAAAGGGCACTCGTCGAACGCATCGTTACCTATTTTCAGAACCGATGCAGGCACTATAAGTGATGTCAGCCGATAGCATCCGGAAAAAGCACGGTCGCCCACTGCTGTGACCTCATATTCAGCCTCCCCTGCATTCACGGTTGCCGGAATCGACAGTTCTCCCGTTGGAGCGTTCGTGAAATATCCCGTCAATGTGCATGTGCCGTCGGCATTTGTCTCAAACTTAAGTCCACCTGAAACTATCGTCTCAGCCATAGCAAACACACCTGTCAGCATTGCTGCGACTAAAGTCAAAGCGCGTATCATATCTTGAAATTCTGGTTCAATACACTTACAATCACGCCCGGACAGCAAAACCGTCATTAGGCTCTGCAGCCGGCGCCACTATTTCTTTTGCAAAATTAAACATAATCCCAAACACGGCAAAAACAATCGCCCCAACATGTTAAAATGTGTACAACCTCACGGCAAATGCTGCGGAATGGCTACTTTTGCAGTTTGAATGCCACGCGGAGAAGCCCTACAGGAATCTTCCGGAGCCTCCCGCCACTCAACGATAATAAACCACACAATCATGATAAACCGAAAGATCATTATGACTACACTGACCGGATCGGCAGTTGCCCTCACAGGCGCTATCGCCACCGGCTGCGCATCGCAGGGTAAGATTGAATACCCCGAGGCACCACAGGAACCGGGTCTCACCGAAGTACGTTCGGGAGTGGAATTCGCCGACCCCTACCGTCCGCTCGAGAACGACACCGCCGAGGCTACCCTCGAATGGGTTAAGGCTGAGAACCGCGTCACTCAGGACTACCTCTCACGCATACCCTTCCGCGATGCCGTCCGCTCACGCCTCACCGACCTCAACAACTACCGCAAGGAAGGGCTGATGTCAAAACATCGCGACGGCAAATATTACTTCTACGTCAACGACGGACTGCAGAACCAGAGCGTGCTCTACCGCAGCGACTCCATAGGCGGCGAGGCAGAGATTTTCCTCGACCCCAACACATTGTCCGACGACGGCACCGTGGCACTCACCGGACTGACATTCTCCAACGACGGACGCCATGCGGCATATACCATCTCACGCAACGGATCCGACTGGACAGAGATCTACGTCATGGACATGAACACCAAGGAGCTGCTCCCCGACCACATCGAATGGGCTAAGTTCACTGATGCCGCATGGGATGGCGACGGTTTCTACTACAGCGCATACCCCCGCCCCGAAGCCGGCAAGGAGTTCTCGAACGCCAACGAGAACCATCAGATCTACTACCACCGCCTCGGCACACCGCAGAGCGACGACCGCCTCGTCTATGAGGATCCCGCACACCCGCTCCACTTCCACACCGCCTACGTTCCCGACAATGAGCGCTATCTGTTTGTTGTCGGCGGAGGCGAGGGTGTCGGAGCATCCTATATGGTAAAAGATCTCAAGAAAGGTGGCGATTGGACTGTCATAGAGCCCTCGCAGGATTTCGACATCAATCTCGTCGATGTGAAGGATGACAAATTCTATTTCATCTCCCGCGCCGACGCCCCCAAAGGCAGACTCATGGTGGCTGACGCCCGCAATCCGCAGCGTGCCAACTGGAAAGAGATAATTCCAGAGCGCGACGACGCTGTGCTCACCGGCGTACAGTTTGCCGGCGACCGCCTGATCGTCAATTACGAGAAAGACGCATCCGACCGCGTGTATGTCTATGAGCCCGACGGCAAACTCGTGACCGAGCTGCAGCTCCCCACTTTCGGCAGTGCTGCTATCTCCTCCTCCAAGGACAACGACGAAGTATATTATGCGTTCAGCTCATTCACCTATCCCTCAGCTATCTACTCCTACGATCTCAAGACCGGCGAGAGCACATTCTTGAAAGAGGCTGAGATCAAGGGACTCAATCTCGACGATTACGTGACCGAGCAGGTATGGTACCGCTCAGCCGCCCCCGACAGCGCCATGATACCAATGTTCATCACCTACAAGAAAGGTCTTGAGAAAAACGGCTCCAACCCTGTCTACCTCTATGGTTACGGCGGCTTCAACATCTCGCTCACGCCCGGATTCAGCCCCTCGCGCATGCTCTGGCTCGAAAACGGTGGCATATATGCACAGGCAAGCCTCCGCGGTGGATCGGAATACGGCGAGGAGTGGCACCAGGCAGGCACCAAGATGCAGAAGCTCAATGTGTTCAACGACTTCATCGGCGCAGCCGAATACCTTATCAACGAAGGGTGGTCAAGCCCTGAGAAAATGGCTATCGTGGGAGGCAGCAACGGCGGTCTGCTCGTAGGAGCTACCACAAACCTGCGCCCCGACCTGTTCCGCGTGGCTATCCCCGAGGTTGGTGTCATGGACATGATGCGCTACCACCTCTTCACCATCGGCTGGAACTGGGCTTCCGACTAT
>OFFM01000957.1_pt1 | contig 18653 bp, 20 predicted proteins | sample 1521401 | NCBI WGS metagenome assembly OFFM01 (sample SAMEA3504118, study PRJEB24116) | mouse gut metagenome | biome: mouse gut; feature: mouse-associated habitat; material: faeces | place: Denmark | collected 2011
TATTTTATATAGAATACTTCTTGTAATAACTTTTAAAAGACTTACCATGAATTCAAAATTCCTATTTATCGTCAGTCTGCTTGCGATGATAAGCATGGATGCAACAGCAAGCACAACGGCAACAGTCAGTGCCTCAGCCGAAAACACAGTCGCCATCTCATCCAGATCTGCCAATGAGAAATCGGGAGAAATAGTATTTGATGCGACAGTATCAAGTACAGGGGCATACGCTCTCAGCATGTGGCAATGCGCTGCATCAACCGAAAACGGAATCCTCCAATCCTATTCCGTAGTCATTAATGGTGTTGAGTCAAAAATCTCAGCCACGCCAACGGAATCCGGATGGTGCGAGCTGACTTTACCAGAGCCCATAATATTAAATAAGGGCCTCAACAAAATCGCAATCAAAGTGGATTTGCCTCACATTCCGAACATTGAGTTCATAGAACTTCATAAGTCATCCGATCGAATGAAGTCAAAAATGTCTCAATCCTCCTCGTATCGCGATTATATATCCGCAATCTCACAAAATACCAACTCTGTGAGATACAGATCCAACTCTGACATAACCATCGGCAAAGACACCATAAGCGCAACTTCCGGTAATTTCGAACCATACGTGCCGTATGATTTTCAATATCGCGAAGTTCCATGGTTCGGATATACATTCTATACAAATGCATATTTCAGACAGGGTCAGACGGTTATATGTGCCTCCGAAGGAGTCAATGGAATACAGCATTTTCTTGAAGTGTTCGACTCAGGTTTTCCTGATAAAAATTCATGGAGCGCAATTTCGAAAGATGGCAAAGCCCAATTAGTCGTGACTATTCCTCGTTCTGGCACCTATATCATTAAGGTCAGAACTTACAAAAACGGGACAACAGGACTATGCAATTTGATTGTCAATAATCAAATGAGGTATGAAAACGTTCCAATATGTTCTATGGGTGTCAACCTCGGCAAGTTTGTCGACTCCTCAAACACTCAGAACATATTCACTGTCAGCAATGGCTGTGATCCGATAATCTGGCTTATGAAAGGCGATTCCCCTTCTAATTGCACCGTATTCGCTTATAATGACAATTACGCGTCAAAAGGAGATTATGAGTGGAATTATAATTCAAGAATAAAACAAAAACTTCCCAAAATCATCGATGTATCCAGAATGGTTATATCGTCATCAAGTTCATTCAATCCAATCGGAAATTGCGAAATATATGCAGGCTGTAAGTCAAGCCCTGTCACCTACTATTTCGAAAATCTAAAGGAAGACGATGCATTGGCATCAGGACTCGCATCTTCCACTTATAACTGTATTTCGTGGACTGGCGGAATAACTTCCTATTGGGAATGGCCTTGCTATCCTGGGTCAGCATATTATATACACGGAGAGGCAAACTCGTTAGCATGTTTTGACTTATTTTACTCCTCAGAACGTTTCCCCGGATGTATAAGGTACACCCGTTCAGGAGCTACAGCAAACAACAGCGCGGTAGATTTATGGGGATTTCTAAATAATGGTGTATACGAATATACCCATGGATCCATATCCAAAAATTCCGACAAGAACCATCATGGTTATGATTGGGAAAGTAAACCGGGATCTCTTACCCGCACTTTTCACCCTCGTAACGCATTATCAGGAACATCCTATGGAAAAGTATTACAATATTATCGCGTTTCTAACTCCGGAACCGAAGATTCCAGTCTTGAAAGTGCCATCGCAAACAATCTTGCTACGATAGATAATGTTAAATTAACTTCCGGTCAAGAAGCTTTTATTCTTAATTCGATAAACAATATCAATTCGCAGACAAGGACTAATTTTGAGACTTTGTATAATGCGTGGGATGGAATATGGAACAGTTCAATCTATAGCAACCCTGACAAAATCAAGAATTGTGAGACCTACACGATGCTATTGAATTTATGTAGAAACAATAATAGCTTGAACTATCTGGTATTCGACAAACTCAATAAAGGTATTCAAAGCGTTATTCCTCTTTTTGAGGATTTATTCATCTCGAACAACAGCAGTGCGTTAAACAATTTACTTAACATCCAGATCGCCAACAACAACCTGAAATATGATGCGGATGGCAAACTGATTGTCAGGACTATATCCACCAACCTGAAGCATTTACTTAAACAAATGCTCCCTTCGAATCAAAATATGCCTGAAAAGGATTCTCAGAAATCACAGAGTAATCCAATCAACAATAACTTCAGCATCAATCTATGTCAAGGAGCTGTTGACATCAATATTCAGTTAGAGAAACATTCGTACGTTTCTTTAGCAATACTGAATAAAGACGGATCAATTGTAAAGAATCTTATTACGCCTAAAGAAATAGAAGCCGGTTCTTACAACATAAGCACCGAATTACCTTCGGAGGGATTGTATCTTGTCAGATACATGGTTAATGGAGAACTATTTGTTAAAAAAGTAACTAAAGGTTTTTGATATGGGAAAGTTTATAAAAGAAATGGGGCTGGCGGCCATGATGCTGGCGGTCTCGGGCGTATCCGCCTCAGGAAAGGGGAACACACGCTATTATCAGGCGGCGGTCGACACCGATGCGGTATGGGTTGCTACAAGCGAGGGCCTGATGCGGTTTGACAAATCAACAGGAGAGCAGAACACATTCGCATCTCAGGGATTCAATGACATCACCGCAGTCACAGTGGCCGACGGTCTGGTATTCGCAGGAGGCCCGGGCTACAGAGGCGTAGCCACGTTTAAGGACAATCTGTTTTCCGGTATTGACTTCGATACCATCCACACGCAGAACGTAAAATCCATAGTATTCGCAGACGGACTGTGGGTGGGAGCATCCCAAATGATTCTTCATAGACTTCCAAATGAGGAAGATGAGAAATTCGACGGACCCGAACCGACTTCATCGTTCTACAGTTTCCAGACTCTGGCATGGTCGAAAGAAGACAGCCGGATGTGGTTCGGCGTGCAGAGCAACACCAAGGGTGACAAATTAGGATACGTCGACGGCAATTCGCTTAAGTTCATTCCCGGGTCTTCGGCCAATATCAGCGGACTCTGCGTGTTGGAGGACGGGACAGTGGTCGCAGCCACCGAGAAGGGAATGATGAAATACAGCGATGGGAAATACACTCCGTTCGAGCACACAGTCAGCGCAATGCCGGCGGAATGCTCCGCAGTGGCCTGCGATGGAGATGTGATCTGGTTCGCAGCCGGCAATGTTCTTGTTCGCGGCGAAGGGTTTTTATTCAATAAATTCAGTTGCAAAAGCGTTAATGATAACGATGCCATAACATCAATCATTCCCGACGGGGATACGGTGTGGGTGACCTTCCTGGACGGAGGACTCAAGAAATTCGTTAACGATGAGTTCATGGAGCCGACCACCGGAGTGGAAGAAGTCCTTTCCGACAAAGGTTGCGAGGAGATCTATGACCTCGAAGGACGCAAGGTGCGGGTTCCTGAAAAAGGGCGCATCTATGTGCGGCAAGGGAAAAAGTACTTACAGGAATAGTGACATAATGGATACAGACAACGACATAGAACAGCGGACAGCTTCCTACTGGAGGCTGTTCGCTACGTTTTTTAAGATAGGAGCCTTCACATTCGGAGGGGGCTGGGCCATGATTTCCATAATCGAACGTGAGATTGTGGACCGGTATCACTGGATCGAGAAAGATGACTTTCTCGATCTTCTTGCCATAGCGCAGTCTCTGCCCGGCATCCTGGCCGTGAACATAGCGACGGCCGTCGGCGACAAGCTGCGCGGCACCAGCGGAAGCGTGGTGGCATCGTTGGGAACCATACTCCCCTCTTTCCTGATAATCCTGGCGATAGCCATCTTCCTCACACCTGAGATGATCAAGAACAACCGGGTGATTTCAGCTATCTTCATGGGTATACGTCCCGCTGTTGTAGCGCTTATCATCGCCCCGGTGCTGACATCCGCCAAGGCGGCGAAACTCCGCTGGAAGACGGTATGGATTCCGCTGGTGGTCGCGCTGATGATATCGCTGGATCTCGGCTTCGTCTCCAATCCCATACTCTACATACTCCTCGGAGCCGCCGGAGGATTCCTCTTCTGGTGGCTTCCGCGCATCAAGACATCCCGGAACGACAAACGATGAGCATATAGAATCCTCAACAGACCATGAACATCTATCTGAAACTTATCTGGGCTTATCTCAAGATAGGCATCTTCGGCTTCGGGGGCGGCTACGCAATGCTCTCGCTGGTGGAAAAAGCCGTGGTGGAACCCGGCTGGATCTCCGAGACTACGTTCACCGACATTGTGGCCATCTCGCAGATGACCCCCGGGCCGATCGGCATCAACTCCGCCACATATATCGGATATGTGGCGCCAGGAGCCGTCGACCCGGCACTTGCCTCCACAGGATGGGGGCTCTTGGGATCGGTGCTCTGCACGCTCGCCGTGACGGTACCATCCTTCCTGCTCGTGCTATATGCCTCTCATTTCATCCGCCGACACCGGGAAAGCGGCTCGATAAAGGCCATATTCAACGGTCTGCGGCCCGTGGTGGTAGGGCTCATAGCCTCCGCCGCAATCATGCTCATGAATGCGGCCAACTTCAACCCTAACGGCATAGACAGCCAGCTGTGGATCAACATCGGCATCTGTGCCGCCGCATTCTGCCTCGCATATTTCCCCATAAAATACAAAGAGAAGAAAATCAGAATCCATCCCATACTCATAATCATAATGGCCGGAACCGCCGGCTATCTGCTATATGGACTATAAAGAAACGCTCGAATGGCTTTTCGCCCAGCTCCCGATGTTCTCACGCATCGGCGCAGCCGCCTACAAACCGGGGCTTGAACGCAGCATCGCGCTCGATGACTATTTCGGCAACCCTCACCGCCGCTTCCGCTCCATCCACGTGGCCGGGACCAACGGCAAAGGGAGCGTGTCGCACCTGATGGCCTCCGTACTTCAGGAACAGGGATACCGAACCGGTCTCTACACATCGCCGCACCTTGTGGACTTCCGCGAACGGATGCGGATAAACGGCGACATGATACCGGAAGAACGCGTCACTGACTTCATCCGCCGCTTCCGGGAGGCAGGCTACGACGGAAAACCATCTTTCTTCGAACTCACCATGATGATGGCCTTCGACTGGTTCGCCGCCGAGAACGTGGACATCGCAGTGGTGGAGACCGGCATGGGAGGCCGGCTCGATTCCACCAACATCATCACTCCGCTGCTGTCGGTGATCACGAATATCTCCAACGACCACAAGCAATTCCTGGGGGATACCCTCGCGCAGATAGCTTCGGAAAAGGCCGGCATAATCAAGAATGGCATTCCGGTTGTAATCGGTGAGGCCGAGGGAGAAGTGGAGAGCGTGTTCCGCAGAAAGGCGGAGGAAACCGGCGCCCCCCTCCGAGAAGCTTACCGGGAAACAGACACAGAAGCCAACTCAAGGCTCGCCACTCCCCTCTCGGGCCTCTACCAGAAGAAGAATGTCAACACAGCGCGCGTGGCGCTCGAGGAACTGCGCCGTACCGGAGTGGAGATTTCCGACGAATGCATGATACGCGGATTCGCACGGGTGATCGACAACACACACCTTGCGGGGCGCTGGATGAAACTGGAAGAGAATCCCACGGTGATATGCGACACGGGCCACAACGAAGCCGGTATCATGAGCAATGTCCGCCAGCTGAACGACATGCGCGCGGAGATCCGGGGAAGGCTGCATGTAGTGATCGGATTTGTCGCCGACAAAGACCTCGACCATATACTGGGTCTGTTCGGCAACCTCCCGGCTGACACCATATTCTACATCACGCAGGCGTCGGTGCCCCGCGCCATGGAGCGTCACGAACTGCTCGAACGCTTCCGCAATGCCAATCCGGCATTCACCACCGGACTGTGCGACACACCGGCCGCGGCATACACCCTGGCCAGAGAGCAAGCCGCATCCGACGACATCATATTCATCGGCGGCTCAACATTCGTGGTGGCCGACTTCCTCGCCTCCCGGGCCAATAACCAGAAATAAGAACCCGAAAACCGACAGAGAAGAGCGCGCAGGGGAAATAGCGCGCCCGTAAGAATAAAGCCGCCGACATCATGAGGATGCCGGCGGCCTGAGTTGTCGGATTGCGAGGTCAGTTTTCCTCCTTATCTCTGTTTTTGACTTTTACACGGTTTTTGCTCTGCGACGAACTGATGTCACTCTCTTCCTTGAGGTCGATTTCCTTGTTGGTATCGTCAAAGACCTTGTACTCCAGATAGGCGAGGCTCTCATCGGCGATAACCTTGAAGCCGCGTCCGAAGCGGCGGCGCCATTTGCCGAAAAGCGAGAATACCCCCTTCTTAACGTATGCCTCCACGAAAGGATGGATGTACATGGTGAACTTCTTTACTTTCAGGTGCTCCACAAGATACTCGATTTTCTCCTCGAGCTTGTCGGTGAACAGTATCGAAGCCTGCACCTCACCCTTGCCGAAGCATGAGGGACACTGTTCGCTGGTGGTGATGTCAAGAGCGGGACGCACCCGCTGGCGCGTGATCTGCATCAGACCGAATTTACTGAGAGGAAGTATGTTGTGGCGCGCACGGTCGTTGGCCATCACCTCCCTCATGTGGTCGTAGAGCGTCTGGCGATGCTCAGCCTTGTTCATGTCGATGAAGTCGACCACAATGATGCCGCCCATATCGCGAAGACGCAGCTGTCGCGCTATCTCGTCGGCAGCCCGGAGATTGACGTCGAGAGCGTTGCTCTCCTGATCCTGGCTCGCCTTGCTGCGATTGCCTGAGTTGACATCTATCACATGAAGAGCCTCTGTGCTCTCGATGATGATATAAGCCCCGCTGCGGAACGACACAGTCTTGCCGAAACTGCTCTTGATCTGGCGGGTGATGTTGAAATTGTCGAAAATCGGGGTGTCCTTGGCATAGAGCTTCACTATGTCCTTGTTCTCGGGCGCGATAAGCGCCACGTAGTTCTGGATCTGCGTGAAAGTCTCGGACTCGTTGACATAGATGTTCTCGAAATTCGGGCTGAACATGTCGCGGATCACGCTCACAGTGCGCGAGTCCTCTTCATAGATGAGGCTGGGGGTCTGGCTTCTCTGCATCTTGGCAATGGAATCCTCCCAGCATTTCACCAGAGTCCGCATCTCATTGTTGAGTTCCGCCACTTTCTTGTTTTCAGCCGATGTGCGCACAATCACACTGAACCCTTTGGGCTTGATCGAGCCGACAAGCTGGCGGAGGCGTATTTTCTCCTCGGTGGATTTTATTTTCTGAGAAACGGAAATCTTGTTTCCGAAAGGCATCAGCACCATGTAGCGCCCGGTAAACGAAATTTCAGTGGTTAGCCTCGGACCCTTGGAAGAGATCGGTTCCTTGGCGATCTGCACGAGCAGCACCTGCCCTGGCTTCACCACATCCTGTATGGTGCCTTGTTTCGGGATGTCGGGTTCCGGCTTGAACCTGGAGATTGCCGGCACCTTCTTCTTGTCGGCCATTGCCTCTTCGAGGAATTTCGAATAGGTGCTGAACTGCGGACCGAGATCGAGATAATGGAGAAAAGCGTCCTTGTCGTAACCGACGTCGAGGAAAGCGGCGTTGAGTCCCGGCATGATTTTCTTCACCTTAGCCATGTAAAGGTCTCCTACAGCATACGCAATGTTGCGGCTCTCCTTCTGCAGCGACACCAGGCGGGAATCCTCAAGCAGGGCAATCGACACTTCCTCGTGATTGACGTCTACTATTAATTCGCTTTTCATCACTAAAATTAATTATTCAGGACAGCTCCCCGCGCCGTCCGTACCTACAAAAAAAAGAACAAACTGCCCTTCCCCTTGCGGGGAAGTCGGGGGCAAGGTTTGCTCTTTTGGTTCTCTTGCGCCTGACCGGGCTGAGAATCGCTTATTTCTTCTTATGACGATTCTTTCTCAGTCTTTTTTTGCGCTTGTGAGTGGCCATCTTATGACCTTTTCTCTTTTTTCCGCTTGGCATGATTATTCTTGTTTATATTTATAACTAATTATTTTCTCAATTGAGCCGAGAAGATTATTTTACATCCTCAAGGAACACTTTTGAAGGCTTGAAGGCTGGAACCTTGTGTGCCGGAATCTTGATTGTAGTGTTACGTGAAATGTTACGGGCTGTTTTCTCCTTGCGCTCCTTGATGATGAAGCTGCCGAAGCCACGGAGATAAACATTGTTGCCGTTTGCCATGGAATCCTTAACTACTTCCATGAATTTCTCTACTGTTGCCAACACAGCTGCCTTCTCAAGACCTGTGCTGCGGGAGATTTCGTTTACAATATCTGCCTTTGTCATTGTTTTGATATTTTATCTTTATACACTTTTTCGTATACTCTTTCAATGCCAAATCAGCCTTCGCAAATTTGGCGATGCAAATATCGTAATTTTTTTTGAATCCGTAAATATCTCGGACTGATTTTCTTATGATTTTGGCGTTTTTTTATTAAAATTCAGCTTTCAAACCCCGTTTTCAACGTCTTCTCCTTCCAAAATGGATACTCCATCTATTTTTAACAGCCTTCCCACAATCTCTTCTTTCAAACTTTCCGGAAACTCCACGGTCATCCCACACGTATTGTCGAATGTGCGTTCAACGATATTTACATCGCTCCCTTTCATTAGACGCATCACGCCGTCGGCTCCTATATAAGGGAACGTAAGCTTTATTGTCGACATCTTACGCATCTCTTTTTTTCCGGCTTCCTCAAGGGCAAGCCGCGCGGCTTCCCTATAAGCCGCTATAAGCCCGGATGTGCCTAATTTGATTCCTCCGAAATACCTGACTACAATAACAAGCACATCTGTCACTCCGAAACTGTTGATCTGCCCCAATATCGGCTTCCCCGCAGTGCCGGATGGCTCACCATTGTCATTGAGCTGCCACTCGAGACGGTCGGGACCAAGCATATATGCCCAACATACGTGTCGCGCGTCATGAAAACGGTTCTGAAAATTCTTAACTTCCTGTCTGGCTTCCTCAGCAGAAGTGACAGGAATGGCAAATGAAAGGAACCGGCTCATCTTCTCTTTATATTGAGATTCACCGGCTCCCTGTATCGTGTAATATACGTCTGTCATCTACTCATAAAGGCAACCTGCAAAAGCAGAACCTTATCCAAAATAGTTATCTACATCTATACGGTTTTTGCTATAAAGCAACATCCCTGCAGCCACATTGTCAGCTTTCTCGCGACCAAGCTCCTTTTCAACTATAGCGAGTGACCACTTCAAAGCAAGCGCGGGACCTGCGCCCAACACAAATTTATCATCAGCCACAACGCGTTTCTCGGAATGCGTTGCGCCCTCCATCATATCTTCAAACCCTGGATAGCAAGTAGCCTCACGTCCTTTCAGAAGACCCATCTGTCCGAGCACGACAGCCGGTGACGCGCATATAGCGGCAATTTTTCCATGCTTTGACTCGAACTGATTCTTGAGAAGACCATGCAACGGATCAAAATCATACAGATTCGATGCCCCGGGCATACCTCCGGGAAGAATCAACCATGCCGGATCCTTGAAAAGCGTACTGTTAAAGATTAAGTCGGCAGTCACAGTGACTCCATGCGCACCGGTGACAAGCAGCGAGGATGTGATGGAAACTGTCTTTACCGGCATTCCCGCACGACGGAGAACATCTACCGGTGTCAGAGCCTCAACCTCTTCGAAGCCATCGGCTAAAAATACATAAGATTCTCTCATAACTAATAATTCAATAGTGTTAATAAAATTGTGTGTGCATCTCGCTATGGCAAATATAGCAATAATTCCTAATACAACAAAATCAAACCTCAATTTTCTTGTATTTAGGCACCAATATCTTCATTACTGACCAAGCAATGAGATATGAGACCGCACATATGCTGAACACTATCATATATCCTGCCGGTTTTCCACTGAAGCCCGCGAAAGAGAATGCCGTTCCGGCATTTGCAGAGTAGTCGAATAGCCAACCTGCGCCCTGATTTATTATATAGGAGCTTATACCACCCGCCATTGTGCCTATTCCGACAATGGAACCAACCGTAGATTTTGGAAACATATCGCCGATCGTTGAGTAAAGGTTAGCGCTCCATGCCTGATGAGCCGCTCCTGCAAGACCGATAATCACGGCCGGCCACCACGGTGAATACACACCCATAGGTTGTGCGAACAGGGTCAAGATCGGAAAAAAGGCGAAAATGAGCATAGCCCGCATCCTGCCGGCATATGGATTCATACCTTTACTTTCTACAAACACCTTTGGCAAATATCCACCCATGATAGAGAGTGCCGTAACTATGAAATATAACGTAAAAATCAAAGCCTGCCCCATCGGTGTATAGGACGCATAACCAAACTGGTCCGAGAAATAGGCAGGTGCCCAGAAAAGCAGGAACCACCATACTCCGTCAGTCAAAGCTTTTCCCGCCACAAACGCCCATGTCTGGCGAAATCCGAGACAGCGCCAGAACGATATGGTCCTGTGTTCCTCCCGTTCAATCTGGCTTTCGCTCTCTCCCGCCTCATCCTGCATAATATAGCTAAGTTCCTCTTCATTCACATACTTCGATTTTTCCGGAGCGGAATAAAGATTAACCCAGAATCCCATCCATATGAAACCGAGGGCTCCGATTATTACAAATGCCATTTCCCAGCCCCAGATTTTTGCAAGCACAGGAATACACAATGGTGCTGCGAGAGCACCGACAGATGCTCCGGCATTAAAAATCGAAGTGGCGAAAGCCCTGTCTTTTGCGGGGAAATATTGCGCCGTCACCTTGATTGCCGCAGGAAAGTTTCCAGCCTCGCCGATTGCGAGCAATGCACGGCATCCAAGGAAAAGCCACACACTCACTGTGGCTATCGACAAGGCAAGAGCTGAACCGCTCTCAACCATAGCAAGCGCTTCCACAGAATCCAGCCCCTCTATCTTCATAGTTGCCCATCCACATGCGCCATGCAGACACGCAGCAAGCGACCATACAAATATCGCCCAGAGATAACCCTTTCTTGAACCCATCCAATCGATGAATTTTCCTGCAAAAAGGCTTACTACTGCATAAAAAAGTGAGAAAAAACCGGTGATTGCGCCATAGTCGGAATCTGTCCAGTGAAATTCGGGAGCGATAAAATCCTTCCATGTCAAAGACAATACCTGACGGTCGAGATAATTTATGGTAGTGGCGAAAAAGAGTAATGAGCAGATAACCCATCTCCAGTTTGTCTTGCGGGCGGCTACCGCGAGAGTGCTGACATTTTCCATTTATTAAAAATTAAAGAATTGCTTTGCATTGTTGTAACATATATCTTCGATCATCTCGCGGACACGCACTTTCTCAAAGCCCTCATATGGAATGAGACCGGCTTCAATATCATTACCGACAAGGTTACAGAGCGTCCTTCTGAAATATTCATGACGAGGATACGAAACGAAAGAGCGTGAATCGGTAAGCATACCGACAAAACGGCTCAACAACCCGAGTGTGGACAGGGCGTTCATCTGGCGAGTCATTCCATCAATCTGGTCATTGAACCACCATCCTGAGCCAAGCTGGATTTTACCTGCAACCGTGCCATCCTGGAAGTTACCTATCATGGTTGCCATCACTTCATTGGCACTCGGATTCAGATTATATAGAATAGTCTTGGCAAGCGTCCCTTTGCTGTTGAGTCTGTCAAGAAATTTCGCACAGCTCTGCGCAGTATTGAATTCTCCGATTGAGTCAAACCCGCTGTCCGGGCCAAGTCGCTGCATCATCAAGGAATTAGAATTGCGGATTGTACCGTAATGGTATTGCTGAGTCCATCCCGCATCGGCATCCTGCTCTCCGAAAAGCACAAGCATACGGCTCTTGAATTTGGAAATTTCTTCTTCGGAAAGAGCGGTGCCTGCAATCACTTTTGCAAAAATAGACTCTACCTCATCATCAGTATAGTCATCGGCATAAAATTCCGACAATCCATGATCGCTCAACCGGCAACCTGCCTCAGCAAAGAAATCATGACGGATCTGCAATGCTCTTGAGAAATCTTCAAAATTACTAATCTCAATTCCAGCGGTTTCAGACAACTTTGAGACATATTCTCGGAATGCAACGGGATTCTCCACTGCCATAGCCTTGTCAGGACGCCATGTAGGAAGCACCTTTATCTCAAACCCCTCCTCGCGCAGACGACGATGATGTTCCAATGAATCTATAGGATCGTCAGTTGTGCATACGACCTCAACTCCATAACGACGCATCAACCCCCTTGCCGTCATATTAGGATCATTACGCAACTTCTCATTGCATTCATCATAAATCTCCCTTGCAGTATCTGGATTGAGCGTCTTGTCAATTCCAAAAGCCGTGCGGAGTTCAAGGTGAGTCCAATGATAAAGCGGATTCCGAAATGTATATGGAACTGTTTCAGCCCACTTTTCAAACTTTTCCCAATCAGAGGTATCCTTTCCTGTAATATATCTTTCGTCCACGCCATTGCTTCTAAGCGCACGCCATTTATAATGGTCTCCACCGAGCCACAGCTCTGTGATGGATTCGAACCGGTGGTCATCAGCTATCATTTTCGGATCAAGATGACAGTGATAATCTATGATCGGCAATTTGGCAGCATGATTGTGGTAGAGCTCTTTTGCTGTCTCAGTCTCCAGCAAAAAGTCTTTATCCATAAATTGTTTCATGGCATTCAAGTTTTGAGGTTACATTTTTTAGAGGGTTACATTGCGAATGCATTGAAACCACCGTCCACTATAGATACTGTGCCGGTGACAAAAGATGATGCTTCGGATATGAGATACTGAATGGTTCCGCAAAGTTCTTCCGGACGACCAAATCTCTTGAACGGGGTCTGACGTATCACATCCTGTCCCCGTTCTGTATAGCTGCCATCTGGATTAGTGAGAAGAGAACGATTCTGATTTGTAAGGAAGAAACCGGGAGCTATGGCATTAATCCGAATCCCCGGCGTGAATTTGGTTGCGACCTCATTGGCCATGTATGCTGTGAAATTGGAAATTCCCGCCTTGGCTGCTGAATAACCCATCACTCTTGACAACGGACGGAAAGCCGACATTGAAGAGAAGTTCACTATGGATCCCTTACCTGCCTCTACCATAGGTTTGAGGAAAACCTGGGTAGGTATGACAGTGCCTGTAAGATTCACATTAAGCACTTTTTCAAAATCCTCGATATTGACGTCAAAGAAAGTTCCGGTAGGAGGTATAGTAGCACCCGGCATATTACCCCCTGCCGCATTAAGAAGAGCATCAACCTTGCCATATGCAGCAAGGATATCGGCACAGTTTTGCTCAACCACCTCCTTATTCATCACATCGGTGACAAGAAACATTGCCTCACCACCTTTCTCGCGTATCTCCTTGACAATGGCTTCACCCTCGTCTTTGCGACGACCCATCAGAACAACCTTCGCGCCCTCCGCTGCGAGATACTTGCCAATGCAGCTTCCGAGCACTCCGGTTCCGCCGGTGATAACCACAACCTTATCCTTTACTGAAAATATATCATTCATATAATTATTCTTTCTTTGAGTCCAAATATTACTAATTATTCACGGTCGCCATTATTCCACTTACCATTCCAAGAGCGAGCATTCGTCCATGGAATGAATATCCTGCGTTATAACCCATCTTGTCATCCCCAAGCATCAATGGAGCATGATCAACTCTCATTGCCACACCCGGATGCTCTTTCTCGAAGATTTTCACCACTTCAATCAGGCGTGGATCAAGATGCGATGACTCCTTGAAGTCTCCGTTAGGTTGAACCTTACAGATACGCGCATGCACAAAATGAGTACGAGATGCATATTTACGAGCAAGCTCAACAACATCATTATGCGCACCGGCGCTGAGTGAACCGGCACAGAACGTCAGTCCGTTATGAGGATTGGGAACAGCATCAAGAAATGCCTTGATATCGGCATCACATGTAACTATCCTTGGCAATCCAAGTATCGGCATTGGCGGATCATCGGGATGCACACACATGTCAATTCCGTATTCATCACATACAGGCATGATGGCATTGAGGAAATAAGCCATGTTTGCACGCAACTGATCGGCATCTATGCCGCTGTAAAGTTCAAGCAGACTACGGAATTTATTCACAGGCTCAAGGTCATCCTCGGAGATGTTGCCATTCACGAATCCCTGCGTCTTGACAATTATATTCTCAACGAGTCTTTTTTCAGCATCTTTATCCATGAGCGGGGCCACATCCTCGCGCATCCTGCGCAAAGTCTCCGGATCGTAATCCTTCTCCGCTCCGTCACGCTTAAGGATATGGATATCGAAATACGCGAATTCTGCACGGTTGAAATAGAGATTGGAAGTTCCGTCAGGATTCGGATATTCAAGATCTGTACGTGCCCAGTCGAGCACAGGCATAAAATTATAGCAGATTGTCTTGACTCCGGCTTTTCCAAGATTGCGCAGACTCTCCTTATATTTTTCAATCAGATCGTCCCGGTCCTCGCCGCCATATTTTATGGATTCGCTGACAGGCAAACTTTCAACCACTGACCAGCGGAGTCCGTGATCCTCAATGAAGTTTTTCATCTTATTTACCTCTTCCTCGCTCCATACCTCACCGTTGGGTATATGATGGAGAGCGGTAACAATTCCCTCCACCCCTATCTGGCGGAGCATATCAAGTGTAATCTTATCGTTGGGACCAAACCAACGCCAGGTCTTTTCCATTATTTAGTCAGATTGAGTTTTAATTCAGTATTTGTATTTGCAATTATTACTTTGCGCCTTTGATGCGGTTGCAATTTCGGCAGAGCATCTGGCAGTTTTCAGCCACTGTCGTGCCGCCTTCTTTCCATGGAGTTATATGGTCGGCCTCCATCTCATCCAGCTCAAAATGCTTGCCGCAATGCGGGCAGATTCCCTGTTGACGCTCGTAAGCCTCACGTTTCTGCTTCTTGTCAAAAGTCCTAAATGAGAGGTCGCGCAACTCTCCGCTCAATACGTAACGATAAATCCCCGATTTCTTCATTATCTCGTCATCCTCCATAAGGTCATGTATCTGCCTCTCAAGTGCATCTGTATCATAAGTCACATCCCCAAACTTATCGAACATCTCTCCCCAATCAAGACCTTTCATCTCCTTACGATATTTCGTGAAGGTAGATCGCACCCATGTTATGATTGAAACAAAGTAAGCCCATAACTTATTGGCATTCGGGTCAAACTGATGTTGAGCCATATAGTCGTCAACTTTAGTTATCCCATCGTGACGGGCACACCACTTTAGAATTGTCGAAAGATATGCCTGTTCTTTGGCAACCCCATTTAGCAGATCGTTAGCCATTTTGTATGCAGGGCAACCATCCTTAGAGAAGTGACGACGGGCATCTGTTACGAATGGGCCGACATAAACAGCATTGAGCAATTCTTGGTCAAGAAGCTTCTCTCCGGCAATATTGATGACACGGAACCAGTCAAGTTTTTCCTTATCAGTACCACTGCAAAAATAGACAGTAAGTTCATAATCGAGAAATTTCCGTTTTTCATCTGAAGTTAGAGTGGAAAAATATAGCGTGCCCCTGTCTTTATCCTCAATATTGAATCCATGAGTGAAGAATTCGCATATGGATAATGTACGCTGTTGACCATCAATCATTTCATAGCTATCTTCATTAACTTCACTCCAATACATAATATTGAGAGGAAAACCTTTCAATATAGTGTTTATTACCGCTTGTTGTTGTTTAACATCATAACGGAATTCGCGTTGATAAGGCGGACGTATATCCAACTTACCACCAAAACCACGCACACCTATTTCGGGATCATTGACGTATCCGTCAACTATGTCGGATATTTTAATTGATACAGGTTCTACTTTCATAGCGTTACTTCTTTCGACGGACTAAAATTCGACGATATGGTAAGATTGGTATCTCATTTTTCATATAATAAAGATCCCCATCTCGCAACCCTTTATTCAATGTTTTCAACTTTCGATCATAAGGTCTTAATCCAAGCGCAACCCCAGCATCTCCATGAGCATGACCAATAATCTCAAATTGGTCAGGATTATACTTATCAAGAAAAGTAATAGGAACCCCCATTACTCCATCATAATCCATTGGAACATCAGATGTCTTTGAAACCTCGATAGCTTCATAATTCTCATACGTTGGGTACTCGTCTGGATTATAGCGTTTATATAAAATTAAATCCTCATGACGTTCCTTATAATCTAAATTTGTGAACCATCGGACACCTTTTACACGAATAAACTTTCTGCCTGTTTCATCAATACCACATCCAGATGCATTAAGGGGATAATCTTCAGGAACCCAAAACTTCCTATCTCCGCTATGAATACTTGCTCCTAACCACATCTGGTTATTCTGAATCAAAGGAAAGATTTCTTTTGTGGAAATTGCATTGACATTTCCTATGATTAAAAATTTCTTATCATATTTGATAAGTTGAGCTACATACTCTCGGAAAAGTGAAAAAGGAGGATTCGTAACCACGATATCAGCTTCTTTCAAAAACTCGACACACTCAGGCGAACGGAAATCCCCATCTCCTTTTAATGGCAAAACTTCAATTTCATCATCATCTGGTATGTGGTTACCATTTTTATCACCCTCATAAATGAGATATACGGCCTCTTCAGATGTTCCTTCAGAAAAAAGATTGACGTCCTGACTTTTGTAGCACGTTGTAATCAATTTTTTTAAGCCAAGGAATTCAAAGTTATATGCAAAATACTTAAAGAAATTGCTGACGCGGGGATCATCGCAGTTGCACAGCACCGTCTTGCCGCGAAAATGCTCACGGTAATGGCGAAGTTCGTTGTTTATATCCTCAAGCTGCGTATAAAACTCATCTTTCTTCGCCTCCTTGGCCTTGTTAAGATTTCTGTTTGCCATCGTCTCTGTCCGAAAAATTTAATACCCCTTTCCATTCAATACGCAAAAATACACAAAAATCTTGTGATTTTCGTGTATTTTCACCTAAAGATATCATTGAGACCACATTTAAAGCATTTAAAGCATACTCTCAAGGTCTCAGCTTCACATTTGGATTCACTTTCTTAAGAAGCTCACCATACCGTTTCATCTCATCGTTTGACATATAGCGGGCCTTTTTGCTCTGACGCTCCCAGAATCCCTTTGAATTTTGTTTAAACTCCTGAACATGTACAACTCCCTTTTCAAACTTGTCTCCGTTTGAATTCTGGTGAGGGTGGTCCCAATCAAAATCGCATACAGGCTTACGATTATTATATATCCGCGCCTGGATGACATTTCCATTCTTATCTACCTTTAGATAGACTTCACTTGTTTTTGAGTAAGTGGGGAGACCATCGAATGGTGTACCATTCACCTTTGCCACAACTTTAGCCACAACACCGTTAGATGTGCTGATTGAATCTCCAATCTGATAGTAGAGGCATCGCAAAAATCCGCCTTCTACATTATAATCTCGTTGTAACCCCATATCACATGTAATCATTATTACGGTCATATCTAATGCCTCTATAATCTCGATTTCGCAACCATTCCTGAAGTGTTATATGATAACCGAGAAAATCATACAAGTCATAAGACATTGCATAGAACACACCCGCGAGTTCTACGGCTTCATGCTCCTTGCCCGCAACTGTAAGGTTATGACCAATCATAATATCATCAGTTCCAACCCGCATAATATAGATGGCATCACTGTTTTCATCATCCTTCATGAGTATATCATTGCTAAATGCCGTCTCATTAAGAATTTTGTAACGTAACTTCTCGAAAAATTCCCTTTCATTAGGCGTGACAGCATTTTGGATCGCCAACTCGAACTCCTCTTGAGTATCTGACAGATATTCCCATTCCTCTGGTGAAACTCTATTTTTCATAATTTTCGTAGTTTTGAAATGAAACTTGGCTTGACTATCACTGGGACACCCGGATCAAAGTCAAGTGGTAATCCGAATACAATTAGTCCACGCGGATGTTTTCTATCAACAAGAGTCTCAACCCCGAATCTAAACAACCGTTGCTCTATCTTGTTTCCATTTCGCTGATGACCAATTGAAGTCCAGCTGTCTTCGGCAAGTCCATCAAAAGCATAAGTCATAATAGAATCGGCATCGCCCCAAGACGCTGTCTGAATCGTATTTACCCCATTGTTCTGCCAAAAAAGTTGAGTTGTACGTGTCTTGCGAAGTTGCTCTATATTCTCACACTTTAACGCATCCATCCATAAAGTATGATCCGGAGCTATCGCAACCATGTATTGACTGACTTTTTTGAGAGCATTTACAGGACGTGTCCACGTGCTGCTGAATCCGGCATCGTCAATATGACAATAGACCCCCTTATATTGAGAATTGTAACAGACTTTTGCACTATATGGAATAAACACTTCAGGCACCGGACCGACATAAGCCCTCACACGGGGGAGTTCAAACTCACCTTCTGTAGCCGTGTCACTGCAAAGAAGATGTTTATTTAAAATCCTCATCTTTTTCCGTTCGGACTCTTTTAAACCACGATATCTCTCGTGGAATACAATCCCGTCTTCGACAGAGGATTGCAATGGTTCAACCTCCAATTCACCAAGTTCGTCTTCATCAAAAAGACGACCGCTCATAATAAAATTTTTCATTA
>OFFM01000968.1_pt1 | contig 18430 bp, 15 predicted proteins | sample 1521401 | NCBI WGS metagenome assembly OFFM01 (sample SAMEA3504118, study PRJEB24116) | mouse gut metagenome | biome: mouse gut; feature: mouse-associated habitat; material: faeces | place: Denmark | collected 2011
ATTTGTCGGGTGGATTGAATTTCCATGATGGTATCTGGAAAATTAATACTGATAAATATAAAAAATATAATTTGCGCGCTCGTTTTGAGTTCCCGGTAAATAAGTGGATAAAGGTAAGCAATAACACATCTTTCTTTGGCTCTACATATGAATATCAGGGAGGAAACGAGAGTGCTATGCAGGGAACGGCACGTCACGCAGTAGCATGCTATCCGTTGAAAAATCCCGACGGCTCATATATTCAGAACACGCCCTATCAGAACTATCGCGTCATGAATGCTCGCCATGTTCTTATGATGGAAGGAAAGAGTCCGAGCGTTAATAGAAGAACAGACTTTACCAATACTACACGAGTTGATTATTCTCCAATTAAACAACTAACATTGTCTGCCGATTTCACTTATCGTTTCTGGCAAAGTCGTAATACGACAAGACGTGTTAATCTACCTTTCCGTGAGACACCGGATGCTGAAATGGACTATTATACCACAGGTTGTGCTATAAATGACTTGCAAGAAACTGTTGGAACTACAAATTATTATAATGTCAATGCGCTTGCAACCTATAAAGACACATTTAAGGATGCCCATAACCTGACAGTTGTAGCAGGTTTCAACTATGAGACTCGTAATTATAAAAGGGTGTATGCTAAAGGTCAGAACCTTACAGTCGATGATCTCTCAGACCTGAATCTCGTAGGTCCCGATAGTAACGGTGCAAAACAGATGTTTGTAGAGGGTGACCAGAATCAGTATGCTCTTCAGGGTATATTCGGTCGTGTCAATTATGATTACTTAGGTAAGTATCTTGTAGAGATTTCGGGTCGCTATGATGGAACATCACGTTTTGCAAGATCCAACCGCTGGGGCTTCTTCCCTTCAGGATCAGTAGGCTGGCGCTTCTCTGAGGAGAAATTCTTCGAGCCTATACAGGATTGGTGGAGCAATGGTAAGCTTCGTTTCTCTTATGGTGTGCTTGGTAATCAGAACGTTTCCGATTATTATACATTCCTTCGTCTGATTGGTACAGGAACACTTGATTATTCTATGGGTGAGGGAACAACTAAGGCTCCTTATGCAACTCTTGGTTCTCCGATTGCGTCTGACCTTACATGGGAAAAGACACATCAGTATGACCTTGGTCTTGACCTTGGATTTTTCAATAATCGTCTCGATGCCACTGTTGACCTCTATATCCGTGATACAAAAGATATGCTCGCTCCTGGCGTGGCTTTGCCCGGTGTATATGGTGCAACCTCGCCTAAAATGAATGTTGCAGACCTTCGTACAAAGGGTTATGAGCTTGCTGTAAACTGGAATGATTCGTTCAGACTTTGGGGTAATGACTTTTCATATAGTGTAGGAGTTAACCTTTCTGATTATAAGAGCACTATTACTAAATATGATAATCCCAACAAAACATTTGCCAAGGATTATTATGAAGGAATGGAGCTTGGTGAGATTTGGGGATTCCGCATGGGTGATCTCTTCCAGACTGATGAAGAAGCCCAGCGCTATGCCCAAGAAGTTGATCTTTCATATGTTGCCAAGCGAATTGGTTCAGGATGGGCGGCAGGTGATGTGCGTTATCTTGATCTTGATGGTGACGGTAAGATTGGAATAGGTGAAAATACAGTTGATAACCCCGGTGACCGTGTGAAATTGGGTAACAGCCTACCTACGCTACAATATGGTTTCAGAGGTAGCTTCTCATACTTTGGTTTTGATGTAAGCTTATTCTTCCAGGGTACTGGTAATCACTATTGGTATCCTAACGGTCATAACATGGACTTCTGGGGATTATATTCATATCCTTATGTGTCATTTATACCTACTGACTTTAAAGATAAAGTCTGGTCTCCAGATAATCCCGATGCATACTTCCCGCGTCCGATGGCTTATGCAGCGACGAGTGGAACTATCGGTGGTTGGGATGACGACAGAGGTATTGAGACAAGAGTTAATGATCGTTATCTGCAGAATCTCAGATATCTTCGTTTCAAGAATTTGACTGTAGGTTATACTTTCCCCGCTAAGTGGACTAAAAAAGCCTATATACAGAAATTGAGAATATATTTCACAGCGGAGAATCTGTGTTATTGGTCTCCTCTTAAAAAGAATACAAAATACATTGATCCGGAAGGAGCAATTGAGCGTAAATCCAAGAACTCATCGGGAAAATATGAGGCGGATGCAAATGAGAAATTCTATCCATGGTCAAAGAGCTTTATGTTCGGTATTGATGTGACATTCTAAATATACATGAGAATTAAAATGAAAAACTATAAATATTATATTCCTCTTGTGCTCTGCCTAATGGGTTTATCTGCATGTAACGATGCCCTTGATTTTGAGCCGAAGGATAAGGTGGATATTGAAGGATACTTCAATACCGCAACAGACCTGCAGCTATTCACCAATTATTTCTATGAGAATGTTATTGGAACAGGTGGTACTTTTGAAAGTCAGGATGACTGTAAAGTCAACCAGAACCTATCAGCTGTTATGCGTGCAGGTACAAATAGAACCGTTCCTGCAAACGGTGGAGGCTGGAGCTGGGGTGTTCTCCGTAGAATGAACACATTTCTTGAATATGCTGACAGATGTCCGGATAAAGCAGCGGTGACAAAATATACAGCGGTTACAAGATTCTTCCGTGCATATTTCTATTTCAAGAAAGTTAAACGATTTGGTGATGTGCCATGGGTTGACCGTCAGCTCGGCTCTTCCGATCCACAACTCTATGCGCCGCGCGATTCCAGAGAGTTTATAATGACAAAAATGTTGGAAGATATAGATTTTGCGATTGAGAATCTTCCTGTCAAAGAGAAAGAGGCTTCAGCTCCTTATCGTGTCACTGCTGGAGCAGCTCTTGCTCTGAAATCTGCATTCTGCCTCTATGAGGGTACTTTCAGAAAATATCATAACATTACTCTTGATGGTCATGATTGGAGATATTATCTCGAGCAGTGTGCTGATGCTTCTGAAAAATTGATGAGTGGACAATATGGTAAATACAAACTCTATAACACGGGTAAGCCTGCGGAAGATTATATGAATCTTTTCGCTGCACAGGATGCCAATAAGGATGAGTTTATACTTGCGGTGAAATATGATCAAGGTATGCAGATTCTTCATAATGCGAATGCACACACATTGGTGGCAACCCAGGGTATGCCAGGTTACACCCGTAAGTTCGTATGTACATATCTCATGAAAGATGGATCTCGTTTCACGTCGATTCCCGGTTGGCAGAATATGCAGTTTGCCGAAGAAATCAAAGATCGTGATCCCCGACTTACTCAATCCATACGCGGTCTCAACTATCACAGAATAGGAGAATCAGCTATTCTTGCACCGGATTTACAATGCTCTACTACCGGTTATCAGCCAATTAAATTTGTTGGCGAATCAAAAATGGGTAGTATCCTTATGGATAAGAACAATATGAGTTCTAATGACCTTCCTGAATTCCGCTATGCTGAAGTATTGTTGAATCTTGCTGAAGCTAAAGCTGAACTTGAGACTCTGACACAGGATGATCTTGATAATACAATCAATGAACTTCGTAGACGCGTCGGAATGACAGGTTTGCTGAGCATGACAGTCGCAAACAGTAATCCGGATACTTACCTCGATGGAGATATTTCGCCTGAAAGTGGATATTTCAATGTTAAAGGAAGCAACAAGGGTGTGATTCTTGAGATACGTCGTGAACGTGCTATTGAGATGGTTCAGGAAGGTTGCCGTTGGGATGACCTGATGCGTTGGAAATGCGGTAAGATGATTGATCAGCCATTAACCGGACAATATTTCCCCGGTGCCGGTAGTTATGATCTCTCAGGTGATGGTGTTGCTGATGTTATTCTCTACGCTGAAGGTGATTCAAAGCCTAAAGCCCCCAATGGAGAGCTTGTTTGGCAGATTGGCAAGGATATTGTACTTTCGGATGGTAGCAGAGGTTATCTTGATTTCCATCATGGTGCGGATCGTCAAGGATTTAATGAAGTCAGAGATTATCTTTATCCGGTTCCGACTGATGAGATTAATCTTAATCCAAATCTTACACAAAATCCCGGTTGGGGAGCCGCTTCTGGTTTATAATAATACTTAATTGTAAGAATAATGAAAAAGATAAATTATTATATTTTATCCCTTATCGCCTTGGTAGGATGTGTTTTCACATCCTGCAAGGACGATGAGACAACACTTTCGAGAGCAGTCCTCGCCAGTGTGGATCTTCTCGAATATGATGCGATTCCTTCGGGTCCACAGATTATCACAGTGATTTCTGATGCGGACTGGATTAGTGAAGCACCTGAATGGGTTACGATTTCTCCTGCAACTGGTCACGCAGGACAGACTGAGGTTACAATCTCTGTTCAAGATAATATGAGAGAGGGTGCTAAGGATAATCCTCGTAAAACAACAATCAAATTCAAAGGTCGCAATTTATGGAGCGAGTCAACAGTAATCATCCGTCAGGACGGTGATAAATTCCGCGATCCCATCGATTATACAATCGAGGCGATGGAGTCTGCCGAAGATGAGACAGTGGTACGTCTTCCCAATATGATTGTGACAGCTCTCACCGGTAACGGCTTTATTGCGACAGACGGAACGAATTACGTGTATGTCAAAGAACCGGTAATTGCTGTGGAGGCAGGCCAGAAAGTCTCAATCGTAGGTGAGAAATACACTGATGACATGAAGATGGCTTATGTCCTCGGTGAAAAAATTTCAGACGAAGGATCAGCTGTAATACCCGAAAAAACACCTGTTGATATTACGGATACTTTTGATAAAACTGATGGGAAGAAATATCAGTTCATAACAGTTTCTGGAGACTACGATGGCTCTTCATTGACTGTAGGCAAAATGAATTGTAAAGGTTATTTTGTAGATGCACCTGCTTCTAGCAATATTAGCCAGTTGGGAGGTCATAAAGTTAAAGTAACAGGCTATTTCGCAGGTCAGGCTTCTCCTGTAGTTAATATCATTCCTATCATTGTTGAAGACTTAGGTGTCAACGAGATCATCTACTTTGCAGATGACTTTGAATGGCTTGAGCCTTGGTCAAATGTTGCAGGTGTACATGACTGGATTAAGGAAAGCGATACAGTGAAGGCTGAATCCAAGAACCTGACAAATGTTGTGGACGGTGTAACAGCAGAGGATGCTATTTATGAAAGGGGATATTCATTTGTTAAGGCGACACATAAGGCTTATGAAGATCGTCCGTTTAACACTCGTATATACATTCAGAAGAATTATCTCAAGTTTGGATTAACAGGAATTCAAGCAGGTCTTGTATTACCATCAATAAAGGATATACCTGAAGGTGAGAATCTGGAGTTATGTTTCGATTGGGCTCCGATGCGACAGGGAGATCCCGGAGCAGAAAATAGAAAGTATGACCCGTCTCAGCTTCTGGTTGTTGTTGAGAATGGAGGTAGTGAGAAACATATTGAAGTTCCTCCTCATACATTGGTAGCCGGAGCTCCTATGGAATGGATGAAAGCAGTAGTAGACCTTTCAGGGCTTACAGTAAATGAGAATACTAAAATAACAATCAGACAAATAGATTCTCAGTGGCCTTATAAAGCTGATGATGATAAATCAGCGGTATGCCGATATTTCTTGGATAACATCAAATTGCGTCAAAAGAAATAATTTATTTCAATAATCTATTACGATCCCCGGGACACGTCTCGTGCCCCGGGTATTTTTTTATATTCACTAATTTATAATCATTTTTTAATTTTATCTATCATGAAGAAACTCTTTTTATTTGCGATTATCGCTTCAGCAGCGATGCTGACAGCTTGCACTAACGAAGTCCCCGAGTCTATCAATGAGATAGATGAGTTTAGCATATCTTCATCCGAAAAGGACGAGGTTGCGTATAATGCTAAAATAGATCCTGATAAAATTATAATTTCAACGGACGATGCAAAAATAGTTGCATCGATATTCTCTAATATAAATACAACTTCAACGCGTTCAAAGAATTGGGGTAATATCGAAAATATTGTTACGATTGAAGGTGATAAGGGGGAGCCATTAATATATGCAGTGAATTATACAGATGGTTACGTACTGATTTCGGCTTCAAAGAAATATTATCCTATACTTGCTATTGTAGAACATGGCACTTTTTCCTTGAACATGGAAAAGTCTGGGGAATCAGTCGTTATAGATGAATTAAAAGAAAAAATCCAAATTGCTAATAAACAGGAAAAATTGGATTTATCATATGAATGGAAGGTTTATGAATCTAATGATAGTAAAATAAAACATTTAACGAAACCGACCAGGGGTGATGAAGATATTCAAGACGAGATGTATTATTATGCTTTTGACGAGTGGTACTGTAAGTATGTAGAGGATTATACAGATTATATGTTACTCTCTGAAGCCAAAGATATACTGCCTGATGATGTATATAAACGATTTGTTGCATCTGTATCCGATGAGGATGCTTGGGAAGGCACAAAGTTTTCGTGGGAGAACACCGCACTATTATTGATTAATTATGATGGTACGCGATATTATTCTGGAAAGTATATGGGAACAGAATGGTCTCAAACTGGCATATTCAATACGACACCTTATTCTGCTCTTGGGTGCGTAACGGTTGCTGTTGGTCAGCTTATGAGATATTATCAGATTCCGTCTGATTATCCATGGTCTAGTATGGTAGTCAAAGATAATCCGCCAAGTGCTTCAACGAGTTTGACAGATTTCCTTGCATCGCTGAGATCCGAGCTGAATGTGTCTGTCGATGGTGGCGCAAGTATTGAAGATGCCTATAACCTGTTTAAAAAGTATGGTTATGATTGCGAATTACATAGGACTCATAATAAAATAGCAGTGGATCGGTCTATAACAAAAAATAATCCTGTATATGCTAGAGGTATAGAATCCGGTGCACAGGCGGGACATGCTTGGGTTATAGAGGCATCAAAAGCACATGAGACGGGAACAGAATACACGGTGTTTAGATTAGCTGATTACTCTTATCCAAAATTTGAATATGTAGAGCCTGAAGGACCAAATTTTTATAAACCGGAACCAATAAATTTTTACAAATACTATTATATGAATTGGGGATGGGGTGGCAAACATAATGGATGGTTTCTTGATGGTGATGTATCTACGCCGGTAGGAAATTTTTCGAATCAACGAATGGAAATTACATTCAATTAGTTTTGCGTAATTAGAATTAAGCATTTTATCCTTAATTTAGAGTCCGTTTTCATAAAGAATTTAGCTTTAGGGAACGGACTCTTAAAGTATATATCATCACATTATCGATGTCTATGATCCCTACCGCGAGTGAGTAAGGTCTTTAGGGACTTTAGTGGCTTTAAGGGCATTAGGGACCTTAGGGGCTTTAAGGACATTAAGGACATTAAGGACATTAGGGGCTTTAAGGGCCTTAGGGACTTTAGAGACCTTAGGGACTTTAGTGGCTTTAGGGACCTTAGAGACTTTAGCTTTTAGGGGCTTTGGTATTTTTTTGGAATGTTTTTTTGATTATTTGGTAATAATCCAAAAAGTTTCATTATCTTTACGATTCAATAAATAGACTCATTAAGTCTTTTATCTTAATGAGTTAGTTCGAAACCTAAACAATCGGATTATGGAAAATAGTCTTATCCCCAATCAAGGTAATTACCGCGACTTGCTAAGTTTTAAGAAGACAGATGTTATTTTCCAGATGACTTACTTTTTCTGTCACAAATTCCTGTGTAAGGGAGACAGGACTATCGATCAGATGATTCAGGCGGCACGCAGTGGAAAGCAGAATATCATAGAGGGGTCTTCGGCTTCTTCAACTTCGGCCAAAACGGAAATCAAACTGCTGAATGTTGCCAAGGCGAGTTTGAAGGAACTTCTTGCAGATTATGAGGATTATCTGGTTACACGCGGTTTTGCGCAGTGGCAGAAAGGTAGCAACGAATATGAGACCATGAGAAATTTAGGTCGAGAGCATAATGATCCGGCTTTCTTTATGACGTTGATTGAGAATCGTCCTGCTGATACTATCGCGAACATGGCGATCATATTGCTCAATCAGGCGGATTATCTGCTTTACCGCCAGCTGCAGCGCCTTTCGGATGACTTTGTCAAGAACGGAGGCTTCTCTGAACGAATGTCCGCACTCCGTCGCAAGAATCGCGGTCATTGAGCGTCAGCAACTTGGGAATTGTTATCCATGAATATTTGAACTCATTTAATGAATATACTAAAAATAGATATGAAAGAAATAAAGTGGTTGATAATCGTGCTGATGATGGCGCTTACTCTGCAAGTGAGTGGACGCGTTGTTTCATCACCTCTCTTTAAATCCAACTCCATTGAATGTCTGTATGTTGAATCTGTTGAGCTGACGGATAGCGCGACAAGACTGAATGTATCGTTTGTCAATTTTCCTGGTAGAAATGCTATGTCTGATACGCTGAATCTTTCGGGCTCAGATTCCGGGAAGCGTTACAGGCTACTGGGTGTGGAGAATTACTCTTTCGGCACAAAAGTGAAAATGCCTAAGTCCGGACGATATCCTTTCACTTTGTTATATGAGCCGCTTGAAAGTGGCGATCTTTCTGTGGAGCTCACAGGCAAGGAGGGTGCTATAAGCGGACTTGATGTGTCTGGCAAAGCACAGTCGAAAAAATATCATACTCACATCACGGGTACTTATCCGAAGAATGAGACGATGTTGATGCTTATGAAGTCTATGCCAAAACCGAATATATCAAATGTCATATGGGTGAAAGTGACAGACGGCAAGTTTTCGGCGGATATATATTCGGATGTCATAGAGGCGTATAAAGTGACAGATGAGTTTGGATTCTGGAAAGGATCGTGGATGATCGGCACGCTTTTCTCAGATAATGAAGAGATATTTATAGAATTCGTTGAAAAGAACGGCGAGATTGATAAAGCTGTTGTAAAGGCTCCATCCGGAAGTTTGACGGACTCTTATGTGACAGAGAGGAAGAGGATGGTGGATGCCTGGAACACGGATGAACTGCATCTACGTCTTGACTCTCTTGCAAAGAATAAGAAACATTTTGTTCCTGAATATTATGAGATAGCAGAGCGTTATGAAAGTCATCCGGAGGAACGGGATTCGCTTTCAAAGAGGATGCGGGGATTGTTTGATAGCGGCAAGTGTCTTTCTGAAGCCGGCAGAAAGGCAGAGGAGGATTTGCGAAACTGGCAGAAGAGCGGCAAGTTTGAGAGTATCATCTCCACAGCTGCGTCTCTTGATAACTTGGTAGGGCTATATATGCTTCAGGACGAGATGTGGCATGCACCGGAGGGCACAATGATCTACGATGCTTATATGAAATATTATGCCGGCAGGTTCCCCGGTCATCCCTATAGTGAATATTTCGAGATACTTGGTAATACGGTGGATCCCAAACCCGGTAACAGGTTCAATGACTTTACTGTTCCGGGTCTGGATGGCAAGCTTTATACGCTCAGCGAGCAGATAAAAGGACGTCCTGCTGTGATTGATCTTTGGGCATCCTGGTGTTCATCATGCCGGCGGCATTCCAAGGCGCTGAAACCTGTATATGAGGAGTTCTCGCCTAAAGGTTTCACGATTGTAGGAGTAGCCCGGGAATGGAAAGACGCGGAGCTTGCACGTAAGGCTGTGAAGAAAGACGGTTATCCATGGTTGAATCTGGTAGATGTCGGGGATGCAAATGCAATATGGGCTAAATACCGTTGCCCCAATGGCGGAGGTAAGGTCGTGCTGGTAGATCCCGAAGGGGTGATAGTGGCAGTTAATCCTTCAGCTGAAGATGTGAGAGCATATCTCACCGAATTCTATTCCACACACGAGTAAGACAACGATTGACCGGCATAAATCCTTTGCGCCTTCGCGTCTTTGCGTGATTGAAATTTGCGGGGGGCAAATATTTCGTGTTAAGTCTATGCCGGAAACTTTTGTATAGTGAACCAAACTTCTATAGAAAATATTTGTTTGTGCAATAAAATAGATATATCTTTGTAATATAAATGATAGCATTATGGAAGTAGCAATAAATAGAAAATCAGCAATGTTCCGTCTTCGAGAGGAGCTAATTGTCAGGTTGAAGCAGTTAGCCGCTCGCGAGAATCGAAGTTTGAACAACTATGTGGAGACAATCCTTATGGACGCGGCATACAATACACCGAATGCTACTACACAAGCGGCTATAGCAGAAGCCGAGAATGACGAGAACCTCACTGTGGTCAATATGGATAGCTATGAATCTTTTCTCCAGTCACTTGATTTGAAATGAAAGAGATAAAGAGTGGTAAACAATTCAAGAAAGATTTGAAGAAGTTTGCCAATCGTCCTAAGAAATTAATGGAGTTATATTACTTCATAAATACTTACTTAAAGACAGGACTGGCTATCCCGGACAAATAGCCATTCCGAATTATTCGGCTGATCAGTGACACCGCACCATCGATGTATGTTGTTCCTAATCCGAGAATATGGATAAAGAGCAAGCTATCGAATTGGCGCAACGCTATAAAGCGGCAGTTGCAGAGCTATTTTGATATAGATACGCAAAGAAGCCGGAGCGCGCTGCTCCGGCTTCTTTGTGTATACGGTCATTATGCGACTGGTGTGTCGGCGTAGGGTCAGATGTAGGTCTCGAGGAGCGAGACGGTTGGGGAGGGAGCGATGGTGACGCTTTTTGCCGATGCGGGGATGAGGACGGTCTGTCCGTGGTGCACGTGGAGCGTGTCGTCGCCGCTGCTGAGTGTCGCCGCGCCTCCGGTGATTATCAGCGCTACGAAGGAGTCGTTCTCGCTGTAGTCGCGCACAAGCTCATGGTCAGCCTCAAGCACGTTGGTTGTGAAGAACGGGCAACGTACAAGATTCACCGGCACGTTCTCTTTTGCCGTATATGCTACCGGATTACCATCAGTGTCGTTGAAGTTCGCCGCCTCTTTGGCTAATGCCGTGTGAAGTTCGCGTTCGTTACCATTTTTGTCTTTGCGATGGTAATCGTAAAGTCGGTAGGTGGCATCAGAGGTCTGCTGAATCTCTGCCACGAATGCGCCTTTGCCAATGGCGTGTACACGTCCGGCCGGTATGAAGTAAGTGTCACCTTCCTTTATCTCCACGAAGTTCAGCACATTCTCGATCTCTCCGCTTTCCACAAGCGCTTCATAGTCTTGCGGGTTGACAGGATTGCGGAAACCGTTTGCAAGCTTGGCACCGGGAGCCGCATCCAATACGTACCACATCTCCGTCTTGCCATTCGGTTCGCCATATTTCTGCGCCATGGTATCATCTGGATGCACCTGCACCGACAGATCCTCACGGGCATCAATGAATTTGATAAGGAGAGGAAAACGGTTGCCGAACCGATCGTAATTACGGCTCCCCAACAGTGCAGCTCCGTAGCGGTCGATGAGTTCCGGAAGGGTAAGACCGGCATCCGGACCCTCGGACACAACAGATTCCGAACCTTTGACTCCGGAGAGCTCCCAGCTCTCGCCAACGTTCTCCAAGTCGCTGTCGATCTCTTTGTAGGGGGCAATCTTGTCGCCTCCCCATATCGTCTGTTTTAAAATCGGTTTAAAAATCCACATATTTTCCTACTTTAGTTGTTATAATATTATTAATGACCGGTAAAATTTTTAATCACGCAGAGTCGCGGAGTCGCAAAGAATTTAAGCCGGTCGATTCGGCGCGGAGGTCGTTACCACTCCTGCTGAGTCGCAGAGACAGATGCACCAGCTCCGTGACTTTGTCCGAATATTAATATATACGCTTTCAGAATGCGTTTTACATAATTAAACAATTAATTTTTTTGCTATGAAAGATATATTAGATGCTGAAGAGAGAAAAGATCTTCCCGATAACATGTTCGGTCTGCCTGAAAGGAGAGAGTACCCAATGCCTGACGCCACGCATGTGCGTGCCGCCGAGGCTTATTTCCGCTATTGTCCGGAGGAGCTGAAACCTAAGCTCGCGAGAGCCATATTGCGTTTCGCTGCCAAATATGGTGTTGACGTGAAATCTCCTGTTATCCTCGGTTACGCTAAATAAGGGTCATTTGCTGCTGAGCAGGGAGATGGCGAAGTCAAGGATTGCGTCTTTCCCGGCAGCAAGTTCCTCATCGCTGCAATGCACCTCGCATCCCGGCGAAGGATCGATGCCGAATTCGGTAGAGCGGTCATCGTTGTCGTTGATAGGGCATGCAGAGAATCGCACGGACCATCCGTTGGGCAATTCCGAAGAGAAGGGGAGTCCCCCTCCTCCGCCAGTGCGTGCTCCTACGATACGCACATTCGGCAGGGTCTTCATTACCGCTACGAAATCGTTGGCGGCAGAGAAGCATGACCGGTTGGTGAGCACGATGATCGGTTTCCCCATATATTTCACATGCTTCGTATCTGAAGCCGGTTCGTATTCAATCGGATAAGGGTCGGAGAATGCGTCATGCGCGGGTCCGGTCTTATGGCGGATGTATCCGCCGATTGTCTTGCGATCGATGAAGCGTCCTACCAGAGTGTTTATATTGGTGAGCATGCCCCCTCCGTTGTTGCGGATATCGATGATCAACCCTTTTGAGTCATACAGTATGGCAAGTATATAATCCAGGCTCGTGGAGCTTATGCCCGATGAGAAAGAGGGGTAATACATGTAGCCGATCTCATTGGTCAGCATTTTGTAAGAAATGCCGGAGGTCTGCATGTAATCGAAATCAAGATAATACTGCTGGAGGGTGCGCAGGTTGAAATCCTGGGGATAGTCGCTCCACCATTTACGGTAATAGCTTGTGTTGAAACGAGAGGAGAGGTTTACATGACCATCCTGGAGCTCATCGAGCAACTCCGAGCATATTTCGAAGAGCTCAAAGGAGTTGGTGTTTGGGGATACACGTGTGCGGTATTCCCGGCATGTCGCATCCCAGTCGATCCCCTTCTCGGCAAAGAAGCAGTAGCGTTCGCCGACAATAGCTGTCAACGCATCGAAATTGCCATAAGGATCATCCTTATACTCCGGAGCATCATGACAGGCGGACAGGCATACCGTTGCCACTAATGTCAATAAACCGACTATCCATTTATTTTTCATATCAATCAAGTTTTTTTCTCAAATCATTATAACCATTTTGCCTCAAACTATTTCCCTCAAACCATTATAACCATTGGAAACCATTTTGCCTCAAACTATTTCCTTCAAACCATTATAACCATTTAAAAACCATTGTTGATTCAATTAATTGATAATTGAATCATTAAACCATTAAAACCAATCAAAAGCTCCGCTTTTGGTTTGACGCTAAAAGTTTGACGCTAAAGGAACTCCTAATTACTAACTCCTCATTACTAACTAAATATATCCAAAGAACCAGAGGTTTGACACTCATTCGCGTCTTTGCAAAAGCGAAGCTTTTAAATGGTTATAATGGTTTCAATGATTTGGTTTTAATTGCCAAAATAAAATGGTTACCCATGGTTATAATGGTTTGAAAAATTAGTTTTAAAAGTTTGATAATCACAATGGTTACTCATGGTTATAATGGTTTGAGAAATTATTGGAGAATATGATGGTTTGAGGAGGATGGTTAGAAGAATGGGGAGTTGATGCGTGCGGGGCGTTTGAGCCCGAGTCCATGCGGTATGATGCCGATGACAAAGGAATGTGTCGAGAGCTGTGTGTTCAGTTGGTTTGCCCATGAGGAGCGGTAGTCATACCGGTATCCCACCTCCATTGCCGTGCGTCCGAAATCGAGTTTGAGCGAAAGCAGGTTGTTGATGCAGAATCTGTTTCCCCACCAGCCGCAATGTGCCAGCCCCTTGTGGTTGCCAAGCCATATCTCATAATATGTCTCGCCATATTCCGGAGAGAAGAAGCATCCGATGGTAGGTATACGGATTTCATCCGAGAGCAGCATCGGGAGTCTCCCGATCTTGAAGCGCCATGAAAGGGAGGCATTGATATCTAATGATGCCGAGGCAAGCACGCTCACCGGGTTATTCCCATTGCGGGTGAGGTATAGACATCCGGCATCGATGTCTGCTGATCCACCGGCTGTCACCTGCAGGGAATATGGCAGACGTTTTCGCCATTGCATACCCCATGCGAACATGCCGTCGAAACCGATCATCGAGGCAGTCCTTGCAGGATTCAGATAGTCACGCATGTTCAAGGCGGCGTTAAACTGCATCACCAGCGATTCCGGAGCCCATTGCGATGCCTTTGTCCACTGTCCTGAGACACCGATGACAGTGCCATCGTAGCGCAGCGGCGACAGGTAAGTCGACAACGCGGTGCCACCACCCACCTCCACGCGATACTCCTGCACGACAGGCCGCGACTCTTCTCTCTCTTGAGCTATGCCTTGAGTGGCATAACCCGCTATCAAGAGCATTAATATAATTTTGATTATTCTCATTAGAAGTCGAAGAGTGAGGGTTGGTCGGGGGTGGATGGGGATGATGGGGCTGCTGGGTCAACTGAGTCAACTGGGGCTTCTGAGTCAACTGGGACTTCTGAGTCTACCGGGGATTCGTCGGCCGGGGGCTCGGGGAAGCGGGTAGGCTCGAGTTCCGTGATCTCCGCGATGTTGTAGGTGGAGATGCGTTTCCCTTTTGCCTTGAAGCTCTTCACTCCGATGAAGTCTTCTGTCTCGATCTCAAGCGCCGGACGCACTGCGTCCGCGCCGCCGAAGGTTACCTGCAGACGCGCATATGGCGTGTCGGTGAGCAGGATGATGCTCGATTCCGGTTCGCTGCCGACAAATCTCTGAGGTTTGGCTGATGCCTCGAATTCAAACCGCTTAAGGTAGGGATATCCTAAAGATGCATCGTTTAGAGCGAGTGTCCAGACCTTGTGCGGATCGAATTTCTCAATGCGCAATATGTTGTCCTCGTAATGGTTGGTGTCGGAATATGTCGAGGTGAAATATTCACCATCCTTGGTTATTATGAGCACCTTGTCATCTCCCTGGAAGATGCCGAGGCTTTCACCGCGTCCGTCATAATTGAGACGGAGCACATCGCGGTCGAACCATACCTCGCGTCCGCCAAGTGTGCTTGATCCCCGCTTTTCGAGAGATATGCTCTTGATCTGATATTTTGTCACGAGGTTTCCGAGCGATTCCTTGCCTTTCACCGCCAGTTCGGAGAAATTCACATACAGCTCCAGATTGCGTGGGCGCCTTCCTGTCTCGTTGATCTCATCCTTAAGCGACACGCGTACGGTCTCAGCCTCCCCGTTGGGGTTGCAGGTGAGCCATTCAATGCGCGAGCCTTCCACGCCCTTGGTGATGTTGTAATCCTTCTCGCGTGTGAGTCCGGTGATGTAGAACCGCTTCATATAGTAATTGCCGCGTTTACCGTTGCGGTAGATCACGTTGTATATGGTGCGCTTGTCATTCTTCTTGAATACACCGAGATGTATCACCTTCTTGCCTACATAAAGTTTCTCCTGTACGCGCACGATCTTATATGTGCCGTCGCGGTAGATAACCAGTATGTCGTCAATGTCTGAGCATGTGAACCGGAATTCCTTATCCTTCAGGCCGGTACCGATAAAGCCACCCTCCGCGTCATAGTAGAAACGTTTATTGGCTTCAGCCACCTTGGTGGCCTCGATGGAATCGAAGCTGCGGATCACGGTGCGTCGCGGGAAGTTATGACCGTATTTCTCCTTGAGATGCACATACCATTTCTCGGTGAATTCCACGATATGGTCGAGATCATATTCGAGGCGGGCGATCTCCTCATCGAGACGCGCTATCTTCTCATCGGCTTTCTGAGAATTGAATTTCAGAATGCGTCCCATCTTGATCTCCCAAAGCTTTATGAGGTCTTCATCGGTGACTTCGCGGAAGAATGAAGGCTTGAACGGATTGAGAAGCGCGTCGACACGTCGGATGGCTGTCTCCATGTCTTTCGCCTGTTCCACCAGCTCATCCTTATACATCCGCTCCTCGATGAATATTTTCTCCAGCGAAGCGAAGAGCTGCTGCTCGCGGGTCTCGCCGAGTTTTATCTCCAGCTCCTGACGTAGCATCTCCTGTGTATGGTCAACGGAATAGCGGAGCAGGTCGGAGACAGTCAGAAACTCCGGCTTGCGGTCGCGGATCACGCAGCAGTTGGGTGAGATCGACACCTCACAGTCGGTAAAGGCGTAGAGCGCGTCAATAGCCTTGTCGGATGATGTTCCCGGAATCAGATGCACTAATATCTCCGCTGTGGCGGCAGTGTTGTCATCTACCTTGCGTATCTTGATCTTCCCCTTCTCCATGGCTCCTAAGATCGAGGAGATAAGGGTAGAGGTGGTCTTGCCGAAAGGCAGTTCGGTGATGGCGAGGGTCTTGTTGTCTATTTTCTCGATCTTGGCGCGCACCTTCACTGAGCCGCCGCGACCGCCATCGTTATATTTAGAGACATCCAGCAGTCCCCCGGTCTGGAAATCGGGAAGCAGCTTGAACGGACGGTCGTGGAGATATTCCACGGCAGCGTCAATTATCTCATTGAAATTATGGGGCAGTATCTTTGACGACAGACCCACCGCGATACCTTCCACGCCTTGCGCGAGGAGGAGCGGGAACTTCATCGGCAGAGTCACCGGTTCGCGCTTACGTCCGTCGTAGGAGAGGGTCCACTCCGTGATCTTGGGACTGAACGCAGTTTCGATGGCGAATTCAGAGAGACGCGCCTCGATATATCGGGGTGCGGCAGCCGAGTCGCCGGTCAGTATATTCCCCCAGTTTCCCTGTGTGTCGACAAGCAATTCCTTCTGTCCGAGTTGCACGAGCGCATCACCGATGGAGGCGTCACCGTGCGGGTGATACTGCATCGTGTTACCCACGATATTAGCCACTTTATTGAATCGGCCGTCATCGAGAGTCTGCATGGAATGCAGGATGCGTCGCTGCACCGGCTTCAGGCCATCCTCGATATGTGGCACGGCGCGCTCCAGGATCACATAGCTTGCGTACTCCAGATACCAGTCGCGGAACATTCCCGACAGCACCGTCTTCCTCTCCGTAGGCGAGGAAGAAGTGTTGTGTTCTATATTGTTGGAAAAATCGTTATTATCAGACATTGTGAAAGGCTAATGATAAGAAGAAATAATTTTTGACAACTACAATGTTAAATTCTCAAATTTCTTCTGTAAAGTTAACAATTTTTTTGCAAAAATTTTTAATTTTGCAAAACGACCATAGCTAAATTTAAGACCAAAGAACCAAAGAACCATAGTTTGTCTCAGATTTTTTAAATAATCTAAATTGCTGAAATTTGATGCAAATAAATGGTTCTAAGATGTTTAATATTATAATAGCACTGATTATGGAACTGTTGGAATTAATAAATAAAGCTGCCTATGAGGTGCGAATAAATCTTGCGTCAGGTTATCTTGAATCTGTCTATAAGAATGCATTGATGTTCGAATTAGAGAGTTTGGGATTACATGCGGAGAAGGAAGTTTCATTACCAGTGTATTATTCATTACCAGTGTATTATAAGGGGATTATGGTTGGAGAGTTCAGGGCTGATATTGTCGTGAATGATATAATAATTGAGGTAAAGGCGTGCCGTGAATTGTCATCAGCGCATGAAGCCCAATTGGTAAATTATCTGGTTGCTACCGGTTATGACAAGGGTGTGCTCATAAACTATGGTGGAGAAAAGTTTGCATTCCGAATCAAGGATCGGAATTATCCTAAATGTAAACGGTTTTAATACATTAATAATTTATCAATAAGTTGTGAAAAAGTATTCAGAATGTATTGCTATGGTTTCTTTGGGTCTGTGGTCAAAAAAATCAGATTAAATCCCTTTTAGGGATTTTTAGTTGATAATTGTAAAAGTATTTAAAAAGATAGATAATATGAGTTATTACATCACATTGAACAATCAGACGATCGGGCCGATGTCTGCGGAGCAGATGATGGCGTATCCGGTCAGCAACGATACTCCGGTGAGCCGCGATGGCGGCGCCTGGATGCCTCTTTATACTTTTCCGGAGTTGATGGCGTTGATGCAGCGCAGCGGCAAGACGGCCGTGGCTAATGCCGAGATCTCATCCAAGAAAACCCTCTGCGGCATACTCGCAATAATTGTCGGCGGTCTTGGTGTGCAGTATTTTGTGCTTGGCAAGACTGCGGGCGGTCTGCTTACAATCCTTCTGACACTCGTGACCTGCGGGCTCTGGGAGATAGTGACACTCATCCAGGGTATCATGATGCTCTGCATGAGCGATGAAGACTTCCGTCGCAAATATGTAGACAGCACCTCGACGCTGCCCATATTCTAAATTTAAACAGTTTCTTAGGAGAATTGAGAAATTTTTTGTAACTTTGCAACGCTTTGGGCGTTTCGCCCGGGGCAGTCAGCCGCAATAGCTCAGTTGGTAGAGCATTTCATTCGTAACGAAAAGGTCGTGG
>OFFM01000972.1_pt1 | contig 18344 bp, 19 predicted proteins | sample 1521401 | NCBI WGS metagenome assembly OFFM01 (sample SAMEA3504118, study PRJEB24116) | mouse gut metagenome | biome: mouse gut; feature: mouse-associated habitat; material: faeces | place: Denmark | collected 2011
TCACACTTTTCGGTAGTGTGCTAATTATAGCATATCACCCACCTTTTGTGCAGAGCTTCCTTAAAAACGTTGGATGATCTGTACCCTGACGCGATTCGCAAAACCAAGGGCAGAGTCTCAAAAATAGAGCGCCTCTCAACATTGAACTCGTACCACAAGGCGTGGGGAGTGGTTCGAAAAACTCCCGAGGTAATGGTTAAACTTGGGCGATCCGATGTCAAAGACTTTCCTCACATTAAAGCAATTGCCGACTACATTTCTAGAAATGGAAAACTAACTTTGGAAGACAAAGACGGCAATCTTTACCAAGGTAAAGATGAATACAGTGAAATTCTTAAGAACTGGCGCACTCAAAACGAAATCCCGGAACAAGACGAAGGGAAAAGTTTTGCACGCCGAATCATTCTTTCAATGCCGAAAGGAACTGATGAGAAGAGTTTTGAGTCTGCGTGCCGTTTATGGGCTAAAGATTGTTTAGGAGACTACGACTACCTAATGACTTTTCATTTCGAATATTCTGATAAAAAGACCACACACCCTCACTGTCACATCCTTCTGTCAACTCTTGGAAAGGACAAAAAAAGGCTGCATCTGACTAATGTCGAAAGAGCCGTCTTAAGAGAACATTTCGCCGTGTGCCTGAATCGGTTTGGCATCCGGGCAAACTGCACAACACGCTTTGTCCGGGGAAGAACACAGCGTCCGGCAACTCAGCAAGAATTTAATGCAGCCAAACGATTCAAAGCCAACAAAGAACGTGCTCAAGTTTATGCAATAGCAAAAAAACGCAAGAAAACACAGCTCACCAATAATCAACAAGCAAGAATAAACGAAGCCAGTGAAGCTATTCGTCAAGGAAAAGACATTCCTGATCATCCCGCAATAAAAAAACTGAAGGAAAAGCGGGGCGATCTTTTGAATAAGGCAAAAACGGCTGCCGGGGAGTTGCTTCAATCACAAAACCCCGTACATCAGGAGCTTGGGCAAAGAATGTCACATTTTTATAAAAACCTTGAACCTGTCGAAAGTCAGCAGCAAAAAATTGTCAGAGTCTTCAACGAGCAGAAGGCAGAACGAATCAGACGAATGCAGGCAATGAAAAAAAGGATGTCAAAAGAACGAGAGTAATGGCGCCCCTCGTTTTTCTTAACAGCAGTTAATCCTTTGATCTAGCCTTCATTCTTAACGCCTTTTTATCTTGTCTAGAAAGGGGTCTACCTAAAATTCTGCTCGCCTCTTTAAGTAGTTTTTTATCAACCTCCTTGGGCAATCCTTCAGATATCTGAGAAATTGACCGCTTTTCCTCGGGTGTTAATACACTTAAGGCCTGACAAATTTGTTCCGAAGTTAAAAGAGATCCTTCAAAAAAATTATCAACTTTTTCAAAATCGAAATTGAGTTTCAAAAATGTGCGGACATAGAGAACTTGCTCAGAAGACAGTGTATCCTTCAAAGCTCCCGATATGAAACTCAAGATTTTTTTATCAATTTCAACTGGAATTTTATCGTTGATTTGAAGAGTATTAAGCTGTTGCTTATCAAAATCTGAAAGAAAATTCGGAATTAGTTTCAAAACATTTTTAAAAACATCATCCGAAAATTCTTCAGGAAGATGTTTTTCTGTAGAAGAACTTATTTGTGCTTTGATAAACTGGCTTTTCTGTTTTAATTTTATAAATGTTTGAATCTCTTTCTCTGGCCAAGAAAATCCACAATCCACTTCTCTAAGAAGAACGGGGGAGGTCGCAGTTTTAGATCCAAACTCAAGTTGATGAACTCTTATTCCCAACGTTTGCGCAGCCACCACCCCTGGAGCTAAATCCGCATCCCCCGACACCAATAATACATCGGACACACAGCGATTCTGAGCTAACGAAATAAGGTCGGCAATGATCAAACCATCAACGCCCTTTTGTTGTCTTTTGGAATTAACAGTGCCAAGTCTCAACTTAAAATTGTTCATTTCCGCAATCTTTGAATTGACAGCCCCTCTATTAAAAGTCAGGTTTAACGAATTATCCCCGTCTCCGTCATACCAATAAATCCGGAACAATTCTCTCGATGGGAAAAGCCCCATACTCTTTTCAAGGAGACTCTCCCTCATTTTAAGAAGATCGAGTGACATCAGTAATTGGTCAGAGTTCGATGTCATATGCTGGATTTGAGACCAAACATAACCAGCATCAACTAATATTGCATACTTTTCCATGGTAAAGAAATAAATAAAGCCTGGCGACAATACTAAAAACTTGTCTACCAGGCTACAGTAGCAGTGCTTTCGCACCCATGAATTATTGGTTGTGATTATAGCAAGAGGGTGGAATTTGTCAAAACTCTAAAGCAGCAATTTGGGAAAACTCAAACATCGAAAATAGAATATCAACTGGTAAGACAGTTCCTCAACCTCCCCTTAGCCGCAGAATTTACTCGTCACAAAAGGGAACAAGCATTTAAAAGATGCATTCTTCGAGTTTGGTAAGATTGCTTGTCAATGCCCATTGTTATGTTCATAGACGAGCAAATCAATTAAAGCTAATCTACATTTCCAAATAAGTTTATCTGGGCCGGGATATTTGGGTTCTTCAGATTGATACCATTTCGTAGAGTAAAACATTTCAAGAAGTTTTTGGTAATTAACTTCTGTTCTTTCGTCGGTTGGAATTCCACCAAGAAAATTCAAATTTTTCGAAGAGCTTCCATTATAAGAAAATGCTAAATCTGGCCTGGTCAAAGTCAATAATCTTGTAGCTGAAGAGATACCGACTGAATCCAATTCACACAACTTAGTAAGGTAAAAGCAAACAACTTTGGCTCTTTTCTCCGGAGTCAAATGTGACACCTTTAATTTTTTAAATTTTTCAAGAGTCTTACGAACAACATCCCTTAGGATTGGATCCTTAGAGTTCACCATTACTCCGCAAAATTTCCGGTTTCCCCGCATGTTGCCAAAAGGTTTTTAGGGATAAATATTACCTACTAAAACTCGTCCGCTCTTTTTGCTCCATTTCTTACTTTCCAGAACTTTTTTTGCTTCAAGAATCAACTTTGTCCAAATATCATTTTTCCCAAGAACTACTTGTTCATTCTGACCTTTCATTTCTGCTGTCAAAAATTGGGCCCTTTCCTCTAAAGCTATTTTGTAATTTCTCCAGGAAGAAAAAATTTTTTTCTTCTGGCTAAGGATATTTCCGTCGTTCGAAGATTCCTTGTCAGTGTCATTACTGCTATTACCCCTACCGTCCCAAGCTAATCGGCATTTCTCAAGCTCTTCAGGGCCAATGGGATTTGAATCTAACCAAATATCATGGAACCATTTTTCTAAATATATTACCTCTGAGCTCAATGAGGAGTTCCTTATTCTTGTGTAGTCCCGAATTTGTAAAATTCATACTCCCAATAAGAACTATATCTTGTCCTTTAACTCCGTGGAAAATATAGAGCTTCGGGTGGAAAGAGCCCGATTTTATAAGCTCTTGACTTGGAACTTTACAAGATGCCCCAGGAACCTTTTCTAGTATTGTAAAAATTTGAGGATCTGTGCCGTCAGAACTAGTACCCACCAACAAGTTGAAAAAATTATCTTCTCTTTCAGCCCTTTTTACCAGTTTCCAAAAACTTTCTGTAGGAGTAACCCATGCCGATACGATATCCACCCTTTTTGCTCCAGAAATAAGCTCCAGAATTCTTTTTTCTTCATCTTGTACGACTGACAGTTCAACTTTATTTCCGGTATTCATATCGTTCCATTGATTTGTAATATTTTTATCTTGTCATTTCTTAAAATCAGTTGACTTCTGTGAAATCAAAGACGACGAAAAGATGCACCTCCTTTGTAAGTAATCGTCCTTGTATATTTTCTTTAGCCATGCTAGCTTTTGCTTGACGCTCTTAGTCTATTGGTTGCCATTTAGGTAGCCATCGAAAATTATAGTCTTAATTAATTGATTATGAGGAAAAAATGGCTCCTTCTTCCCCTGCCACCCCCCCTCCTTTGAATAATCTCAAAACTCTTGGAAACCGCCGCCTATACTTATCTTATTCCGGTGATCTGCCTTATCTGTTCCTACTTTATCCTTGGCGAAAAACGCACTGTTTGGTCCGCCAGCGGAGCGTTCCTTGTGCTCTTCGGACTCGTTTTGTCTCAATTAGATTCTTCTGTTTTGAAGAAAAAGTTTCTAAAAGCTTGAAAGCCGTTAAGCAGCAAAAATCTAAAAAATTCATCCAAAATGCAAAAAGGACTTTTCGCGAAGTTCGCTCCTTCAACTAACTCCAGGAAAAGTCCATCTGCTTTGGAATGCTCTCAGGCTTCTTTGAGCATCTCTTCCGTCAGTGCGACGGCTCGCTGAGCCGCCTCTTTAAAGAAGGATTCGTAAGAAACAGGTGCGTGGCCGGAAGCATCATCGGAAATAGATCGAATCACAACAAACGGGATTTCATTGACAAAGCACACCTGACCGATGGCCGCGCCTTCCATTTCTACAGCTTCGGCTCTAAAGAAATCACGAATCCAAGCTTTACGGTCCGTATCGCAGACAAATTGGTCGCCGGAAGCAATCACGCCGGTTTCAGTATGAATGCCTAATTTCTGTGCCGCTTTCTCAGCTTTTGCGACCCAGAGAGGATCGGCATCAATGAAGACCTTATTAATTCCGGAAATTAAACCTTTGGGATCGCCGACGCCAGACGTGTCCATATCGTGCTGGCAGACTTGAGATGCAATGGCAACTTCACCGAGCTTAAGGTTAGGAGAAAGTCCTCCCGCCACACCTGTATTAATAATGGCTTTCACACCGAACTTCAAAACCATCGTCTGCGCACAAACGGCGGAAAACACCTTACCGACCCCGCTCACTGCGGCGACGACATCCGTACCGTGCAGCTTTCCGCTGTAAAAATCAACGCCCGAAATTCTGGTTACAGTCACGTCCTGAAGCCTTGCCTTCAAAGCCTCAAGCTCAACCTTCATCGCTCCGATAATGCCAATCATTCAGTTAGCTCTCTGAAATTAATCAAAAGGAAGCGGTTCGCCGTTGCCGTTAAAGAGCGGAAGTTTTTCGAGATAAGAAATATCTGTTCTGGAAGCAGCATCGCCTTCGGCTAAAACGGCCATCTTGCCGACAACATCGGCACCCGCAGCGGCAGCAATTTCTTCCAAAGCCTGGAGGCTGCGTCCGGTAGAAATGACATCGTCAACGATCAAAATGCGTTTGCCGCGCATCTGTTCCATCTCTTCCTGATCAACATAAAGTTTCTGGTCTTTCTCCGTAGTAATGGATTTCACACCAACGCAGATGGGGTTGTCCATGTAGAGTTTTCGGCCCTTTCTAGCAACAATATAGTGTGCATCACCGTTCTGACGGGCCATTTCCTGAACCAGAGGAATGCTCTTGGCTTCGGCAGTTAAAAGGAAATCATATTTAGGAGCTCTTTCCAAAAGAGCAGCTGCGCAATTAACAGTCAGCTCGGTATCGCCGAGAATTAAAAAGGCTGCAATGCAAAGATCTTGATTAATAGGGCAGAGTTTCAGGGCACGTTTGGTACCGGCCACTTCAATATCGTAATAGCGCATCTATATCTCCCAGCGGAACAAGCACGAATAGGCGGGTATCCTACTTCAAAACACCTATAACTGCGATGATCCGCTCTCGTTAATACAGGGTTTTCCTTAGTGAAAAAACGAAGTTTTTTGTAATCGAAGAATACAATATTTTTATAGTCTGGAACGGGCCAAAAGCCTGTATGAGACTAACCAAATCCTCAAGGGTCGTACCGGACTCCATTGAAAAAAGAACACTAAACAAATGGTGTGCTTCGGCAGTAAATCGAGAGCAAATGAGCTTTCGGTTTCATTCGACCTAACTAACACTTTTTATTCTCTAATCTCTAGGAGTAACTATTTTGACCTTTAAACTCTTAAGCAAAGCTACCCTCGCACTCGCTGCCATGGGCCTGTGCCTTTCTGCCGCCTCCGCCGCATATAAATCCGAGTACAAGCTCAGCGTTGTACCCGGCGCCTCCTCCGGCTGGGGCCAAACCGCAACCTTCTTTGCCGACTGCGTCAGACAGAAATCCAACGGCCGAATCAACATCAAACCGTATTTCGGTGCTCAGCTGATGGCAGGCAAGCAAACTTCCGAACTTTTGCTCGTTCGCCGCGGAGCAATTGACTTTGCTTTAGCTTCCACCATCAACTGGTCTCCTCAAATCAAAGAATTAAACCTCACCGCCCTTCCCTTCTTTGTCGCCAACAATCCGGATCGCTATAAAGCTATCGACGCTATTGAAGCCGGAAAATCCGGAAAGATGCTGGAAAAAGCCATCGAAAAAACCGGCGTTAAGTTCCTCGGCTGGTCTGAAAACGGCTTCCGTGAATTAACTACGAGCAAAGGCCCGATCGAAAAACCGGAAGATATGAAGGGTATGAAGCTGCGCGTATGCGGTACCCCGATCTTCATTGACATCTTCTCGTCCCTTGGCGCCAACCCTCAGGCTATCAACTGGTCTGAAGCTGTGACCGGCTTTCAGCAGGGCATCGTCGATGGTCAGGAAAACCCGACTAACGGCATTAACGTCCCGACTAAAGTTTGGCAGTGGCACAAGTACTCCACCGATTGGCATTACATGATCGACCCGTTGTTCTTCACTGCCAACATGAAAGTCTGGAAGGAATTCTCTCCGGAAGATCAGAAGCTTATTCTCAGCTGCGCTACCGAAGCTGAAAAATACGGCAAAGCCCTTTCCCGTCTGAGCAACGACAACGGTCAGGCTTATGAATACCTCAAGAGCATCAATAAGCTCCCTGCTATCACCAATCCGAAGGAAGAACTTAAGAAAAACGGCATGACCGTGACGGAGTACACACCTGAAATGATCAAACGCTTCTATGAAGCCACAGCCGGCGTCCGTGCTGACTGGACTCAGAAGATCGGCCCGAATGTCGTCAAAGCTGCCGAAGAAGACATGCAGGCTGCCAAGTAATTTTTGAATTACTCAGCGACACGCCGTGTGCGGCTCCGGCCGCACCGGCTTTACCACAAATAAATATAAGAAGAACAACTATGCTTCATTTCCTCAACACCCGATTTGAAGAGCTCCTTGGGTCATTTCTCTTAGCAGTCATGGCCTGCATTGCCTTCATCAACATCATCATCCGTTACTGCACAAACCTGTCATTTTCTGCTTCCGAGGAACTGACAGTAAATTTCTTTGTGTGGATCGTACTGCTCGGCACTTCGATTGCGTTCCGAGAAAGCAGCAACTTCACGATGAATCTGCTTTACAGTATTACCCACGGATGGCTGCGCAAAACGCTTTACTTCTTCGGCGTAATTTGCTCACTGGCTTTCTTCGTCATGCTGGCTTACTTAGGTGCGATTGAGGTTATTGACGAAATTGAACTAAACGTTTCCTCTGAGTCTCTGGATATTCCGGTTTGGCTCTACACCATAGCCACGCCGCTTTTCTCGGCGCTCATTATTGTCCGAATTCTTCAGCGCACTGTTGAAGATATTCAGAAACAGAACTTCTAGGAGGAGATCATGCTTAATTCGCTGATGTCCGATCCCGGACTGGTTCTGCTGATTCTTTTTATTTTCATGCTGGTGTGCAGAGTTCCGATTGCCATCAGTCTTGGACTTTCTGCCGCCATCGTCAGCTGGCTCTTTGACATGGGCATCGACATGCTGCCCTACAACTTCTTTGCCGGCGTCGCTAAAGTTCCTTTGTTAGCTATTCCCTTCTTTATTTTGGCCGGCTTCATTATGGAAAGCGCCGGCATCGCCGCGCGTATTGTGCGTCTTGTCGAAAACCTCGTCGGCGATATGACCGGCGGTCTAGCCATTGCAACCGTAGCAGTCGCCACCTTCTGGGGCGCCGTGAGCGGATCGGGCCCCGCGACTGTCGCTGCGCTCGGCTTAATCCTCATTCCGGCTATGGTTAAGAACGGCTACGACAAAGCCTTTGCCGCAGCCAACGTTTCCGTGACTTCGGGCCTAGCCATCGTGATTCCGCCGAGTATCGCTTTCATTGTTTACGGCGGCATTGCGGATGCTTCCGTTCCGGCATTGTTCGCCGCCGGTATTGTCCCGGGACTGCTAGTTGCCGGTTTCTTAATGTTAACCGTATACCTCATCTCAAAGAAAAGAGGCTATCGCGGACTGCCCCGTCAGGAATCGACTTGGCTCGTATTTAAAGATGCGGTCTGGGGCGTCATGACGCCGGTCGTCATCTTGGGCGGCATTTACGGAGGAATCTTCACGCCGACCGAAGCTGCAGCTGTCGCGATCTTTTACGGTTTGTTTGTCGGGACCTTTATTTATAAGGCGTTCAACTCCTGGGACAAACTACTTCACGTCCTTTTTGAATCCGTTAAGGCAACCGCCGTCATTATGTTTGTGGTGACCTGCGCCGGATTATTTGCCTGGGTTGCGAGTACCGTCGGGTTAGTAGAAAGAGGCGCCGCGGTGCTCCTTGCGCTGTCTGATAACCCTTGGGCGCTCCTCTTCCTTATCAACGTGATTTTGCTGGCAGCCGGAATGATTATGGACGCGATCTCGATTTACTACGTTCTGCTTCCCTTCCTGCTTCCGATTGTTCATCACTTCGGCTGGGATCCGGTTTGGTTCGGCGTCATGATGACTGTGAACTTAGCGGTCGGACAGGTCACACCGCCCGTGGCTGTAAACCTCTATGTCGGCGCTCAAATCGCCGATTTGACGATGGAAGAAATGACGCCGCCGGTCATTCCGCTCTTAATTGCAACGCTGGTTGCCTTAGCCGTCATCGTGTTATTCCCGAGCCTAAGCACATTCCTGCCAACACTTTGGGGTCTTTAGAATCTCCTTTGGGAAGGAAGGCCTAGGTCTTCCTCCTTTTTTTCTTTTCCTATTTCCAGCTTTCCGACTTGTCTTTGACGATGAAATTCGTCACCCGGACAGTCGAGACGAGCCTTCCGTTTTCGGTTTTTATATCAACATTCCATAGATGCGTCGTGCGGCCGAGATGTAAAGCCGTGGCTTCCGCGTAAACCCAAACATCCGGCGCCTTGCGCACTGAACTAACATGGTTTCCAGAAACCGAGCTTCCGACTGGAATGAATCCTTCCGGACAGCACAAATAAGAGCCATATCCGGCAATAATCTCCGCAAACGCCAATGAAGCGCCTCCGCACAGAACTCCGAAGGGCTGAGAAGTATTGTCATTGACAGGCATACTAGCGCGAATAAAACCCTCCTTTTCTTCTATGAGCTTTAAACCGAGACTTCCCATCATGGAATGCGTAATGGCCTCTTGCGCTGCGTACTTCTTGTCCATCTTTCTTTCCTAACCTAAATGATGTCGGGTTATTTTATTAGAGAGTAAAAAATAAAGAATCAAATTCCGGCTAAAGGAACTAAGCAAAAATTCTTTTTCTTCACGGTCCTATAATTCGGATTAATACCGTATTAATACTTTCTTACAAATTTCGCGATTGGGCGGTAGAATTGAGGAGATTTACACCATTCGTTTTCACTTAATTGAAAACGCTAACTTTTATTCGTGGGATTCGTCGCTGATGAATGTACGCATGCTTTCGGCGCCGTTTTCCATGCGGAATTACAACCATGACATTAGATTTAGCAAAGTACGGCATAACTGACGTCAAAGAGGTTGTTCATAACCCTTCCTATGAACAACTCCACAAAGATGAAACCGCAGAAGGACTGGTCGGCTACGAAAAAGGTGTTGTCACCGAACTCGGTGCAATAAACGTCATGACCGGCATCTACACCGGCCGCTCTCCCAAAGATAAGTTTTTCGTTGTTGACGATGTCAGCAAAGACACCGTCTGGTGGACCAGCGAGGAATATAAGAACGACAACAAGCCGCTCTCAGAAGCCTCTTGGAAGATCCTAAAAGACAAAGCCATTGACGAACTCTCTCATAAAGACCGTCTTTACGTCGTTGACGCTTTCTGCGGCGCCAATAAGAATACGCGCCTGAAAGTTCGTTTCGTTATGGAATTGGCTTGGCAGGCACACTTTGTGACGAATATGTTTATTCGTCCGACCCCTGAAGAACTCAAAGACTTCGGAGAGCCCGATTTTATCGTTTTAACCGCCAGCAAAGCCAAAGTTGAAAACTTCAAAGAACTCGGACTGCACAGCGAAACTGCCATCGTCTTTAACCTCAAAGAAAAGATGCAGGTCATTTTGAATACCTGGTACGGCGGAGAAATGAAGAAAGGCATGTTCTCGGTCATGAACTATCTCAACCCTCTTCGTCATATCGCTTCGATGCACTGCTCGGCCAATACCGACTTAGGAGGCAAAAACACTGCCATCTTCTTCGGTCTTTCCGGTACCGGCAAAACAACGCTCTCAACCGATCCTAAACGTCTCTTAATCGGCGACGACGAACACGGCTGGGATGATGAAGGCGTTTTCAATTACGAAGGCGGCTGTTATGCCAAAGTCATCAATTTGGATAAAGACAGCGAACCGGATATTTACAACGCCATTCGAAAAGACGCCCTTCTGGAAAACGTCATCGTAGATGAAGCCGGAAAAGTAGATTTCAGTGACACATCAGCTACTGAAAACACTCGTGTTTCCTACCCGATCTATCACATCGAAAACATCGTTAAGCCGATCTCCAAAGGACCTGCTGCCAAGGAAATTATTTTCTTGTCTGCGGACGCTTACAGCGTTCTGCCTCCGGTATCGATCCTTTCTTCGGATCAGGCGATGTACTACTTCCTCTCCGGATATACCAGCAAATTGGCCGGAACAGAACGCGGCATTACCGAACCTCAGCCGACCTTTTCGGCGTGCTTCGGCGCGGCCTTCCTTTCCTTGCATCCCTTCAAGTACGCAAAAGAGCTAGCAAGAAAGGCACGCGCCAACGGCTCTCGCGTTTACCTAGTCAATACTGGCTGGAACGGCACCGGCAATCGCATCTCGATTAAGGATACGCGAGCCATTATCGACGACATTCTTTCGGGCAGCATCCTCAAAGGCGAAACCAAGAAGATCCCGTATTTCGAATTAGAGATTCCTGTCACCGCTGAAGGTGCTCACGCAGAAATTCTTGATCCTCGCAACACCTACAAGGATCCGGCTGAGTGGGATAAACGCGCTAAAGCATTGGCTGCAAAATTTATTGAAAACTTCAAGAAGTTCTCAGCAACCAATGAAGAATGTAAGCGACTAGAAAAATTCGGTCCGCATCTCGATTAAAGCCCCCTAATAAGAATCCCGGCTTTGCACCGGGATTTTTGTTTCTATGGTTTTATCGCTTCGGAGCTTTTCTTCGGAAGAGACAAAACAAGGACATTCAGCAGCACAAGGCAGATGCCGGCGCCCTCCCACATACCGATTCTCAGATCAAAGGCAAAGACGGAAAGCAAATAGGCGCTTAACGGTTCAAAACAAACCATCAAACCGACGATAACAGCAGAAACATACTTAAGACTGGACAAGTAGCACCAGAAAGCGGCAACCGTTCCAACAAGAACAACATAAGTGAAAGCCGAAACAGACATAGCAGTCCATTGAACGTTCATCGTCCAAGGCGGATTCATCACAGAGGCAACAAGACCGCCGAAGAGCATTCCGAAGCCGACAACGGGGCCAACGCCGACTTTCATAATGAGTTTTCTCGGCTGAATGGAGTAAGCGGCAGAAAATATTGCCGATACAAAACCCCAAAGCACGCCCGCAAAAGACAAGTCCAGCGTACTGAAGTTTCCTTTGGTCACGATCAAGAAAACCCCGGAAGCCGCAAGGACAAAACAGATCCCTTCACGCATTGTCAGAAGACGCTTCTCGGTGATGGAGAGCCAGAAGGCGCAAATCAGCGGCACAAGCGTAAGCACAATGGCGGCCGTTCCCGCATTAGATGCGGCGACTGCAAGCATGAACGTGAGCTGAGAAACAAGAATCAAAAGACCGGCAACTAAAATCCCGACCGTAGTACGGATGTCTTTCAGCGGCGAAATAATATTTCTGCCGAATACCACCCGTTCCATAATCAGCAGGATCAGACCAGCCAATACCAAACGCATGGATACCAAATCCAGCGGCGTAAATGAACACTGCTGGAGAAGATACTGTGCACAAACGCCCATCGAGCCCCAAAACACGGATGCGGCGATGGCTAACCCGATACCCTTGCTAAACGACGAATCGCTCATGTCTTTCAAATTACCTTAGGAAAAGAAAAGACTCACAAACGGAGCCTTTTGAAAAACTAAAACCTTTTTCTATTTATGCAATATTGTGTTGTCGGAGAATACTCCTAAAAGCCTTGGCGTTTAAACTTTCTCGGCAAACGCGCCTTCCCAAACGATCTTAAGGAAATTCTTTCTGTCGGTAACACCTTCCGTATTGAAAAACAGAAGGACAGATTCACTGTTCAAACCTAAAGAGCTAATTTCTTCCTGGTATTGTGCTTTGTGGAACAAGAGCTCAAACGCTGTACCGAAACCAACCGCTCCGCTCTCTCCTGAATGCACTCGAGGATCGTTCTCCAAAGGAGAAGAAAGGACGCGGACTCCATCTGCAGCAACGGATTCCTCAATGCGGAAGTAATGGGAAGCCGCAGCCCGAATTTCTTTCCAGCCGACGCTGCAAGGCTCTCCGCAGGAAAGGCCTGCCATGATGGTTTCCAGACTGCCGGGAGCATTGTGAAGTTTGCCGTCGTCCTTTTCAGCTGTACGATAGACGCAGTCAGCGGTTTTCGGCTCGACAATGGAAATCACCGGAACATCAGGCCCGTAAAGAGAGGCAAAGAATCCGCACATAGCGCCAGCCATGGAGCCAACGCCCGCTTGCAAAAAGATATGCGTCGGACATTTGCCTTTTAGTTGCTCCACCGTCTCCAGGGCCATCGTGAGGTAACCATGCATAATGAACTGAGCTACTTTCTCAAATCCCGGAAGCGCTGTGTCCTGAACGAGCAGCCAATCGTTTTCCAAAGCAAACCTTTCTGCTTCATGGACGGTTTCATCATAGTTGCCGTCTGTGCGCCGGCAATCGGCTCCGAGCTTACGGATATTTTCCTGACGCTCCTCACTGCTGCCGGCCGGCATGAGAATCTCGCACCTAAGTCCGAGCAAATGACAAATCCAGGCTAAGCCTCGGCCGTGATTACCGTCAGTCGCGGAGATGATCTTAGGTTTTTCTTCCAGCGACGCGATCTGATCTTTGAGCTGTGCGAAGCTTTCAACTTTACCTGACCATCCGTACTTTTCTGAAAGCAGATGGAACAAACAATAGCTTCCGCCGAGTCCCTTAAATGAATTCAATCCAAAACGCGAGGCTTCGTCTTTAACAATAATGTCTTTGACGCCGAGTTCTTTGGCTAAGGCAGGGAGTTCAACCAAACGAGTAACGGAATATCCGGGAAGCGTTTGATGAAACTTTTGTGCCGCGAGAGCCTGCTCTTTCGTAAAACGGCTAGAGGTTTCACCGGCACGAGGCAGTTTGAGGTGGTCGAGATCTTTCATTTCACAGCTCCGCAATGGTATTGAGATAGAAGTTTGCCGCTTCCTTAACTTGCTCAGGACGGCAGCGTTCATTAATCATATGCGCTAATTTATATTCTCCGGGACCGAATCCGATGGTCGGAATCCCCATCGAAACCGGAACCACTGCGTTGGTGCCAAAGTCCCAGAATTCAAATTTCTTCGGCTTTTCTCCGAATACATCTTCATAGGCTCGGATGCAGGCTTTTGTTAATTCAGCGTCTTCAGCGATTTTCCAAGGATCGTGTTCGGGAAGATAGACGAGCTCTTCTCCTTTCCATGAAGTTTCTTTCAGAACACCGAGCTCCCACTTAGCAGGCTTGCCTTCCACGAGAGCGTCCATTTCTTTCTTTACATCTTCTATGGTTTCACCAAGACGGAGGCGACGATCCAAATAAATTTCGCATTCACTCGGCACCGCATTTAAAGAAGCGGCAACGGAGCTGATCTTGGAAAGAACAACCGTTCCTTTTCCTTCCGTCTTTTGAAGCCTCTTATTAAGCTCATCAACACGAGTAATGATTTCAGCCGTCTCGTAGACCGCGTTCACACCTCTTTCCGGAGCCGAACCGTGTGCAGAAATGCCCTGGGTACGAATACGTACCTGCATCTTGCCGTTATGTCCGAGCGTAATGACATTGTAAGAAGGCTCACAGATGAAGACAAAGTTGGGTTTAATACCCGAATCTTTGTAGAAATTGATCAGATTGACGCCGTCGCAGTCCTCTTCGCAAACGGTCGTTGTTACATAAACAGTCTTCCCGTCCAGAAGTCCTTGTTTTTTAGCTTCTGCCGCAGCATAAACGGAAGCACTTAACCCACCCTTCATGTCGACAGAACCTCTTCCGTAAATGTACTCGTCAGCATAATCTGCGGAAAACGGAGGATGGTCCCAAAGTGCCGGGTCGCCGGCGTTAACCGTATCCATGTGAGAGTCGAAGTGAATGATTTTTTTACCGCTACCGACTCTGCCTACAACGTTGCCAACTCGGTCGATATAGCATTCATCGTAACCGAGCTTTTCCATTTCTTTGAGAATGAGCACAGCGATGTCGCCTTCCTGATTGGAATAGCTGCGCGTGCGAATTGCGTTTCGATAAAAATCGATCAGGTCGTTTTCGGTTTGAGCAGGAACTGAATGTTTCATTTTGTCTCCTTAGAACTAAATGTCTTTGTTTGACATCTAGTCTAAGAAAACAGCTCTTCTCGGATATTCCAATACCCGCTGAAAATATACCTTTGTTGCTCAATAATTCTTTCGGAATTGTCCCGGCGTTGTCCTGAATTCTTTTTTGAACTGGCGAATAAAGAGATTAACGTTCGGAAAGCCAACCTCAAATCCAATCCTTTCAACGGATTTACGACTATACAAAAGAAGCTCAACGGCCTTTGCCATTCTTGCCGAGATCAGATAACTCCAAACCGATTCTCCCGCAATGCGCTTAAACCGACGTGAACACTCCCATTTAGAAAGACATACTTCTTTAGCGATGAGATCTAAGGTAAGTTTTTCACCTAAGTTCTTCTCAATATAAGAGATCACTTTTCGGCTCGTCTCATAATCTTCCGGACACCTTGTCGAAGGCTGGTCTTCTGTTTTGTGAAGCCATCGCACAAGTTCTTTCCAAATTAGAACTAGCTCCGCAAAAATATCGAAATATCTTTCCGGCTCGGTTTCCTTGAAGAGCTTTCGAATATGAAGCATCTTTGAAGAAATCTCCTCGAGCAGGCCCTCCTCACTTTTCTCAGACATCAAGAGAAAATCGTTTTGCTCATTTCTGAGAAAAGGCAGAACGAAATTTCGTTCCATCAAACTTCCGTGAAAGCCTCCGACCATTTCATACGCAAAGTTAATGCAGTAGTAGGAAGCCTCTTCTTCGTCGTTAGATATAGAAGTCGCACTGTGAATAACCTGAGAATTAATGAAGATGACATCTCCGGCGCCGGCTTCAACCTCCTTTTGATTAATAGAGAAACGCACGCGGCCAGTAAGAATGAGGCACAGCTGAAGTTCTTTATGCCAATGAAGCGGCACGTATCGAAGCATTTTTGAGCGAAAGACCGTTTCGTAAAGAGCCGCCGGAAAGTCTTCACTTCCGTGCTGAGTAGTCTCTTCCAAATTTGATTTGAGAACGATCTGATGGCCGGCCATATGAAGATTAAAACGAGCTGTCTGCATCCTTCATATTAGACGAAAACATCTTTGTTCATGAAATAGCGTTCGCTAAAAGATCGGTCTTGGACAGAGAAATATCGTCGTCGGCAAGACATCTGAAGCGCGACGCTTCGGCTCTAGATATGATAAAACTCACGAGCGGCCGACTCGTGAGTTTTGAATTGAGATTTGTCGTTGGAGTAAGTTAGAAACCGCAGACAAGGATTGCTAACAGTGTACCCGGCCACAAAAGTGCGCCGATAACAACATACATAATGTTAAATGCAAAATCCAAAAGGCTCGTCCAGAGAATGGAAAGGACGGGAATATATGCCCAAAGGAAAGCCAGCATCGCGAGAGCGCCCAAGAAATAAAGACCGCTCACCCAATTAACGAATTTTTGAGTTGTACGCAGAACCATAATGTTCCTCCCAAGATCTTGAAGGTCAATTCATCATCCTTTCCCCGATAGGGTTTACGAGATGATAAATATGATCATTAGCCAACAGTAGCATTCTAGACCTTAAAAGCCTAAAAACGGACAATTTATTAAAGACAACTTAACTTGGGGTGGCTAAAATGGGAATCAGGAACAAGCGTTGAACCTGAGTCCGCCGGAATGACTAAAGAAAGAGAGATAGGTATGCTTCAAAACAACCCGGAAAAAGACCCCTTAACTGAGAAATTGATTGACAGCGGAATCGCCTACAAAGGATCCTTCCTTCAAGTGCACAAAGATACCGTTAAAACGCCTGACGGTGTGGTCACGACCAGAGAGTATCTCCATCATCCGGGCGCTTCCATGATCATTCCGATGTTTGAAGACGGCACGGTCATCCTTGAACGCCAGTACCGCCATCCGCTGCGCAGAAGCTTTCTTGAATTTCCAGCCGGCAAGCTGAACCCGGGAGAGTCCCCTTTCAACTGTGCCAAACGAGAACTCACGGAAGAAACGGGTTACGAAGCCAAGGTCTGGAAAAAACTCGGCCGCTTCAATAATGCGATCGGATATTCCGATGAGGAGATCACTGTCTTTTACGCCGGAGATTTACAGTATGTCGGACAAAATTTAGACGCCGGTGAAGTTCTCGACATCATCAAAGTGTCCTTCTCCGAAGTTCTTGAACAATGTTTGAACGGCGAAATCACCGACGTTAAAACCATCGTAGGTGCTTTTTGGCTGGAAAACTTCCTGAAAACGCAGAAAAAATCGAAATAACACCTCCTCGGCTTAAAAGAAATTTATTTCCTGATACGGGGCGCTTAAACATTGTTGAGCGCCCCGATTGTTTAATAATGACGCAACGATCCGGAGAAAAAGGATGAGAGGTCGGTTTTGAGCAAAAGCACATGGGAAAGAATTAAAGAGCAAGGCATTCAGGGAATTCTTCGTTTAATCGTTTTACTTTGCTCCTTAGCCTTAGTCGGATGCATTTCCTACGACACTTTCGTCTACAACAACCCGTTTTACCAAAGCCAGTTTGCAATGAAACTGCAGTTTTGGGTATGTATCTTTTTCATGGCGGATCTGGCTCTTGAATTCATTTACTCCAAGAGAAAGACTCGTTACATCATTACCTATTTTCTTCTTTTCATTGCATGTATTCCGTATGGAACAATCCTTCCTAAGCTCGGCATAACCCTTCCAAGAGACATTGGCTATTTTGTGAGCTTCATGCCTTTGATACGGAGCTGCTACGCATTAGCGATTGTCGTAAGTTGGTTCGCCGTACAGACATCTTCAAAGATGTTTTTAACTTACGTCATCATTTTGTTTTCCGGACTTTACCTCGGAAGTCTAGGTTTTTATGTTTGCGAAACTAACGTAAACCCAGACGTAAGAACTTATTGGGATGCTTTATGGTGGGCGGTAATGGAAGCAATCACTATCGGATGCAATATAGAAGCGGTCACAACCGGGGGTAAAATTCTTTCTGTAATCGTAGGCGTGCTTGGACTTTTGATCATTCCTATGTTCACTGTGTACGTTAACAACATCGTTTCCGTTTTTCATACGGTAACAACCGCTGCGGCAGAAGCAGCGGAAGAGATTCCGGAAAAAACGGGTGAAAACGGCAAAAAGAATTTAAGTGAAGCAAAAGCAATGAAAAAACAATAAAAGCACGCCCTGCAAAAATCAGGCTTAGATTGAGTTGCTTTTAATCTCAGAGCACGAGAATAAAGTTATCCTTACGAAGACAGAGAATTTTGGAGGATTTATGGCATACAAAATCATTGATATTCAAGGAATTGGGGAAGCATACGCTCCGAAGTTAATTGCAATTGGTATTAAAACTCCGGATGAGTTGCTTGAGGCTTGCCTGACACCGGCAGCCCGCAAAAAAGTTGCGGATAAAACAGGGATATCCGGAAAGTTCATTCTTAAATGGGCCAACCATGCTGACTTATTCAGAATCAGCGGTATCGGACCTCAATATGCCGAATTGCTCGAAGCAGCCGGTGTTGATACGGTTAAAGAGTTAAGACACAGAGTTCCGGCCACCTTAACCGCAAAAATGGTCGAAATAAACAAAGCAAAAAATCTTGCGCAGCGTGATCCATCCGAAAAGGAAGTCACCAAATGGATTGAAGAAGCCGGCAAGCTTGAAGCGAAAATAACGTACTAAGCACTAGTACCTTGTAACAATAATATTTTCGCTTAAAGCTCCGGGTATAAGTGTCGGA
>OFFM01000990.1_pt1 | contig 18060 bp, 19 predicted proteins | sample 1521401 | NCBI WGS metagenome assembly OFFM01 (sample SAMEA3504118, study PRJEB24116) | mouse gut metagenome | biome: mouse gut; feature: mouse-associated habitat; material: faeces | place: Denmark | collected 2011
GACGGATACCCTGGTTGAAGAGTGCGGTCTCAAGGAATATCTGACCGTCGGTGATCGAGATAACGTTCGTGGGGATATATGCCGACACGTCGCCTGCCTGGGTCTCGATGATAGGCAGTGCCGTCAGCGAACCACCACCCTTGACGATAGGCTTAAGCGGTGCAGGCAGGTCGTTCATATTGGAGGCTACCTCCTGGTTGTCGATGATCTTTGCTGCGCGCTCGAGCAGACGTGAGTGAAGATAGAAGATATCACCGGGATATGCCTCACGTCCCGACGGGCGCTTGAGGATAAGCGAGATCTCACGATATGCGACAGCCTGTTTCGACAGGTCATCATAGACAATCAGCGCGTCGCGACCGGTGTCGCGGAAATATTCGCCGATAGCAACACCTGCGAAGGGTGAATAATAGCGCATCGACGCTGAGTCGGCAGCGGTTGCTGCGACAACTACAGTATAATCGAGCGCGCCATGCTGACGCAGGGTCTCGACGATAGATGCCACCGACGATGCTTTCTGACCGATAGCTACATATATGCAGTAAACCGGCTTCCCTTCCTCGTAGTTCTTGCGCTGATTGATTATGGTGTCGATCGCGATGGCGGTCTTACCGATCTGGCGGTCACCGATTATAAGTTCGCGCTGACCGCGACCTATAGGCACCATGGAGTCGACAGCTTTGATGCCGGTCTGCAGCGGCTGCTTCACCGGCTGGCGGAAAATAACGCCCGGAGCCTTGCGCTCGAGGGGCAGACGCATCAGATCACCTTCAATCGGTCCGCGACCGTCAATCGGTTCACCGAGCACATTTATGACACGCCCGAGCAGACCCTCGCCGACAGGAATTGAGGCGATCTGACCGGTGCGCTTCACCGACATGCCTTCCGTAACCTTATCGACATTGTCAAGCAGGATAACGCCCACGTTGCTCTCCTCAAGGTTGAGGGCTACGCCGGTCACACCGTTTGCAAATTCTACAAGCTCGTTGGCACACACATTGTCAAGTCCGTAGACGTGTGCCACACCGTCGCCCACCTCAAGTACGGTGCCGGTCTCCTCGAACGACACTTTTGAGTTGACGGTCTCAAGCTGCTGTTTTAATACTTCCGAAATCTCGCTTGGATTTATCATGAGAGTGGTGGGGGTCTTTGAGGGTCAAGGAATTATTTGCTGATAAGATTCTGGCGCAACTGCCGTAGCTCGTTGCTGATTGATGCGTCAAGGCGCTCATTGTCGACAGAGATTGTGAATCCGCCGATCAGTGATGGATCAACACCTGTAGTAAACTCCATCGCGTCATCACCGATATGACGCTCGACAAGGCGGCGCAGACGCTTCTCCTCGTCGGGAGCCAGCGGAGCGGCGCTCTCCACATGAACCACGTGGATATTCCGCTCCTCACGGTAGATTTTCAGATATGCGAGAGCTATCTGCCGCACATCGTCGACACGGCGGTTATGGATCAGGAGCTTTACGAAATCGGCAAACACGCTGTCGGCTTTCGAGGCTTGAGATGCTGTGAAAAGCAACTGCGTCTTGTCATCTCCGTTGACAAACGGATTGGCGAGTGCCTTCTGAAGATCCGGCAGCTCCGCGAAGGAAGCCTCAAGATTCTTCATCAGCACATACACGCGCTCGGTCACGCCCTTGTCGGAAGCGAAACCGTAGAGTGCCTTTGCGTATCTGCGCGGTATCAGTCCTTGATCCATAGGTCTGCCTTAGTTTTGATTCTCGATTTCGTTCAGGAGACTGTCGACGAGTTTTGCCTGGGCTTTGTCATCCGCCATCTGTCCGCGCACAACCTTTGTGGCTATGTCGAGGGCAAGGGCGCTGACCTCGTCGCGCAGCTGCTGCCGGGCTTCCTTACGTTCCTGCTCGATCGACATCTTTGCAGAATCCATAACTTTCGAAGCCTCACGGCGGGCTGCCTCGCGAGCCTCGTCGATAATCTGTGTCTTCATGCGGTCAGCCTCGCGCAGCATGTCTGCCTGGCGCGAGCGTGTCTCCGCAAGAAGTTTCTCCGCCTGAGCGTTGGCATTGTCAAGCTGCTCCTTGGCATCACGGGCATATTCCACACCCTTGTCAATCAGATCGGCACGGCTTTCAACGCCTTTCATGATTGCAGGCCAGCCCCATTTGTAAAGGATCACAAACAGGATGGCAAACGCCACGAACATCCAGAATACCAGTCCGAAATCAGGTGTGAACAGTTCCATAATTCAGAGCTTATGCAGAGGGTTATTACACGAACATTGCGAGCACGCAGACGATCACAGCGAAGAGAGCCACACCCTCGACAAGAGCGGCGATGACAATCATGTTGCTGCGGATGTCGCCTGAAGCCTCAGGCTGACGGGCGATAGCTTCCATAGCCGATGCACCGATCTTACCGATGCCGAGACCTGCTCCGATGGCTGCGATACCTGCACCGAGGCATGCTCCGAGTCCGAGCGTGCCGGCGATTTCTGCTAAAATCATTGCTAACATAATCTTAAGTTTTTTATGGTTGTTATTTATTTTGATCAGTTGAAGTATCGGCTACAGCTGTTGCCGGAACCGCCGCGTGGACTTTGCCATGCTCCTCATGCCCGCGCTCCTGTCCGAAAGAGATGAACAGTGTGGACAGCATCGTGAACACGTATGCCTGTATGAAGCTGACAAGCACATCGATCAGAAGCATGAACACTGAGAACAGAACCGAAACCACCGCCGTACCGCTTGCCACAGCGACACCCATGGCGCCGAACACGAAGATAAGCAGCGTGAGCACTATGACTATCATGTGACCGCCCATCATGTTGGCGAACAGACGCACCGTCAGTGCCGCCGGCTTTGTGAACACACCGAATATCTCAATGATCGGCATGATAGGTATCGGGAATTTCAGCCACAGAGGCACATCCGGCCAGAGGATCTCTTTCCAGTAATGCTTTGTGCCAATTATGTTGGTGAGCAGGAAAGTGAAGATCGAGAGCACCAGAGTCACGGCGATATTGCCCGTCAGATTGGCGCCACCCGGGAAAATCACTATCAGCCCGAGAAGATTCATGTAAAGGATAAAGAAGAACACCGTCAGGAGATAGGGCGCGAACTTGCGGGAACGGTCACCGAGCGTAGGCTTGATCACGCCATCGTAGATGAACGTTATCAGGAACTCTATCGCCCCCACGAACTTCCGCGGCGCCTTGTGTCCCATCCGCTTGTGCCAGCGCGCTACGGAGAGCACACTGATCATAACAAGTATGATGGTTATCAGCAACGCACACACATTCTTGGTTATCGATATGTCCCACGGACGTGACTCCTGACCGTCGACGATCTCTACCAGTTTGCCTTTATATTTGCTCTCGGGACCGGCTATACGGAAAGTCGCGTTTCCATCGGTATACGTCTGACCGTCAGTTACACGCGACGAGCTGAAGCAATGCAGTCCATCCTTTCCCCATACAATCACCGGGAGAGGGATGCGCTTGTTATGATTGAAAGGCACCTCCCAGCCATAACCGTCGCCGAGATGCTCGAAGATTGTCTCCTTTGGATCGAATTTCGCACCCTCGGCATCATTTGCCCGAGCCACACGGGGAAGCATCAGGCAGACGACTGCGATAAGAAGTATTATGGTCCGGCGTGTCATGGCTAATCAATAAATACAGACTGATACAATGTTATTGTCAACATCCACAATACCGCCGGCGACATCTATGTCTGCCGCTTCGCCGGAGGCATCCACATAATGTATGCTGCCGGCAACGAGCACAGACACCAGCGACGCATGATTGCGCAACACGGTAAATTCACCCTGGGCACCGGGTAGAGTCACACGCTCAACCTCGCCCTCGAAGAGGACATCCTGCGACGATATGATTTTCAGTGTCATTGCTTGTTGGCTTGGGTTGTTGTCAGATAACTTGTTGTTAACACACTCTTATGGTAATCCTGCGGATCAGACTCCGGCATCGGCGAGCATCCGCTTGCCTTTCTCGATAGCCTCGTCGATCGTACCTACGTTCAGGAACGCCTGTTCGGGATATTGGTCCATCTCACCCGAAAGGATCATCTTGAAGCCGCGGATAGTCTCGCTGATCGGCACCATTACGCCGGGAAGACCGGTGAACTGCTCAGCCACGAAGAACGGCTGGGAGAGGAAGCGCTGCGCGCGGCGTGCACGCGATACCACCAGTTTGTCCTCATCCGAAAGCTCATCCACACCAAGGATGGCTATGATATCCTGAAGCTCGTTGTACTTCTGCAGGAGCTGCTTCACAGCCTGCGCCGTATTGTAGTGATCCTCACCGATAATGTTCGGATCAAGTATGCGTGATGTCGATTCCAGGGGATCCACTGCAGGATAGATACCAAGCTCAGCGATCTTACGGCTCAACACCGTCGTTGCATCGAGGAAGCTGAATGTCGTCGCCGGAGCGGGGTCGGTAAGGTCGTCGGCAGGCACATATATAGCCTGTACCGATGTGATCGAACCGTTCTTGGTGGAAGTGATACGCTCCTGGAGCGCGCCCATTTCAGAAGCAAGCGTAGGTTGGTAACCTACAGCAGAAGGCATACGTCCGAGAAGAGCCGACACCTCACTGCCCGCCTGAGTGAAACGGAAAATATTGTCGATAAACAGCAGAATCTCCTTGCCGCCGCCATCCTGGTCACGGAATTGCTCGGCTACCGTCAGACCGGAAAGAGCCACACGCAGACGTGCGCCCGGCGGTTCGTTCATCTGACCGAACACGAGGGTAGCCTGCGATTCGCGCACCTTGTCCATGTCGACATCGGCGAGATTCCACTCTCCTTTCTCCATTCCTTCGGCAAATTTCTCACCGTACTTCATGACACCGCTCTCAATCATCTCGCGCAGCAGGTCATTACCCTCACGCGTACGCTCGCCGACACCGGTGAACACCGAGAAACCGTTATGACCCTTTGCAATGTTGTTGATAAGCTCCATGATAAGCACGGTCTTGCCCACACCGGCACCGCCGAAGAGACCGATCTTACCACCCTTGCTGTAAGGCTCCAGGAGGTCGATCACCTTGATACCGGTATTGAGGATCTCAGTGCCGATGGTCAGGTCGTCGAATTCGGGCGCAGGCTGATGGATAGGACGAAGATTGTCGCGGTCAAGAGCCGGCAGTCGGTCGATTGCCTCACCGATCACGTTGAGCAGACGTCCTTTCACCTGCTCGCCGGTCGGCACAGCGATGGGTCGGTCGAGGTTGTCCACACGCACACCGCGCTGCAGACCGTCTGTACTCTCCATAGCAACACAACGGACGGTATTCTCGCCGATGTGCTGTTCCACCTCAAGAATGAGTTCCTGACCGTCAGGACGCTCCACCTTGAGAGCGGTGAAGATAGGTGGAAGGACATTTCCCTCACCCTCGAATGCCACGTCGACCACGGGGCCGATCACCTGGGCTATTTTTCCGAACTTATCGCTCATAATGAACAATTGAGAAATTGCAGTGAATCGTAATGTGTATAGGAATTAGAAATGGATTCCGTAGACCACAATCAACACCATCAGCACGAGGTTGAAGAGGTTGATGGGGAGAAGATACTTCCATTCGAGAGCCAGCATCTGGTCGATTCGCAGACGCGGGAATGTCCACTTGAACCAGATAATGATGAACGAAAGCGCTATTGCCTTAGCGATGAACCAGATCACGGAGGGGATAAAATCCATTATATGGTTGAAAGTATCCCATCCGGGGAAGTGGAGAGGCATCCAGCCACCGAAGAACAGCAATGTAGCAACACCTGATACGATGAACAGGTTCAGATACTCGGCAAGATAGAAGAATCCGAAATGGATGCCGGAGTACTCTGTATGGTAACCTGCCGTGAGCTCGCTCTCAGCCTCGGGAAGGTCGAACGGGCCACGGTTGGTCTCGGCTGTGCCTGCGATTAGGTATACGATAAATGCTATTATAGCGGGGATATGTGCTGAGAATATGAACCAGCAATCCTTCTGAGCCTCGACGATTCCGCCTACCGACATTGTGCCGGCAAAAACCACCATCGTGAGAACCGACAGACCGACCGAGAGCTCGTAGCTGACCATCTGTGCACCGGAACGGAGGGCGCCGATGAGTGTGAACTTGTTGTTACTCGACCATCCCGCGAGCAGGATACCGAGCACACCAATCGATGATACTGCGATCAGGAAGAAGATGCCGATATTGAAATCGATGATCTGCAGACCGTTGCCCCACGGAAGCACCGCAAATGCGAGCATCGACGCGAGAATCACCAGATAAGGTGCGAGCGCGAACAGGAACTTGTCGGTATGCTTCAGGGAGATAAGCTCCTTGATAAGGATCTTGAACATGTCGGCGACACTCTGCAGCAGACCCATCGGACCTACGCGGTTGGGGCCGAGACGGCACTGGAAGGCGGCGCAAATCTTACGCTCGAACCATATATAAAACAGTGCCAGTACGGAGTAAGTGAGCAGAAGCACCACGCCTATGAGCACGCACTCCACCGTCACTGTGAGCCAGCCGGGCATAAAAGAGCTGAGCAGGTTGTGTATCCAGTTGGTGAGAATTGAGAAATCAAACATGACTTATAATCTCTGTGTTGCGGTTATTTCTTTTATGATTTATTAGCTGACTGCGGATTATCGGTCCATATCGGGCACGATGTAATCAAGCGAGCCACCGATCGTGATGAGGTCGGCGATCTTGTTACCGCGGGTTATGTGATCGACCACTGCGGCTGCGTTGAGGCTCGGCGGAACGAGCTTGATACGGTACGGATTGACCGTGCCATCGCTCTCGAGATAAACGCCGAATGTGCCGCGGCAACCCTCCACGGTGCGGAACCAGTGACCTACAGGCAGTTTGAGCACCTTGGGCACCTTCACGCAATATTCACCTTCGGGGATATTGTCGATAAGCTGCTCGATAATGCGCGCGCTCTGCACGATCTCGTCCATGCGTACCTTGAAACGTGCCATGGAGTCGCCTTCATGACGCACCACCTCCTCGAAGTCGAGCTCGGAGTAGATGCTGTAGGGTGCAGCCTTTCGCTGGTCACAAGCCCAGCCCGACGCACGACCCGAAGGACCTGTAACAGCCCATGAGATAGCATCTTCGTGCGAGAGCACGCCTACACCCTCCATACGGTTCTTGGTGATCACGTTGCCGGTGAAAAGTTTGTTGTATTCCTTAACATTCTGCGGAATCACAGCAAGGAGAGCCTTGACATCCTGCACGAAGTCAGGAGCGAGATCCTGCATGACACCGCCTATGCACTCATAGTTGAAGGTCATGCGGGCGCCACAGGTCTTGTCCATTATGTCAAGAATCTGCTCGCGCACGCGGAGTGTGTAGAACAGCATTGTCGTTGCGCCAAGGTCCATGCAGAAAGTTCCGATGAACAGGCAGTGCGACGCGATACGCGAAAGCTCATCCATGAGCACGCGGATCACCTGTGCGCGGCGTGAGATCTCGATGCCGGCAGCCTCCTCGATGGTCATGCAGAGACCGTGGTGGTAGGGATGCGCTGAGAAGTAGTCCATACGGTCCATGAAATGGAGAGTCTGGGGATATGTGAGCTTCTCGCATATTTTCTCGATGCCACGGTGTATGTAGCCCATGTAGACATCGATCTTCTTTATGGTCTCGCCGTCGACAGCGGTGCGGAAACGGAGCACGCCGTGGGTTGCCGGATGCTGCGGACCAATGTTTACCACGAAATCATCAGGCTGGAATACACGCTCCTCGCGTTTCTCCACTGTTCCGTCGGGAAGTTCAACGTATGTATCCGTGAAATCGCTCTGACGTTCGTTGTCGGTCGGAACCGGATTCACGTCAGGATTCTCGTCGTAATCCTTGCGCAGGGGGAAGCCCTTCCAGTCAATGCTCAGGAACAGGCGGCGCATATCGGGGTTGCCGATGAATATGATGCCGAAGAAGTCATAGACCTCGCGCTCGTAGATTCCTGCGATGCTCCAAAGGTCAGCGATGCTGTGCAGCATCGGCTTCTCGCGGTCGGTGGTGGTGACCTTGACTGCTATGCGGGTATGGTCGGATGTCGACTCGAGGTAGTAGACGCAACCGAGTGTCTCCACCCAGTCCATCCCGACGATGGTTATAAGGTAGTCGAAGTGGAGCTGGTCGCGCAAGGCGAGCGCGAGATCATGCCACTTTGCGTCAGGGATGCCTACGGTGAGGATGTCGCCCTCCTCGAATGTAGCCTCGGGGAAGAGCCCGGCTATCCGTTGCTGAATCTCTGCCATACTTTATGATTGGTTTTTCTTGTGTCTTTTACTCTATATTAAATATGTGTGTGCCGGCTGTCAATCGTCGACACCTTCTATCGGATGCTCGCGCAGGAACTCCTCCTGCTTCTGCTGACGGTTTACGCCACCGAAGAAGCGCTCCACCTTGATTTTGCGTGAGAGCTGCATGATCGCATAGATCATAGCTTCGGGACGCGGCGGACATCCGGGGAGATAAACGTCAACAGGTATTATCTTGTCGACACCCATGACCACATGATAAGATTTCTTGAACGGACCACCCGACACGGCGCAGGCACCGGTTGCGATCACATACTTGGGTTCAGCAAGCTGATCGTACAGACGGCGGAGCACAGGAGCCATGCGGTGAACGATCGTACCGGCAACCATGATAAAGTCTGCCTGACGGGGCGACGAACGCGCCACTTCCCATCCGAAACGTGCCATATCAAAACGTGCCGCGCCGAGCGAAACGAACTCGATGCCGCAGCAGCTTGTTGCGAAAGTCAGCGGCCACAGAGAGTTCGAGCGACCCCAGTTGATAAGTTTATCAAACGAACCCACGATAACATTCGTGCCGTTCTGCTGAAGCTCATTGATGAGCGATTCTATATACTCGTTGTCTTTCCACGCCTCGTAGGGCATGCTCTTTGTGGTCACTTCCATTCAAGCGCTCCTTTCCGCCAGGCATACACAAGACCCAGCACCAAAATGATGAAGAAGATAGCGATGCTCAGCAGACCGGCTCCTCCGAGCTCCTTGACGCGCACAGCCCAAGGGAAGAGGAACACACACTCCACGTCGAACATCAGAAACAGGATAGCGAAGAGATAATAGCCCACCTTGAACTGAGCCATGCTTTCGCCACGGGTCGGGATTCCGCACTCGTAGGCCTCGCCTTTCTGCGGATTGAATGAGCGCGGAGATATCAACCCCGCAATCCACAACGCGAGCGCCACCAGACCGATACCCGTAAGGGCTGCGGCAATAGCGAGCGTTGAGTTTTGAATCGTTAACAATACCATAGTGTTGTTTTCTGTCTATTACTTCTCGTCAATGGCAGCCTGCGACATAGCGAACGAATTATGCGTCAGCGCAATAGCGCGCCGACACACAGTCAACCTAAAAACCGTAGGCCGTTTCATGTTGCAAATATACGTATTTTTTTGCTTCTGATGCAGCATGAAACGACAAAAAAGTACAGAAAATTCCCCACCCCTCAGGGCTATCGGCATAGACGCCGGAACGGACACCCGTAGCGCCAAGCCGACGCATGTCCGTAAGTGCTGTCAGCAGCACACGGTCAGATCAATGACCGTCGCCGTATGTAGCCTCGAAATATGCCGTGACGTGATATGCGTCACCCATGCAGTCGAATGCGAGCTCGGACTCACCCTGAAGGTTGACCTTCATGTGCAGACCCGTGACCTTGAACTGCTCGTAGGGCGTACCACTGACAGAAGGAACTATGTCAGAACCAAGCAATTCATAGCCACCGTCAACAGGAATTACCGTAAGCTGTCCAAGCTCCATGTCTATGATAGGCATTCCCTCGGCAAAAGCTACATTCTGCATCTTCATAGCCGCCACAAGCCTGTTCGGGTCGATATCGACGGAGTAGATTATATCGGTGCTGACAAACGAGGTATTGTCGCGCCCGTCGACAGTCTCGGTCGATCCTATGAATATCGTGCGGTAAGGCACATTAGTCACCCTGTAGTTGCCCGGAGCTGTATAGCTCACCGACAGCCCGGTCAGCAGCAATCCGTTGCCACACTCCACCGGATCGTACATCACGACATCAAGATCGGTGATCTCCGGCTCGCCGTTGGCATCAGGAAGCACCATGTCGGCATCGATCACGCGGGCATCGTTTGCCGGGTTGAATTTCCAGGCAACGTCACTGTAGCCGAAGCTTGCCGGCTGCATATTGTCATCCCAGCGGACATTCTCCATGCTGATGCTGGCGGTCTTCTTGTCGTCATCGAAAGTTATACGATAGGTCGGGCCTGCAAACACACGTCCCACGCCGTCGGAATCAACCACGTAACTGAACGACGAGGGGGTTATAGCCTCTATAAGCTTTGCCTGAGGATCCTCACCGCCGCCACAAGAACTGAACAATCCCGACGTCGCCAGTGCGACGCTCCATATAAATAGTGAATTTCTTTTCATACTTCATTAAAAACAACACCTCAGTGAAATGGTTCGTAACAACTTCACCGATACATTAAAGCTTGGTGGTGCCGAACGCCATGCGCAGCGTCACACCCCATGTCAACGGATTGCCACGCTGTGAGAAACGGCTCCCCATCGAAGTGAAACTGAACAGTTTGTAGCGCGTCGATGAGAGATTCTCACCCCAGATTTTCAGCGACAGCCAGCCGCGGCGAGCCTCTATGGATGCACCCGGCAGGGCATAGAATTTCTGGTGCTCGGTATTTGCTTCGTCCCAGTATATATCGCCGATGCCACGCACATGAGCATCAAAGGTCACATTTTCGATCCAACGGTTGACGTGCCAGGTATATGCAGCCTCTGCGAACAGGGTATTTGACGGAGCGTAAGGCACCCTGTTGCCACGGTAATCTGCCATACCGTCGGCAAACTGGCGGAAACGCGCACGCGTATAGCCGTATGAGGCGTTCAGACGCCAGTGCGAGTCAGGAGCATAGCGCAACTGAAGTTCAACTCCCTGGCTGCGGGTACGTCCGGCGTTGGAAGTGATGCGTCCTGTTGTGGTACCTGCCGGGAATGATGTGATCTGCTGGTCGCGGCATTCAATCCAGAACAAAGCCACATCCGCGCCGAATCTTCCGCCTGCAGCCGTGAAGTGACCGCCCACCTCATAGTTCCAGCTGTACTCCGGACGATACGTTATTATATCACCTACCTCATATTGCTCAGCCACACCCATGCTACTCATCATGCGCTGCATCACAACATCGCTGAACATCTGCGAGTTATATCCACCCGTTTTGTAGCCTTTAGAGACCGATGCATACACACTCCCCTGCTCACGTCCGGGCAGGGCGTACGACATGGTGAAGCGGGGCAACAGTTCAAGATATGACTTGTGCAACTTACCGCTCTCATCTATCTCTATAGGTATGTGCCGGATCAGTACCGGGTTAGCCGGATCTCTCGTACTCATCAGATTGAAACCGGTAGCGGTATGGCTGTTATAGTTCAATGCCGTCCGCTCGTAATCAAGACGGATGCCGGCACTGAGCGTCACCCGACCCAGCGTCAGATCGCTCTGATGATAAGCCGCCAGTCCATAGACCGGGAAACGGAAGTCGCTCGCAATCTCAAACTCCGGTGTGTCCCATTCTATACCTACCGGCGCACCTGATTGGGTCACATTATCAATTATAAGCCGCTCTATAGCGTGCTGCTTCATGTTGACCGGCGCATCCATGTCAGTGTGGCGGTAGAATCCGTAAACACCTCCGAGCCACTTGTAGCGTCCGGACGCCGCCGTGCCGCGGGCTATGAAATCCTGCGTCACGTTCCATTCATGTCTGCGCTGCGAGAGAGTGAAGTAGTCGAGCGGCAGGAAGTCCTGGTCGAGTGTCAGATTATCGTCGATATACTGCACTCCGGTTATGCTCGACATCTCCACATTTCCTGCTTTCCACTTCAGTGTCAGCCCGTCGGCAAAAATATTGCGCCGATAGAAGCAGGTATCATTATAGTTCACCTCTCCCGAGGCATCATACTCATAGGGGTATCCGGCTGTTCTGCCGAGTGAGAACGATGCAGTGTTCTCCAGACGAAGTCCGGAGCGTGAGCGCCATTCCGTCTTCCATCGCAGACTGCCACCCTTCTCCTTGTCGGCGTCATATCCGCGCCAGTTGTTTTTAAAGAAGCCACCGTTGTAATAGAAATGTCCCGCTATGCTCATGCCGAGATCATCGCGCAGCATGGCGTACTGCGACACGCTCATGTGCATTATCGGACCATTACCCGTCTCAGCCATAACGCGCTGTCCGGTGAAATCGAAAGGCGAGAGCGTGTAGATGTTGATCACACCCGCCATGGTGTTCCGCCCGTACAGGGTGCTCTGCGGACCGCGCACCACCTCGATGCGTGAGATGTCGGGCAGGTCGAAGTCGTAGGCATCCTTATTCAGAAACGACACGTTGTCTACATTCAATCCTACAACAGGCTGATCCATACGCGAACCTATACCGCGCACATATATGCTCGATGTGGCTCGCGAACCATATCCGGGGATGTAGAAGTTGGGAGCAATCTCGCTCATCCCTTTTATCGCCACAATACCGAGCCGCTGCACACGGTTCTCGCCGACGACGGTCGATGCCTGCGGCAGGAAAGTAAGCTCATCAGCATGCTTGATCGCGGTGACGGATACTTCCGAGAGCACACGCACCGAATCATTATCGCCCGGCGCAAGCCCGAAATCCTCATCTGCCACCGAGGCATGAAGATCGCCCGCAGCAGAAAATATCGCGGCAGAAATGATTACCGGTATGTAGAATCTATTTAATTTCATCGAAATGTGTCTAAATTAGTCAGATTGTGCCAAACACGTTTTTTCTTACTTCATTACCGGCAGAAAAGACCCATGCCGGAAAGAGCCACAAAGGTACAACTATTTTCATTGAGTCTACCAATCAACCCCTCCAAAAAATCAAAGCCGTGCACGCAACCGGTCGGTGAACTGATAGTTTTTCAATCCCCACCTCGGGCTTATCAACAGATCGTCAGGAGATTGCGAGACGAACCTCTCTATCGCGATATCAGGACGCAGCCGGTGCACTATCCTGCAGCACAGGTCGACATACTCATCCGCACTCCATTCCGCAACACTCAGCTCACCGCGCGCCACCTGCTCCGAAAGCCGGGCGCCACGCAGCAACTGCAATTGATGAAACTTCACCACATCGACAGGTAGCATATTCAGAGCATCGACCGTGCGGAGAATCATCTCCTCATCCTCGCCCGGCAGACCGTTGATAAGATGAAGCCCGACAGGAATGCCGGCGTCGGCTGTACGGCGCACTGCGTCGCAGGTGCATTGCCAGGTATGACATCTGTTTATCAACTGCAGCGTGGCGTCGTGCGAGCTCTCCGCACCATATTCCACCATCACGAACGTGCCCCCGGCGGCAAGCGACCGCAGCTCTGAAAGCAACCGGTCAGGCATACAGTCCGGACGCGTGCCGATTATCAGACCCACCACACCGTCAGCAGCGAGAGCCTCGGAATATAGCTCCATGAGGCGGCTGACCGGAGCATTGGTGCCGGTGTAAGCCTGAAAATATGCAAGGTAACGCATAGTCGGATATTTACGGGCGAAGAACTCTTTGCCACGCTCTATCTGTGCGCTCACCCCCGACTCCGCCCTGCAATACGCAGGGTTGAACGAGCTGTTCACGCAGTAGGTGCACCCGCCACGTCCGAGTGTACCGTCACGGTTCGGGCATGAAAGTCCGGCATTTATGGCAAGTTTCTGCACCTTCCCCTCGAAATGCTCCGAAAGGAAGTCGGCAAAATCACGGTATGGCTTGGTCATATCCGGCAAGTGCGGTTGAGCAGCATGGCGTCAAACACCGTCATTGCCGCCATAGCCTCCACGATAGGAACCGCACGCGGGAGCACACACGGATCATGTCGCCCGCGCGCCTTTACAGTCGTCGGACGATGCTCCTTGTCAATGGTCTCTATCTCACGGAGCAGGGTTGCTACAGGCTTGAAAGCCACACGGAAATATATATCCTCACCGTTCGAGATGCCGCCCTGCACGCCTCCTGAATTGTTTGTCAGAGTCCTGACCCTCCCGGAAGCATCGGTAGTGAACAGGTCAGCCATCTCTGAGCCACGCCGTCCCACTCCGTCAAATCCCATGCCGTAGTCGAATCCATGGGCGGCATTGATCCCCATCATCGCGGCGGCAAGGCGTGCATGGAGCTTGCCGAACACCGGATCTCCAAGCCCGACGGGACAGCCGCTTATCACGCAGCTTACCACTCCGCCTACGGTGTCACCGTCACGCTTCACGTCGCGTATCAGTTCCTCCATTTGCTCCGCCACCGCCGCATCCGGACAGCGCACGGCATTGAGTTCGGCAGCGGCAAGATCATAGTCATCATAGCTGCCGGGCAACTTGATATTTCCCACCTGGGAAGTGTATGCCGTTATTGCAACGCCCGACAGTGCGAGCGCCTGACGGGCGAAAGCACCGCCGACGACCCGCGAGATCGTCTCGCGTGCCGACGAACGCCCCCCGCCGCGATGGTCGCGCAGACCATATTTCTCAGTATAAGTATAATCAGCGTGCGAGGGGCGGAACAGGTCGCGCAGTGTGTCATAATCAGCAGAACGCTGCTGCGAGTTGGCTACCATGAATCCTATCGGGGTTCCGGTGGTCACTCCATCCATCAGTCCCGACAATATCTGCACGCGGTCATTCTCGGCGCGTGCCGTCACAATATCCGACTGCCCCGGACGCCGCCGGTCAAGTTCCTTCTGCACGGCATCAAGATCTATCCTCACACCGGCGGGCATGCCGTCGATCACTCCACCGACAGCGGCACCATGCGACTCTCCGAACGTCGTCAGGCGGAATATTTCACCGAATGTATTCATTGCTCAGCTTCCTCCGTTTCAGAATCCTTGATCAGATCGGTCACCGTGGCGCCTACATAATCTATAAGCGCCGTGGGCGAAATGCGGAACTGCAGCCCGCGCTGACCGGCACTGACATATATCTCCTCAAAATCCGGAGCCGTGGAGTGGAAATATGTAGGCAGCGGTTTTTTCATCCCGACGGGCGAACAACCGCCGCGTATGTAACCGGTGAGGGGAAGCAACTCGCGCATCGCTATCAGGTCTGCTTTCTTGTCGGATGCCGCGCGTGCCGCCTTCTTGAGGTCGATCTCAGCATTCCCGGGCACAACACACACGAAAAGACCCGTGCGTTCGCCTCTTAACACTATGGTCTTGAACACGCGGTTTATGTCCTCGCCAAGCGTTTCCGCGATATGTCCGGCATCGAGATGTTCCTCGTCAACCGGGTATGGGATAAGCGTGTATGCTATGCCCGCACGGTCGAGCAGACGCGCCGCATTTGTCTTCTGGATTCCTTTCATGCCGACAAAGTTACTAATTTCGCCGCAACAATTCCGGCGCCTGCGGTGTTTTTTAGGTAAAACGCCCTGATGCAGACGTTTTCGTGCTGCGGCATGGCAAGTTCATAACCTAACATTCAACATCATTCATTTATGAAAAAACTTTTTCTTGCACTCATCGCCGCTGCAGGCGTAGCATTCGGAGCTTCGGCACAGTCACCTGAGATACAGATCGGTTATGGTGGTTACACCCAGATGGACGCTACCGACATGCACGATGGCGGAGCTGTCAACAACGCATGGGGTGCACTGACTGCGGGAGTGAACTTCAAGCTAGCCCCCAAACTCTGGATCGGTCCCTCCTACACATTCTCAAGCAGTTCCGTCAAGCATGACGGACCTAACCTCTACTACCACGTTATCATGCTTAACGGACGCTATCAGTACTACAGCAACTCGATCGTGAAACTTTACGCACACCTCGGACTCGGTGCCGACATCACCCACATCGCCATCGACGGCTATAAGGAAAACAAAGGTTACTTCGCCTACCAGATCTCACCCTTAGGAGCACAGGTCGATCTCAACCGCTCTGTAGCTATGTTCGGCGAACTCGGATTCGGCGCACAGGGTCTCGTGCAGGTTGGCGTGCGTATCGGTCTTTAATAAAGGAAGCCATGTCCGACCGGCTCACTTACGAAGAGAAAAAGGAACTCCCCGCCGATGTGTTCGGGCTTCCCGAACGCAGGGAGTATCCGATGCCCGATGCCGCGCATGTGCGTGCAGCCGAGGCTTACTTCCGCTACTGCCCCGAAGATCTGAAACCGAAACTCGCAAGAGCGATTCTGCAAAGGGCACAGCAGTTCGGCGTCGACGTTGAGAGCCCCACGGTGCTCGAATACGCCAAACAATGAAAATCCAACCTCCGACATGATCACCTACGACAAAGATCTTCTGAAAATATATGCCGACAGCTTCCGCGACAACTGGGAGCTGCCGGCTCTTACCGACTATACATCAGGCGAGACACTTACCTACGGTGATCTCGCGCGCCGCATAGCCCGCACACACATTTTCTTCCGCGAGTGCGGGCTGCAGAAGGGCGACACCGTCGCGCTGCTTGGCAAGAACACCATATCATGGGTGGTGTGCTACATGGCTACCATCACCTACGGAGCAGCTATAGTGCCGATACTTCAGGAGTTCAACGTGCAGGATGCCATGCACATCATCAACCACAGCGATTCGGAGCTGCTTTTCGTCGCCGATTCCATCTGGGAGAACATCGAGTTCGAGAAACTCCACAAGGTAAAGGTGGCGATGAGCCTCGACACTGCCGATGTGCTCGCCGAGCATCCCGACAATTCCGGACGCGCCCGCCGTGCCATAATCAACGTGCCGCGCCTGTTCAAGAAAGAGTATCCTGCAGGATTCGATGCCGTGCATGTCAAATATCCCGCCATGCCCCACACCGCCCTCGCGGAGATCAACTACACCTCCGGCACCACCGGATTCTCCAAAGGGGTCATGCTCACCCACGGCAACCTTGTTGGCAATGTGGAGTTCGGAGCGCTCTCCAGACTGCACTACCGCGGCTCACGTTGCCTATCGTTCCTGCCGCTCGCTCATGCCTACGGCTGCGCGTTCGACATGCTCGTGCCCCTTGCCGTAGGCACCCATGTGACACTCTTCGGCAAACTCCCCTCGCCTAAAGCATTGCTCAAAGGACTCGCTGAAGTGCGCCCAAACCTTATATTATGTGTGCCCCTCATCCTCGAGAAGATCTACCGCAACCGCATCCTCCCGGAGATTCAGAAACCGGCTGTAAAACGCATGATGGCGATTCCCGGACTACGCTCCGTGATCGGCACAAAGATCAAAAACTCACTCGTCAAGGCATTCGGCGGTGATTTCGAAGAGATCATCACCGGAGGCGCACCGCTCAACCGCGAGGTCGAGGAGTTCTTCCGCCGCATCCGTTTCCCCTATACCGTAGGCTACGGTATGACCGAATGCGGACCGCTGATCAGCTACACCCCATGGCGCCAGTTCGTCATCGGCTCGGCAGGACGCATCCTGCCCAACATGAGCGTGAAGATTGAGAGCCCCGACCCGGTGAACGTCTCAGGCGAGATACTTGTCAAAGGGCAGAACGTCATGCGGGGCTACTACAAGAACCGCGAGGCAACGGACGCCGTGATCGACAGCGACGGATGGCTACATACCGGCGACATGGGCACAGCCACGCCCGACGGCACCATATTCATCCGCGGACGCAACAAGACCATGATACTCGGCGCCAGCGGACAGAACATCTACCCCGAGGAGATCGAGGCGAAGCTCAACAACCTCCCCTTCGTAGCTGAAAGCCTGGTTGTGGAGCGCGGCAAGAAACTTGTGGCACTCGTCTATCCCGACTATGAGGCTATGGATCGTAGCCGTGTCACCACCGCCATGCTACCGGAGATCATGAAGAAAGTCACCGAAGAGCTCAACCGCCTTGTGGCGCCCTACGAACGCGTGGATCACATACAGCTCATCGCCAACGAATTCGAGAAAACCCCCAAGCGCTCCATCAAGCGCTACCTCTACAACGCCTGACCCCCACTCCCCGCACTTGATCGATCCCCAAAAAGTCAACATGCAAACCAAACCGGATGGGAGGATGTTGTCAGAATGGCTCAGATGGTAGGAGCTGAGACTGAGGC
>OFFM01000991.1_pt1 | contig 18055 bp, 23 predicted proteins | sample 1521401 | NCBI WGS metagenome assembly OFFM01 (sample SAMEA3504118, study PRJEB24116) | mouse gut metagenome | biome: mouse gut; feature: mouse-associated habitat; material: faeces | place: Denmark | collected 2011
CTGGTTCAGAGCGTCTGCCTTACAAGCAGAGGGTCGGGGGTTCGAATCCCTCAGCGCCCACCAGACCGACAAGAGACCTCTATGATTCAAAACTCATGGAGGTTTTTTTTGTAAGCCGGCGTGCCTCTCCTTTCTGCAAATAGATGTAAACCAATAGTTCACAACGATATGGCATTCACAAACAACATCATGATAGTACGGCACCGTCTGCTTAAGGAGCTGGTGAAGCTCTGGCGCGACGGACGCCTCGTGCAGGATATCGACCGCCTGCCCCTGACGCTCAGCCCGCGCACAACCAAGCACCCCATGCGTTGCTGCATCTACCACGAGCGTGCCATGTGGAAATACAAGGCGCTGCCGCTGCTCGGGCTCGATATGACCGACGAGACCGATGAGATGACGCCGCTTTCCGACTATGCCGCCCGCGCGCTCTCGCGTGCCGAAGGTGCTGAGCCCCACAGCAATATCATGTGTGTCATCGACGAGGCTTGCTCGGCATGTGTGCATGTGAACTACGAGATAACCAACCTCTGCCGCGGATGTGTGGCACGCACATGTGTGCACAGCTGCCCCAAGGGTGCCGTGCATGTCAACCATGACAACGGTAAGGCTGTGATCGACCATGATGCCTGCATATCCTGCGGAATCTGCTATAAATCATGCCCCTACCATGCCATCGTCTACATCCCGGTGCCCTGTGAGGAGGCTTGCCCGGTCAAGGCTATCAGCAAGGATGAGAACGGTGTGGAGCATATCGATGAGTCGAAGTGCATCTACTGCGGCAAGTGCCTGAATGCCTGTCCGTTCGGTGCCATATTCGAGATCTCGCAGACATTCGACGTGCTCGAGCGTATGCGCCGCGGAGAGCGCACGGTCGCTATCGTGGCTCCCTCTATCCTGGGGCAGTTCCAGGTGCCGGCGGCGCAGGTCTACGGCGCGCTGCGTGCCATGGGCTTTGCCGACGTCGTTGAGGTGGCGCGTGGTGCCATGAGCACCGTGGAGCATGAGGCTGCCGAGCTGCTTGAGAAGATCGAGGAGGGGCAACCGTTCATGACCACCTCCTGCTGCCCGAGCTGGATGGAGCTTGTGGCTAAGCACATGCCGGCGATGTCGAAGCATGTGAGCACCACCGGATCGCCGATGTACTACACGGCGCGCATGGTGCGCGAGGAGCAGCCCGGATCGCGCGTGGTGTTCATCGGTCCCTGTGTCGCCAAGCGCCGCGAGGCTCAACGCGACGAGGCTGTCGACAATGTGCTCTCGTTTGAGGAGATAGCCTCGATATTCGAGGGTCTCGGCATAGATCCCGCCGAGGCTGAACCTTACACCCCGGAGTTTACGGCTGTGCGCGAGGCGCATGGCTTCGCCCAGGCGGGCGGAGTAGCCGGTGCCGTGCGTTCATACCTGAAACTCGATGCAGAGCGCGTGAAGCATATCCAGGTGGCGAATCTCGACAAGAAAAACATCGGTGTGCTCTCAGCTTACGCCCGCACCGGCACAGCACCTGCAAACTTCATCGAGGTTATGGCTTGCGAGGGTGGCTGCATAACCGGTCCGAGCGCGTTTAACGCCGGTCCCGGTGGCAAGAAGCGCCTCACACAGGAACTAGCCGGGCGTAAGGAGACCTATTGATGAGCGATTTCTCCGCCGCGTTGGAGTCGCTGCTGCGGGGTGATGATCTCACCCCCGGCGATCTGCTCCCGTTGTTCACTCCGTCAGCCGGCGATGCCGCCGGTCTGCATGATGCGGCACGGTCGCTGACTGTCGTGCGGCATGGCGCGGGGGTGAAGATCCGCGGACTAATGGAGATAACAAACTGCTGCCGCAACAACTGCTATTACTGCGGGCTCCGCGCCGCGAACACCGCCGTAAGCCGCTACGCCATAGACCCTGATGAGGCTATGCGGTGTGTCCGCACGGCATATTCCGCAGGATTCCGCACCATTGTGATGCAGGGTGGCGAGAACCCGGCTTCCGACGGCATGATTGAGCGGCTTGTGGCGCAGATAAAGGATGAATTCCCCGACTGTGTGGTCACGCTTTCGCTCGGCGAGCGCCCCCGGCAGGTATACGCCCGCTGGCGTGCGGCAGGTGCCGCCCGCTACCTGCTCCGGCACGAGACAGCCGTCGAAAGCCACTACAGGATGCTGCACCCCGAGCCGATGACCCTTGAGGCGCGTCTGGAATGCCTGGAGTCGCTGCGTGCGGAGGGCTACGAGATCGGGATGGGCATGATGGTGGGGAGCCCGTCGCAGACAACCGCCGACCTCGCCGCCGACCTACTGCTGCTCAGACGCATACGCCCCGATATGGTGGGTATGGGACCGTTCATCCCTCATGCCGACACCCCTTTCGGCAGATACCCTGCCGGCGATGTCGGGCTTACCTGCCGGCTGATAAGCATAGTGCGCCTGATGCTGCCCGAAGCCAATATCCCTGCCACAACAGCTATGGCGACCCTTGCGCCCGACGGACGCCGCCGCGCGCTTGATTCCGGTGCCAATGTGCTGATGCCCAATATCACACCCATGCGTCACCGGGGTGATTACGCGCTCTACAACGGTAAGGCATCGACCGGCACGGAGGGTGATGAGGGTCTGCGGGCGCTCGACGCCGAGCTGCGTGGCTACGGACGCCACCTGCTGCTGAACAAACCATAAAAACGAATTGAAATGTATAACGTACGCTCTTCAAACGCCCTTGAATTCATTGACCACGACGAGGTGATGCAGACCATCGCCGCAGCCGGGGAGGATGCGCGCAATCCGCAGCGCATACGCGAGATACTGCGCAAGGGTGAGGAGATGCGGGGACTTGACCACCGCGAAGCCGCGGCGCTGCTCGCATGTGATGATCCGGAGGTGATAGCCGCCACCGCATCGCTGGCACGCCGCATAAAAGAGCGGTTCTACGGACGACGTATAGTGATGTTCGCGCCGCTCTATCTGTCGAACTACTGCGTGAACAGCTGCACATACTGCCCTTACCACGGACAGAACCGTCACATCACGCGCCGTAAGCTCACCCAGGATGAGATACGCCGTGAGGTGATCGCCCTTCAGGATATGGGGCACAAGCGGCTTGCCCTTGAGGCTGGCGAGCATCCGCGTATGGCTCCGCTCGAATATATACTGGAGTCGATCGACACGATATACTCCGTGCGCCACCGCAACGGCGCAATACGCCGCGTGAATGTCAACATCGCCGCCACAACAGTGGATGATTACCGTCGTCTGCGTGACGCCGGGATAGGCACATACATACTGTTTCAGGAGACTTACCACAAGGAGAACTACGAGCGTCTGCATCCCGCCGGTCCGAAGAGCGATTACCGCTGGCACACAGAGGCTATGGACCGCGCCATGCAAGGGGGCATAGATGATGTGGGTCTCGGCGTGCTGTTCGGACTGAACACCTACCGCTACGATTTTGCCGCGCTGCTTATGCATGCAGAGCATCTGGAGGCTGCGCACGGCGTAGGACCGCACACCATCAGCGTGCCGCGTATATGCCCTGCCGATGATATACAGACCGAGGATTTCCCCGATGCGGTGAGCGATGACCTGTTCTGCCGCATCATCTCTGTGCTCCGCGTTGCGGTGCCTTACACCGGCATGATCGTAAGCACCCGCGAGAGTCCTGCCGTGCGTGCCCGCGCGCTTGAGGCGGGTATCTCGCAGCTGAGCGGTGGAAGCCGCACGAGCGTAGGCGGATATACGGAGCCTGAACGCGACGAGGATACCGCACAGTTCGACATATCGGATCACCGTACGCTCGGCGAGGTGGTGGAGTGGCTGCTCGACACAGGGCATATCCCGAGTTTCTGCACTGCCTGCTACCGTGAGGGGCGCACCGGCGACCGTTTTATGTCGCTCCTCCGCTCAGGAAAGATAGCCGACTGCTGCGGCCCGAACGCGATGATGACTCTCATGGAGTATCTTTGCGATTACGCTTCGGCTGAGGTGCGCATGAAGGGCATGGCGCTGATAGAGAAAGAGATTGCCTCGATACGCACACCGAGGATAGCGGAGATAACCCGCGAGCGTCTGAACCGCATCGCCTCCGGTGAGCGTGATTTCCGTTTCTAACCGTTTTTTATTGTTGATATGCTATGAATGTGACTCCTGCCTCCGAGCGTCAGCGTATAGTGCTGACAGGACGCTGCAACGTCGGTAAATCATCGCTGATGAACGCCCTTTGCGGATCGGACACCGCTCTTGTGGCGTCATTGCCCGGCACTACGACCGACGCGGTGACAAAGGGTGTGGAGCTGCCCGGCGCGGGTGCGTGCACTCTCGTTGATACGGCAGGGCTAGACGACACCACGCCGCTTGGCGAGGCTCGCCGCAGCCGCACGCAGCGCGAGATCGAGCGTGCCGACATAGTGGTGGCGGTATATCGCCCTGATGATCTCTCGGCGGAGCTTCCCGCAGCCTCATGTCCGGTAATATGCGTGATGAACTGTGCCGATCTGCCGGATGCGGATGCTGCGGATCTTGAGCGTAAGCTCGGGCGCGAGGTTGTTGCAGTCAGCGCGCTGACCGGAGAGGGGATCGGGCAGTTGCGCGCCGTCATAGCACGAGCAGCCGAATCGTCGCAGCCGCTTATCACGGGCGATCTCGTGAATCCGGGTGACACCGTAGTGCTCGTTATGCCACAGGATCCGCAGGCTCCGAAAGGACGCTTGATTCTTCCGCAGTCGGCTACGATCCGTGAACTTGTGGGGCGCGGCGTGATAACTGTATGCACGGATGTGGAGCATCTGCGCGACACTCTCGCCGGACTCCGCGCGGCACCGGCGCTCACCATCACCGATTCGCAGGTCTTCGGCGCTGTAGCCGCGGTTCTGCCGGCTACCGCGAGGTTGACATCATTCTCGGTGCTTATGGCGGGTTATAAAGGGGATATCAGGCTGTTCATGGAGGGGGCAAAGGCTCTCGACAAGCTTACCGAGAGCTCGCGTGTGCTGATCGCCGAGGCATGCGCCCATGCTCCGGCGACGGAGGATATAGGGCGTGTGAAAATTCCCCGTATGCTCCGCAAGCGTGTCGGGGAGGGGTTACGCATAGATTTTGCCTCCGGTCAGGATTTTCCGGAGGATCTCGGGGGGTATGACCTTGTGGTGCATTGCGGCGGCTGCATGTTCACGCGCCGGCATGTGTTGTCGCGGTGTCGCCGCGCCGCGGAGCAGAGTGTGCCGGTGACCAATTACGGCATACTTATAGCCCATGCCACTGGAATACTTGACCGCATAACGGTGCCGTCAAGCCTCGGGGAGGGGGAGGCGCAGATTTGACCGCGCGGCGCGGTAAGCCGACGGTGTCATGCCTGTAAGCTCCTTGAAACGCCGCGAAAGGTGTGCTGTGCTCGAGTAGCCGGTGCGGAACGCGATCTCGCCGAGGGTAAGCTCACCGTAATCAAGCAGCTCCTTGACGCGCTCTATGCGTTGTGCGGCGGTGTAAGCCTCTATGGTGCGCCCCTCGCGCCGGCTGAATATACGGCTTACGGTGTCGTATGGCTGACCGACCTGCTGTTCGATGCACGCCGAGAGATTGAGGCGGCATTCGTTCTCGTCGCGCACATGGTGCATTACCGCATGGCGCACACGCTCCGTCAGTATCTCCTCCGGATCGGTGATGAGTTCGAATCCGTCGGCATGAAGAGCCTCGTGCAGCTGTCCGGTCTGTGTGGCTGAGAGGGGAGCGGGGAGGGTGACGCTGCCAAGTGTTACGTCGCCGTCAGGTATTTCCAGACGTTCGAGTATGCGCCGCACAGCCTCGATGCAGTGCCGGCACACCATATTGCGTATCGATAGCGTGGTCATAGGTCGAAAATGTTGCGTATTATCCACCATAGTACCACTATGGCGAATGTGGAAAGAATCACCGCGCGGGAGTTCACGCGGTGGTAGAAACGTGGATGCGAGACGCGCATGGTCTGTGCTACGAGCAGCAGCGCTATGAACGGCAGCGAGGCGACCATAACGGCATTATTGTGCCATGCGGTGGCGATGTCACCGCCGAGCAGGGCGTGGATGACGCGCTGTGAGCCGCATCCGGGGCATTTTAGTCCTGTCAGCATCAGGAACGGGCAGCGCGGAAAGAGGCGTATCTCGCCCGGGTCGAAGAGGGCGTAGATTACCACGAGCGCGGTGAGTATGACCGCGCCTGCGGTGATTATTACCGTGCGCCGCCCTGCGGTTGTCATAGCATAGCCATGAAGATCTGGAAAGGCACGGCGATAAGTCCGCACACGATGGATATGATGATCCAGAGCGCGGCATTGTCGGAGGCGCTGCGTGCACCTTCGTAGTCGCCCGCCGTCCATCGCGAGCTTACCTTTGAGGAGTATATTATAGCCACGATTCCGGTGGGGACGCAGCAGAGCACGAGTGTGACGATGCTCCATACCAGATAAGTGTTGGGCATCGGTGCCTCAGGTTGCTGTGGACCGGGAGTGGGGGTCGCGGCAAAGACGGGGCGAGGTGTGGCTGCCGGCTGCTGATACAACGGCTGCTGATAGGGTTGCTGAGGCTGCTGATATTGTGGCTGTTGCTGAGGGGGAGCCATGCGGAAGAGCCCCGCGAGTTCGGGGACAGTCTCCGCGGCGCACCAGTCGGGCAGCCCCTCGCGCCACACGGGGGCGGAGGGGGTGGCGACGTTCCGTACAAGCTCGGCAAATGTCATGGGGCCGAGGCGGACGCCATCTTTCATCAGCCAGTACTGGGTATTGTCTGTCATCTGTGGAATTTATTTAGAACCAGGAGGTTGTCTCGCCGAGTATTTCGGAGAGGAGGTTGTTGGCGAGCCGTGAGGCACCGATGCGGAAGTACTCGTTTGTGAGCCATTCCTCACCGAGCACATCGCGCACAATAGCATAGTACTGCAGTGCTTCCTCGGGTGTGGTGATACCTCCGGCAGCCTTGAAGCCTACGCGGCGTCCGGTCTTGGCGTGGTACTCCTTGATGCAGCGGCACATCACGTAGGCAGCTTCGAGTGATGCTCCGGGGAACTCCTTGCCTGTGGAGGTCTTGATGAAGTCGGCTCCGGAGTACATGGCGAGGATCGATGCCGCGCGGATGTTCTCGGGAGTCTTCAGCGCACCGCTTTCGATTATGACCTTCATGCGCGCGCCGCGGCAGGAGTGCTTGAGCTCCTCCAGTTCGTCGGCTACCGATTCCCAGTCGCCGTCAAGGAAATCGCCGAGATTGAGCACCACGTCGATCTCATCGGCACCACCTTCAACGGCAAGAGCTGTTTCTGCAACCTTCACCTCCGGGAATGTCTGCGATGAGGGGAATCCGCCTGAAACGCAAGCGATCTCCACCTGCGACACCTCGAGGACTGTGCGCACCACCTGTGCGAAATTGGGGTAGACGCATATCGCAGCTACGGAGAGCAGGTCGCCATGCTCCTCCTCGAATGCGTTGACACGCTCGGTGAATTTAGCCACCGACTGCTGTGAGTCAGTGCTGCGGAGAGTGGTGAGGTCTATGCAGCTGAAGAGGAAACGGAGTGTCTCGGGTGAACGGAGCGCGGGAGCGTCTGCGATGATGCGTGCCACTTCGGCGCTGACTTTTCCGGGATCGACTGTAACCTGACTGGCGGCTACGGTGTCGTGATATTTATCTGCCATAATATATGATTGTTTTTTATTTGTTTTCGTTGTCGCGTGAGCTGAACCGCTCTTTATCACGAATGTTTTTCTTGCGTATATTGTTCAGCACGGCTGAAGTGAGGTCGACGCCGGTCTGGTTTGCGATGGCTCCCACCACCCACAGTATGTCGGCGAGTTCGTCGGCAAGATCGGCGTTGTCTGATGGTTTCGCCACCTGATCGCCGTACCGGCGTGCCATTATGCGTGCCACCTCGCCGGTCTCTTCGGTGAGGACCGCCATGTTTGTGAGCGGGGAGAAGTATCCGCGCCCGGTGGTGAGAATCCAGTTGTCGATCGTAGTCTGAAGCTCGCATATTGTCATCTGCGTGGCGTTTTCTTGTGTGACGGGTATCATTCGCGCAGGCGTGAATCGATCATTATGGTGACCGGACCGTCGTTGATCAGTTCAACCTGCATGTCGGCTCCGAAGACACCCTGACGTGTGGTGCGTGATGTGATCCGCGACAGCTCATCGCAGTACAGCTGATAGAGCGGTGTGGCGAGATCGTGTGCCGCGGCGCGGATGTAGCTCGGGCGGTTGCCCTTGCGTGTCGAAGCCGTGAGGGTGAACTGGCTGACGGCTAGGATTTCGCCGCCGGCGTCGAGGACCGAACGGTTCATGACTCCCTCGCCGTCGGGGAAAATGCGGAGTGCGGCGGTCTTGGCTGCGAGCCATAGCGCGTCAGCCTCGGTATCGCCCTGCTCGACGCCTACGAGCACCATCAGTCCATGTCCGATGGAGGAGTGCATCTCCCCGCCGATGCTTACAGAGGCGCGGCTTACCCGCTGCAGGATGATTCTCATTGCTTTGCGGCTTCGAGTTCGGTGTCGGTATAGAGATGGAACATGCGCTCCATGGGTTTCCATTTGTCGGCAGGTGTCGCGCCGGCGTCAGCCTGCTGGAATTCAGCCATGTAGTCTTCCCACTCCTGCTGCCGCGGGAGAGTGGCGAGCCGCGCCATGTCGCGCTCCCATGAGAATGTGGCGGGAGCTTCGATGATCATGACGAGAACGTCGCCGGTGATGTATATGTCCATGGCGAGGACTCCGACCTCACGGATCCCGCGGACAATCTCGTACCAGATAGAATCGGGCTGATGCCGGCGGATGTATTCCTGACGGAGCTTGCTGTCGGGGCGAAGCGTGAGCGTGCGCACGAATCGTACGGTAGGGATGTCGAATTTCTCGACGGGGTAGGGGGTAGGGGTATCGTTCATGGTTTTACGGTTGGACGTGGTGATTTGTTAGGTTTAGGATCCTGCAGACGCGACAGGCGGTCGTAGAGAGCCGCGATGTCGATCTCTTTCTTCCCTTTGAGCTGGCGGAGCTGCCGCTTGTTTGCCGGCTCGGTTCCAGTACGGTGCGCACGCCACATCATGTCGGCGAGACGGTTGGCGGTGCGGTTGGTGCACTGTCCGTCGGCGGCGAAGTAGGGGTGAGATAGTGTCGCCTTGATGTCGGCTGCGGCAAAGGAGTCGAACAATTGCAACGCCTCGTCAGATTTCAGGCTTGAGCGCTGCCATACTGTATGGGAGTTGAGGTATTTCAGGTCGGCGGTATATGCTGAGGAGGGGAGTGCCGCCTCGGGTGCAGTTTCGGTCTCGGCAACCGGTTGCACGGGCATTTCCTGCAGCGAGTCGACCGTGACTGCGGTGACTGTGGTGTCGGGGATAATGGTTATGGCGGTGTCGGCGACAGTTGTCATCGCTGTGTCGGGCAACGCTTCCGCTATTGCGGTGACGTCGGCGGAGTTCATGCCGTCGTAGGGGGTTGATTCGGGTATTATTGTAGGGAGGTAGTGGACGGCAGCCCATCCGATAGCGAGTGCCACGATGGCGAGTATTATAAATCCGATGGCGTTGCGGGCGCGGCTGTGTCGGCGTGGGCGGCGGAACGGTACGGCTTCACCATCGTCGGCGGCAAGCTCATCTTCAATCTCCTGCAGGGAGCGCTGCGGGGGGGTGATGCTTACGGGGGGTATTGACGATGCTGCGGGTGGCGCGGTCTCGGTGTGTGTGGCGGGTGCACCGACAATGTCGAAATCGGGTGCCGGTTGTGCGAGCGGGTCGACTCTGGGGAGCATAGCGCACTGACCGACAGCGACGGCTGTAGCTTCGACGGCGATGAGGGTTCCGGCGGGGAGCGATCCGGCGATGGCGTGTGCTACGAAAGCGTAGAGCTCGTCGGTGGAGAGGTAGGTGGCAAGCGCTATGGCGTGCACCGGTTCGGTGCGCAGAGATGTGTCGGTGGTGACTTCCTGCGGCAGTCCGACGTGGGCTATGAGTTCTGCGGCGGGGATGTCGGGCGACTGCACGGCTTCGCGCAGCAGGCGCACTACGAGGCGCGGGTGTATGTTGGCTCCGGTGGTTATGGCGACGGTGGCTGTGCGGCACAGTTCGGTGTCGTAGAGTGCTATGACCGAGGAGTCTCCGTGAGTCTCAAGAGTGTAGATCTCGTTGGCATTCAGGAAGCATGCGGCGAGTTCGGGGCGCGTAGGGGTCTCGCGCGAGAGCGTTATATAGGTGTGATGTCGTTGATTCATTGCAATGCAAAATTAGTTACTTTTGCGTCAATGACAAAAATAAAGAGCGATGGCGGGGTTGGGAGGAGGGGAGGATAGGGCGAATAGGGCAAATAAGGCAAATAGGGCAAATAGGGCGAATAAGGCGAATGGGGTGAATGGGGCGAGGTGGTGTGAAAAAAAAGTGTGAAAAAAGGAGGGGAAATATTTGTGGGAAAGAAAATTAGTTAGTAATTTTGCATCGCTTTTGAATGCAAAGTGCGTCAGAATCGTTCCTAATCCATTGAGGATCAGGGCGGTTGTGGGCGCATTAGGTGCGTACGGAAGTGTTTGAGAAAAGAACGAAACAGAAAAAAGTCATAACAGAAACAAATCTAAAAAGACTAAGATGCCTACAATTCAGCAATTAGTGAGAAAAGGACGTGTGGCACTGAAGGATAAGAGCAAGTCGCCCGCACTTGACTCGTGCCCCCAGCGTCGCGGCGTATGTGTGCGTGTGTACACCACTACCCCCAAGAAGCCTAACTCGGCAATGCGTAAGGTTGCCCGTGTTCGTCTGACCAACGGTAAGGAAGTGAACAGCTACATCCCCGGCGAAGGACACAATCTTCAGGAGCACTCGATCGTGCTTGTCCGCGGTGGTCGTGTGAAAGACCTCCCCGGTGTGCGCTATCACATCGTCCGTGGCACTCTGGATACCTCTGGCGTTAAGGACCGCACACAGCGTCGTTCGAAATACGGTGCCAAGCGTCCGAAACCCGCCAAGAAGTAATTGACGGAGTCCGCAAATCTCACAAATCCCAAACAAACAAAACAAGTTAACAACAACCTTGTTTTTGTAAGACTGGAAGGCTAATTCACCGGTTGAGTAAATGGCGCGGGAGCGCGCCGTTGAAGAAGAAAGAAGCAGCAACCAAGCAACAAAAACAACATCGCTAAACTTACAATGAGAAAAGCAAAGCCAAAGAAGCGGATTGTTCTGCCCGATCCCGTGTTTAACGACGTCCGCGTGTCAAAGTTCGTCAACCATCTGATGTATGACGGCAAGAAGAACACCGCTTACACAATATTCTATTCGGCTCTCGAGACAGTGAAGGCAAAGCTCCCCAACGAGGAGAAGACCGCTCTTGAGATCTGGAAGAAGGCTCTCGAGAATATCACTCCCCAGGTCGAGGTGAAGTCACGCCGCGTAGGTGGTGCCACTTTCCAGGTTCCGACTGAGATCCGTCCTGACCGCAAGGAGTCAATCTCCATGAAAAACCTTATCCTTTACGCTCGCAAGCGCGGGGGAAAGACGATGGCCGACAAGCTCGCGGCTGAGATCGTCGACGCATTCAACGAACAGGGTGGCGCGTTCAAGCGCAAGGAAGACATGCACAAGATGGCAGAAGCCAACCGCGCATTCGCTCACTTCCGCTTCTAATCAATCAAGCTTGCAGCAATAATCCCAACACACAAGAAAATTTCAATGGCGAAATCTGACGAAATTCTGAAATATACCCGTAACATCGGTATTATGGCTCACATCGACGCCGGTAAGACGACGACATCTGAGCGTATACTTTTCTATACGGGTCTCACTCACAAAATCGGCGAGGTTCATGACGGCGGTGCCACCATGGACTGGATGGAGCAGGAGCAGGAGCGTGGTATCACAATCACCTCCGCAGCTACAACTGCTTTCTGGAAGTACGATGATGAGAAATACAAGATCAACCTTATCGACACCCCCGGACACGTGGACTTCACTGTAGAGGTGGAGCGCTCACTGCGTGTGCTTGACGGTGCTGTGGCAACTTTCTGCGCCGTAGGTGGCGTGGAGCCCCAGTCGGAGACTGTATGGCGCCAGGCAGACAAGTACAATGTTCCGCGTATCGGCTATGTGAACAAGATGGACCGTTCGGGCGCCAACTTCTTCGAGGTTGTACGCCAGCTCAAGGAGGTGCTCGGTGCAAATCCCTGCCCGATCCAGATTCCTATCGGTGCCGAGGAGACATTCAAGGGTGTTGTCGACCTGATCCGCATGAAGGCAATCTTCTGGCACGACGAGACCATGGGTGCAGAGTACAGCGTGGAGGATATCCCCGCCAATCTCGTAGCCGAGGCTCAGGAATACCGTGACCAGATGCTTGAGAAGATCGCTGAGTTTGACGACGCGATGATGGAGAAATACTTCGACGATCCCTCGACAATCACTGAGGATGAGGTACGTCGCGCCCTGCGCAACGCCACCCTCGCGATGGAGGTTGTTCCGATGATCTGCGGCAGCTCGTTCAAGAACAAGGGTGTGCAGCCCCTTCTCGACGCTGTCTGCGCTTATCTCCCCAGCCCTGTCGATGCAGGTGCAGTTGAGGGTCACGCTCCCGGAAATCCGGATGAGGTGGAGACCCGCGAGCCCTCACCCGAGGCTCCGATGTGCGCACTGGCGTTCAAGATCGCTACCGACCCGTATGTAGGTCGTCTGACCTTCTTCCGCGTCTACAGCGGTGACGTTGTCTCGGGCAGCTACGTGCTCAATGCACGCTCGGGCAAGAAGGAGCGCGTTTCGCGTCTGTTCCAGATGCACTCTAACAAGCAGAACCCGATGGAGAAGATCGGCTGCGGCGATATCGGCGCAGGCGTAGGCTTCAAGGATATCCGCACCGGTGACACACTGTGCGACGAGAACCACCCGATCGTTCTCGAGGCTATGGACTTCCCCGATCCCGTGATCGGTATCGCCGTAGAGCCCAAGACCCAGAAGGATCTCGACAAACTCGGCGTAGGTTTGCAGAAGCTCGCTGAGGAGGATCCGACCTTCCGCGTTCAGACCAACGAGGAGACAGGTCAGACCGTCATCTCAGGTATGGGTGAGCTTCACCTCGACATTATCATTGACCGTCTGCGCCGCGAGTTCAAGGTAGAGTGCAACCAGGGTCGTCCGCAGGTTACTTACAAGGAGGCTATCACCAAGCCTGTAGAGCTCCGCGAGGTGTTCAAGAAGCAGACCGGTGGCCGCGGTAAGTTTGCCGATATCATCGTCCGTGTAGAGCCTATCGACGAGGGCTTCGAGGGCAACCTCCAGTTTGTCGACGAGGTGAAGGGCGGTAACATCCCCAAGGAGTTTATCCCCTCTATCCAGAAGGGCTTCACCACAGCTATGAAGAACGGTGTTCTCGCCGGCTTCCCTGTGGAGCACCTCAAGGTTACAGTGATCGACGGTTCGTTCCACCCGGTTGACTCTGACCAGCTGTCGTTCGAGCTCTGCGCCATCCAGGCGTTCAAGAAGGCTTCGGAGAAGGCAGGTCCTGTACTCCTCGAGCCTATCATGAAGATCGAGGTTGTGACCCCCGAAGAGAACATGGGTGACGTGATCTCCGACCTCAACAAGCGTCGCGGACAGGTGGAAGGCATGGAGACAAGCCGCAGCGGTGCGCGCGTGGTCAAGGCTAAGGCACCTCTCGCCGAGATGTTCGGCTATGTGACCGCCCTCCGTACGATCACCTCCGGCCGTGCTACCTCGACCATGAGCTTCTCACACTACAGCGAGGTTAGCTCGTCAATAGCCCGCAATGTCCTGACCGAGTGCCAGGGCCGTGTTGACCTTCTGAAATAAGCAAACTTTCATTCAACTTAGATATGAGCCAAAAAATCAGAATCAAACTTAAATCTTACGATCACAACTTGGTCGACAAGTCAGCCGAGAAGATTGTGAAGACTGTAAAGGCTACGGGTGCCGTGATCAGCGGTCCTATCCCCCTGCCTACCCATAAGCGGATCTTCACAGTGAACCGCTCGACGTTCGTGAACAAGAAGTCGCGCGAGCAGTTCCAGCTCTCGTCGTTCAAGCGCCTGATCGACATCTACAACTCGACAGCCAAGACTGTCGACGCCCTGATGAAGCTTGAGCTTCCGAGCGGCGTGGAGGTAGAGATCAAGGTGTGATACCGCCTTTAAGAGCAAGATTTAAGAGAACAAGAACAGAAACAAAAAAGCAATTAGAGAAATGCCAGGATTATTAGGAAAGAAAATCGGAATGACATCCGTTTTCAGTGCCGACGGCAAGAATGTGCCGTGCACTGTTATCGAAGTAGGTCCCTGCGTAGTTACTCAAGTGAAAACCGCCGAGACCGACGGCTACGAGGCTCTTCAGCTGGGCTTCGAGGATAAGAAAGAGAAGCACACAACGCAGCCTCTCGCCGGTCACTTCAAGAAAGCGGGTGTAACTCCTCAGCGACACTTGGCCGAGTTCAAAGGCTTTGAAGGCGAATACAAGGCCGGTGACACGATCACCGTGGACGGTCTTTTCAGCGAAAGCGATTTCGTCGACATCCAGGGAACATCGAAAGGTAAAGGCTACCAGGGCGTGGTAAAGCGCCACGGTTTCGGCGGCGTGGGTCAGAGCACTCACGGTCAGCACAACCGTCTGCGTGCTCCGGGTTCAATCGGTGCGTGCTCGTATCCTGCGAAGGTATTCAAGGGCACCCGCATGGCAGGCCAGATGGGCAATGAGAACGTGACTATCCAGAATCTTCAGGTTATCCGCGTTATGCCCGAACACAATCTTCTGATCATCAAGGGCTCAATCCCCGGATGTAAAGGTTCAATCGTTAAAATTGAGAAATAATGGAACTCGCAGTATACAACATCAAGGGTGAGGACACCGGCCGCAAGGCTGAACTGAGCGACGAGGTGTTTGCCGTAGAGGTGAACGAGCATGCCGTGTATCTCGACGTGAAGCAGTACCTCGCCAACCAGCGCCAGGGAACGCACAAGTCGAAAGAGCGCAGTGAAGTGTCGGGCTCAACCCGCAAGCTCCACAAGCAGAAAGGCGGCGGCGGTGCCCGCATCGGCGATATCAACTCTCCGGTCCTCGTAGGTGGCGGCCGTGTTTTCGGTCCGCGTCCCCGCGACTACCGCTTCAAGCTTAACAAGAAGGTTAAGCAGCTCGCACGCCGTTCGGCATGGACCGCAAAGGTTCAGGACAATCAGGTGAAAGTGATCGAAAACTTCACTTTTGAGGCTCCCAAAACTAAAGATTTTGTAAATTTTGCTAAAAATCTTGAAGCTGAGGGCAAAAAGATCCTGGTTGTTTTACCGGAAGGAAATAAAAACGTATATTTGTCGGCTCGAAATGTGCCCAACGCCATGGTGGTCAACGCCAAGGACGTTAACACATACGTGCTGATGAACTCGAACGCTATCCTCCTGACCGAGGGTGGCCTTGAGGTGATCAACAATCTTTAACCCTCAACGCTACTGAACAATGGAAATATCAATCCAGCCGATCGTAACCGAGAAGGCGAATAAAATCGCTGAGAAGCTCCAGGTGTACACCTTCCGTGTGTCGCCTGACGCCAACAAGTTTCAGATCAAGAACCTCGTGGAGAAGCTCTACGGGGTTAAGGTAGTGCGTGTGAACACCGCCGTGGTACGTGGCAAGAACAAGAGCCGCTGGACCAAGAGCGGTCTTCTGCGCGGCAAGACCAACGCTTACAAGAAAGCTTTCGTGAGCGTTGCAGAGGGCCAGTCAATCGACTTCTACAGCAATATATAAACAGACAATGGCAGTAAGAAAATTCAAGCCCACCACACCGGGGCAGAGACACAAGGTTATTGGCGTGTTCAAAGGTACGATCACTGCTACCACGCCAGAGAAATCTCTTACAGTCGGTAAAAAGTCCTCCGGAGGCCGTAACTCGGAGGGTCACCTCACCACCCGTTACCTTGGTGGAGGTCACAAGCGCAAATACCGTATCATAGACTTTAAGAGAAACAAAGACGGTGTGCCCGCCGTTGTAAAGAGCATCGAGTACGATCCGAACCGTTCGGCACGTATCGCGCTGCTTTATTACGTCGACGGTGCAAAAGCTTACATTATCGCACCCAATGGCTTGCAAGTTGGAGCCAAGGTTGTGAGCGGTCCGGATGCTGCTCCTGAGGTAGGCAACGCCCTCCCTCTGAACAAGATCCCCGTGGGCACGCTGATCCACAACATCGAGCTCCGTCCCGGTCAGGGCGCCTTCATGGCACGCTCAGCCGGCACGTTCGCCCAGCTCACCTCACGTGAGGGTGACTATGCGATCATCAAACTCCCTTCAGGCGAAACCCGCAAAGTGCTTGCTACCTGCAAGGCAACGATCGGCGTTGTCGGTAACTCCGAGCACTCTCTTGAGCGCAGCGGTAAAGCCGGCCGTTCACGCTGGCTCGGTCGCCGTCCGCACAACCGCGGCGTAGTGATGAACCCTGTCGACCACCCGATGGGTGGTGGTGAAGGCCGTGCTTCCGGCGGACACCCGCGTTCACGCAAGGGTCTGTACAGCAAGGGTCTCAAGACCCGCGCTCCGAAGAAGGCATCTTCGAAGTACATCATCGAGAGAAGAAAAAAGTAACCTGAAAAAGCAAGCAAACTTATGAGTCGTTCGTTAAAGAAAGGCCCCTTCATCAGCGTGAAGCTCGAGAAGAAGGTGGCTGCCATGGAGGAGAGCGGTAAGAAACAGGTGATCAAGACCTGGAGCCGTGCCTCGATGATCGCTCCCGAATTTGTAGGCCACACATTCGCCGTTCACAACGGCAACAAGTTCATCCCTGTCTACGTGACGGAGAACATGGTGGGCCACAAGCTCGGAGAGTTCGCCCCGACCCGCAACTTCCGCGGCCATGCCGGCAACAAGAAGTGATGTCGGAGCCAAGCAAATCATGACTAAAAGAAACAAACAACAATGGGTGTAAGAAAAAGAAACTCAGCTGACGTGATGAAGGAGGAGCGCAAGAACATAGCGTTCGCAAAGCTCACGAACATCCCGTCATCGCCCCGCAAGATGCGTCTTGTGGCGGATATGGTGCGCGGTCAGGAAGTGTACCGCGCCCTGGGCATCCTCAAGTTCTCCAACAAGGAGGCTGCCGCCAAGCTCGAGAAACTTCTCCGTTCCGCCATAGCCAACTGGGAAGCGAAGAACGAGCGCAAAGCCGAGAGCGGCGAGCTCTGCATCAGCACAATCTACGTTAACTGCGCTCCGATGCTCAAGCGTCTGCGTCCGGCTCCCCAGGGCCGCGGCTACCGCATCCGCAAGCGTGCCAACCACGTGACTCTGATAGTGGACACAATCGAAAACGTTAAAAACAAGAAGGCATAACGCATGGGACAGAAAGTTAATCCGATAAGCAACCGCTTAGGCGTAATCCGCGGTTGGGACTCGAACTGGTATGATGTCAAGAAATTCGCTGACAACATCCTGGAGGACTCCAAGCTGCGCAAATATCTCAACGTGCGTCTTGCCAACTCAAGCGTATCGCGCATCGTCATCGAGCGTACCCTGAAGCTGATCACCATCACCGTATGCACCTCGCGTCCGGGTCTGATCATCGGCAAGGGTGGTGCCGTTGTCGACAAACTGAAGGAAGAGCTCAAGAAGATCACCGACAAGGATGTTCAGATCAACATCTTCGAGGTTAAGCGTCCGGAGCTTGACGCCCAGATCGTGGCAAGCACCATCGCTCGCCAGATCGAGGGTAAGATCGCCTACCGCCGTGCAGTGAAGATGGCTATCGCAGCCACAATGCGCAGCGGTGCCGAGGGTATCAAGGTGCAGATCAGCGGCCGTCTGAACGGCGCCGAGATCGCTCGCTCGGAGATGTTCAAGGAGGGTCGTACGCCCCTTCACACTCTCCGTGCCGACATCGACTATGCTCTCGTAGAGGCTCACACCAAGGTAGGTGTGCTCGGCGTGAAGGTATGGATCTGCCGTGGCGAAGTCTATGGCAAGCGTGACCTTGCTCCCTCGTTCACCTCGCAGGGCAAGGAGAGCCGTCCGCAGGGTGGTGCTCCCCGCCGTGAGCGTGGCGGTCGTGGCGGTTTCCGCACCAAAGGCAATAACAACCGTTAAACCCTTCAAACCA
>OFFM01000994.1_pt1 | contig 17942 bp, 9 predicted proteins | sample 1521401 | NCBI WGS metagenome assembly OFFM01 (sample SAMEA3504118, study PRJEB24116) | mouse gut metagenome | biome: mouse gut; feature: mouse-associated habitat; material: faeces | place: Denmark | collected 2011
ATATGCGAATTTTAATATGCTAAATATCCTCAATTACTTATTGAAAGGAGGGGGAGTGCCCGGATCATCGAAATTGTCATCGAAATCAAGCGACGGTCGTTCCTTACCTGCATTTTTCTTTTTATCATCAGCAATGGCGGGTTCATTACCAGATGGAAGAGCTTTACCCGCTTCTTTTGCCATCTCCTCTTTTTTGTTAATCTCGATGATCTCATCTGTGCGGGATTTCCACTGACGTTTGCCAAGGATTTTCTCTACATCATCATGATAGATGACCTCTTTTTCGATGAGCAGATCGCGGATGCGGTTGTGTTGTGCCGCATATTTACGCAGAATCTCTTTTGCACGTTCGTATTGCTCATTGACAATGCGCATCACCTCAGCATCGATCACTTTGGCGGTATCGTCGCTATATGGCTTAGTGAATCCCATATCCTGTCCGGTTGAGTCATTGTAGTTAAGATTGGGAAGTTTGTCGCTCATGCCATATACAAGCACCAAAGAGCGGGCTATTTTTGTGCATTTTTCAAGGTCATCGCTGGCACCGGTACCGATCTGACCGGTAAATACCTCTTCTGCCGCACGTCCACCTAAAAGACCGCACATTGTATCAAGTAAAGCCTGTGTCGGAATAATCTGTCGTTCCTCCGGCGCATACCAGGCAGCTCCAAGAGCACGACCACGAGGCACAATGGTGACTTTGACAAGCGGATTGCCATATTGGATCATCCATGTGATAGTGGCATGTCCGGCTTCATGGGTAGCTATTGAATACTTCTCCTCATCGGTAATGATTCTTGACTTCTTTTCAAGTCCACCCACAATACGGTCGATGGCAGCCATGAAGTCGTTCCAATCTACAGCCTGTTTGTTATTTCGTGCCGCGATAAGTGCAGCCTCATTGCAAACGTTGGCAATATCAGCACCGGAAAATCCTTGTGTCTGGCGGGCGAGCTGCTCAACATCCAGACGGCTGTTGACCTTAATATTGCGCAGGTGCACATTGAAGATCTCAACTCTATCGGAAAGTTCAGGGAGATCCACATAAATCTGACGGTCAAATCGACCCGGACGGAGTAGGGCTTTATCGAGCATGTCGGCACGGTTTGTCGCAGCGAGGCAAATCACACCATTATTCGATTGGAAACCATCCATCTCCGTGAGCATCTGGTTGAGTGTGTTCTCTCGTTCATCATTGGAGCCCATATTCGGGTTCTTGCCACGGGCGCGTCCAACAGCATCGATCTCATCGATGAAAACGATACATGGAGCTTTCTCCTTGGCTTGTTTGAAAAGGTCGCGCACTCTGGCTGCACCAACACCCACGAACATTTCCACGAAATCAGATCCCGACATAGATAGGAAAGGCACGTTTGCCTCTCCTGCCACGGCCTTTGCAAGCAGGGTCTTACCTGTTCCGGGAGGGCCTACAAGAAGGGCTCCTCTTGGGATTTTTGCACCTAATTCAGTATATCTCTGAGGATTTTTAAGGAATTCCACAATTTCTTCAATCTCTACTTTTGCTTCTGCCAGACCTGCGACGTCTTTGAAAGTGACATTTGTGCCGTTATTCTTGTCGAATACAATCGCTTTGGATTTGCCTACATTGAAGATACCACCGCCTCCGGGGCCTCCGCTCATGCGCTTTGACATGTAGAACATAAAGACTACAATGAGAATCAGAGGCCCGAAATACCAGAAGAATTTCATCAGGTCGTTGCCTTTCTCATAGTTAACCTTAATTGCAGGTTTTCCTTCTTTTTGCAAAGTGGTGTTCCAGGAATCGATCTTCTCCTGTATCTTATCAGAGGATGGAATAGTGGTTTTGATTTTCATATCCCCTCCGATAGATTTCTCTGTATTGAATTTTAGTCTTTTGGCACCCTGTTGAGTCAGCACGCCCTCAGCTATGCCATTCTCTGCGAATACATATATCTTATCAACATCGCCTGCGAGTGCGGTTTTCTCGAAATCAGTCCAATCCACTTCCTTGGTCTGAGCGTTGTCTTGAAAATAATAGAGGCCGAGCACGCATAGGATAATAAGTGCATACATCCAGTACATGTTGAAAAGTGGCCGCTTATTGCGGTTGTTTGGCCTTGGACTTTTATTGGGTTGAAACATATTCATTTTTATGTGTTTATGAGACGGTGTCTTAAAATATTAATTTGTCATTCGATGTCGGGAATATCTGTTATCACGGCATCGCTCCATAACTCTTCGAGGTTATAGAATTCACGGTATTCGGGAAGAAAAACGTGAACCAATATATTGCCGTAGTCAAGAACAATCCATTGGGAGTTTCGGTAACCGTCATAATTATACGGCTTTATTCTTGTGGATTTTTGAAGGTCTTCCCGGATACCGTCGGCAATTGCTGATACCTGGGATGTGCTTCGTCCCTGACAAATGATAAATTTTGATACCGGTGCACTTTCGATTTTCTCGAGATTTACTAATTTTATGCCGGATCCTTTCTTATCCTGGATTGCTTCAATGAGAAGTTTGGAAATATCTTGGTTGTTTTGCATTTATTTTACTTGAATGTTGAATTGTTGTTGTTATTAAAGCATATCAAATAACATGCCAAGATAGGGAAGTATGAAAAATGAAGAGAGTTTATGACCTATCTTATATTAATAACAATCGCGGATGCGAAATTAATAAAAAAATCAGTAAAATTATTTAAGCTCCCAATATTTTTGAATATAATAACATCGATTGCGATGCATTTCCTATCATGAACCATTCAGGGATATTGCCTCTCAGGATGTATCCACATTTCTCGAATAATGCGGAACTGCAGACGTTGTCAGCCATGATTCTCGCTCCAAGGTGTCTTAGATTCAATAATCTTAAGGCATAATCCTCCAGAAGGTTAAGCGACAGAGAGGCATATCCTGACTCTCTTTTTTCAGGAAATATATAAATCCCAACAAATGCGTTTCTGTGAATCGAGGAAATCTCATACAAATCTACAATGCCAACAACAGATAAATTGTTCTTATCTTCAATAATTAACCGTAGTTGTCCGGCTCGGAATGGATCTGCGTCATATGTCAACGCATATTCCTCAATATTATGTCTTGACAAAGGAGCACACATGCCATTTTGAATCCATTGCGTTGAGTCTTTCTCCGCAAGCCACATGACAGATGCATCTTCAGGTTCAACAGGTCTCAGCTTTATATAATCGTTTTCAAGAATCATGTCAAAGTGCTTAGATTAATTGGACTTTTATCTATCGTGAAATGTATCGGAAAAAAGCAATCGGTTCTGAATTGATCTGCCAAGTGTGAGCTCGTCAGCATATTCAAGTTCATTACCTATGCTTAGACCTCTTGCAAGCATTGTGACTTTAACCGGGAGATGGGCGAGTTTGCGATAAATATAGAAATTTGTGGTGTCTCCCTCCATAGTAGGACTAAGGGCAAGGATAACTTCTGTAATATTCTCTTTTTCCACTCTGTCAACAAGACTATCGATCTCAAGGTCAGACGGGCTGATGCCATCAAGAGGAGAGATAAGCCCCCCCAGAACATGATATAATCCTTTGTGTTCGCGTGTAGCCTCCACTGTTATCACATCCTTTACATTCTCAACCACACATACAACTGAACTGTCGCGTTTAGGGTTACTGCATATAGGACAGATATCATTCTCACTGATATTGTGACATCTTGCGCAATATCTGATCTTTTCCCTCATCTCAATGATAGAATGTCCGAGATTGAGGGCATAATCTTTATCCTGTCGAAGAAGATGCAGGGCAAGGCGCAATGCGGTTTTGTTCCCGATACCAGGGAGTTTAGCCAATTCCGCAACGGCATTGTCAAGCAATCTTGAGTTAAAGCTTTGTTCCATGAATAAGATGAAGTTTATTTTTATAAGACTTCTAAATGCAAAAATACTAAAAAATTAGTAATTTTACATTATGATTGATTATTTGAAAGGAACATTGGCAGAGGTTACGCCCACTTATGCCGTGGTGGAATGCCATGGTGTAGGGTATGAAGTGAACATTACGTTAGTTGATTATCCTCACATCAGCAGCGCGGAAGATTGTAAACTTTTTATTCATGAAGCGATCCGTGAGGATGCTCATGTTCTATATGGATTTCTTAGCAAGAGATCACGGGAACTGTTCCGGTTGCTGATAGGTGTCAGTGGTGTGGGACCGAATACCGGCCGGCTTATTTTATCGTCTCTTACAACCGCCCAGCTTGAAAGCGCGATTGCTTCGGGTAATGACTCTTTGCTCAAGGGTGTAAAAGGGATCGGTGGTAAAACGGCTCAGCGCATCATAGTGGACCTCCGCGATAAAATAAAAGTAGAGTCAGAATCGTTACTTACAAGTATGCCGGCAAGTGAATCTTATGACGATTCCGTGGCTGCTCTCGTGATGCTCGGATTTACGGCACAACAAAGCCAGAAGGTGCTCAAGAAATTATTCTCTGCGAATCCGAATCTCACAACAGAAATGGCTATCAAGCAGGCACTTACTATGCTCTAATGCGGTTGAAGCGGATAAATGACAAAAAAATATATATTCTTGTAGCAGTGTTCTTCTCAACACTGCTTATGTCGTTTGTCGCCAATTCACAAAAAACGGTAAGGAAAACCGTGCCGGAGGTTTCTGATTCAAACCCGCTTAAACAGGGGGAATATCCGGCGGATCTGCGTACACCCTCAAATATTACAACGGAGGCTGTATATGATCCGGAGCTTGGTATGTTTGTCGTTCATACACGTCTTGGCGACAAGGATATTGTGACGCCCTTCCTTATCACACCTGAAGAGTACTCAAACATGATGATGCGCCAGGATATGTTCGGGTATTTCAAGCAACGCAATTCGGAGAGCTATGAGAAGAAGGACAAGCAGCCATTCAACATATTTGATATGAATTTTTCGCTCGGACCGCTTGAAAAAGTATTTGGTCCGGGGGGAGTGCGTTTGACCACACAAGGTTCTCTGCAGTTGTCGATGGGTATCAAAAGTAACAAGACAGACAACCCGTCACTATCTCTGAAGAACAGACGTAAAACATATTTTGACTTCGACCAGAAGATTCAGGCAACAATCAATGCATCGGTGGGAGATAAGCTCAAGTTCAACATGACCTACAACACTGATGCTACATTTGATTTCGACTCAAAGAATATAAAGCTTAATTACGAGGGTAAAGAGGATGAGATAATAAAAAGTATTGAGGCGGGAAACGTGAGTATGACAACGGGGTCCAGTCTTATCAGGGGCGGTACGGCACTGTTCGGACTGAAGACAAAGCTTCAGTTCGGCAAGCTTACCTTAACAGGACTTATCTCGCAACAGAATTCAGAATCAAAGACAGTGTCCACATCCGGAGGTGTGCAATCTACAAAATTCAGTTTCAAAGCTGATAAATATGATGCGAACAGACACTTTTTTCTTGCGCAGTATTTTTACGAAAATTATGATCAGTTTGCCTCCCGTTTACCGCATGTCTCGTCGGGCGTGAAAATCACGCGGATCGAAGTATGGATCACAAACAAGAACAGCAATTATAACGAATCCCGAAATTTTGTGGGATTCATGGATTTGGGAGAGAACCGTAATCTTGCGAACAGTTATTGGCAGCCGAGTATGGCTTTCAATAATCCGGCTAATCAAAGCAATAATCTTTTGAATATAGTCAAGAGTGATTATCCCGATGCCCGTAATATCAATATGGTGACTCAGGCACTTGAACCTCTCCGGGCATATGGAATCGAGGGTGGTAAAGACTATGAGAAAGTAGAGAGTGCACGCTTGCTTAAGTCGAGTGAGTATACACTGAATGATGATCTTGGTTACATATCTTTGAAATCAGCACTCACTACAGATGAGGTCTTGGCTGTCGCATATGAATATACCTATCAAGGAAAAGTATATCAGGTGGGAGAGTTCTCGTCAGATGTTACAAACACCTCCGACTGTCTGTATCTTAAAATGCTGAGAAGTACGACAGTTTCGCCTCGTCTGCCAATGTGGAGACTGATGATGAAGAATGTCTATTCTCTTGGTGCATATCAACTTCAGAGCAAAAACTTCAAGCTTAACATCAAATTCCTAAGTGATACCACAGGTACGGAAATTAATTATCTTCCTGTTGGTTCCATCTCTAATCAGCCTTTGCTTCAAGTAATGAATCTCGACAGGATAGACTCCAACCAGGAATCTAATTCAGACGGATTCTTTGATTATATTGAAGGGTACACGGTACAGTCATCATCCGGAAAGATTATTTTCCCGGTCGCAGAACCGTTTGGTTCGCACCTTGAGCGTAAAATCGGAAATCCAGCTATTGCTTCTCAATATGTGTATAAGGAGCTATATGATTCTACACTGGTTGTAGCGCAGCAGTTTGCTGATAAGAATAAGTTCTCTCTTACCGGTGAGTATCAGGCGTCGAATGGCGCTCAGATACGGTTGAATGCCATGAATGTCCCCAGAGGCTCAGTTGTAGTGATGGCAGGAGGTGTAGTCCTTACTGAAAACAGTGACTACACTGTGGATTATTCCATGGGTATTGTCACGATAACCAATCAGAGCATTATTGATTCCGGAACAAATGTGAGTGTGACGCTTGAAAACCAATCAATGTTTTCCATGCAGCGAAAGACATTGCTTGGTCTCGATGCCCAATATCGGTTTAATAAAGATTTTACATTAGGCGGAACATTATTGCATTTTTCTGAAAAGGCACTTACGGAGAAAGTAAATATCGGAGATGAGGTTATCAATAACACGATGTGGGGATTGAATCTCAGCTACAATAAAGAGTTCATGTGGCTTACCAACCTTATTAACAAAATCCCGACTGTGAATGCAACAGCACCTTCGCGATTAAACGTAAGTGCTGAATTCGCACAGCTTGTGCCACACAAGCAGAAAAGCGGGTCAAATAAAGGTTCAAGTTACATTGATGATTTCGAGGCTACCCAGACAGGAATAGATTTGAGATCTCCATATTCATGGTTTCTTGCATCGACACCATATGATGGTAGTGCTGATGCATTGTTCCCGGAGGCACGTCTAAGCAACAATGTGGACTATGGCAAGAACAGGGCATTGCTTGCATGGTATTATATCGACCGTCTGTGGACTCAGAAGAATTCATCTATGGTGCCAGGATATATGAAGAATGATCCGGAGATGCTTTCGAATCCATATGTCAGAGAAGTCAAGATTGATGAGATCTTTCCATATCGTGACCTTAATTATGGAGAAGCGAATTATATCCAGACTCTGAATCTATCATTCTATCCTAAAGAGAGGGGACCATATAACCTCGATGCAGACCGCATTGACGACAGGGGAGAACTGTTACAGCCTGAAAAACGTTGGGGAGGTATAATGCGCAAAATGGATAATACCAATTTTGAAACCTCGAACGTGGAATATATCCAGTTCTGGATGATGGATCCATTTCTTGACCCGGATAATCCTAATACCGAAGGTGGAGATCTTTATTTCAATTTTGGTGAGGTAAGTGAAGATATTCTCAAGGATGGTATGAAGAGCTATGAAAATGGTTTGCCAATTGATGGAAACAATGAATTCATAGCAGAAACTATATGGGGTAAGGTGTCAAGACAGAATTCGTTGACATATGCGTTTGAGAATGCTGCCAATGCACGTCCCACACAAGATGTCGGACTTGACGGACTAAAGAATGACGAGGAATTTTCATTCCCTGCATACAGCGAATATCTCGACAAACTACGTGGTAAACTGTCGGCCGGTGTGATAGCTGAAATGCAGGAAAATCCATTTTCTCCGATGAATGATCCGGCAGGTGACAACTATCATTTCTTCAGATCTCCGTATTATGATTCAACGCATGCCGATATTCTTGAAAGATACAAGAGATATAATGGTGTTGAGGGTAACTCATTGTCTCCGGATCAATCGGATAATCCCCAGTATCAGTCTTCACGTGCGGTTCCTGATGTTGAAGATATCAATCAGGACAACACCCTGAATGAGTATGAAAGATATTTCCAGTATAAGGTTTCTATCCGTCCCGAAGATCTTGAAGTAGGGAAAAACTATGTGACTGATAAAGTAGAGCGGGATGTGAACACTCCGGCTGGAAAGAAACATGCAGTTTGGTATCAGTTTAAGATTCCGTTGAGTGATCCTGAGAAGGTAGTGGGAGGTATCGCGGATTTCTCTACCGTAAGGTTCGCCAGAATGTTCATGACAGGATTCAAAGAGACCACTCATCTGCGTTTCGCTACGCTTGAGCTGGTGAGAGGAGAATGGCGTGACTATAGTTTTAATCTAAATAGCCGCAATGATTCCCCTGCCGAGGGTGAGATCGACATGACAGTTGTGAACATAGAGGAAAATTCAGCCCGTACGCCCGTCAATTATGTTCTGCCACCCGGTGTTGACCGAATTCAAGACCCCGGTCAGTCGCAGGCAACACAACTGAACGAACAGTCTCTTTCAATCACTGTAACCGGTTTGCAGCCGGGAGACGCGCGCGGTGTGTATAAGAACACGCAGCTTGACATGAGAATCTACAAGCGTCTTCAGATGTGGGTTCATGCGGAGGCACTGATTGACAATGCTACGACATTAAGAAATGGAGATCTGTCTATTTTTATCAGGCTTGGTTCAGATGTCAAGAACAACTATTATGAATATGAAATCCCGCTGGAGTTGACACCTCCGGGTAACTATAATAATTATAATTCAGCAGACAGGGCAAAAGTCTGGCCATTGTCCAATTATCTCAACATTCCGCTTGATGTATTCACGACTCTGAAGACTTCGAGGAATCGAGATAAGAGCGCTAATGTTGATGGTGTCGGCTATACGATTCTTTATACAGGTCATGACCCTGATAATGTTCAGAATACTGTCGGTGTGCTCGGAAATCCAAGTTTAAGTGATGTTCGTGTGATGCTTATAGGTATCCGTAACAGGGCAAATAGTGTCAAGGATGGAAATGTATGGGTAAATGAATTGAAGGTCACTGATTTCAACGAATCAGGTGGTTGGGCTGCCAATGCTAATGTGAATCTCGCGATGAGTGACATTGCTATGGTGAATTTCTCCGCTCATAAAGAGACATCCGGCTTCGGAAGCGTGGATCAGCCACTGAAATCACGCAGGATGGAGGATTATGAGCAGTATAATGTGGCTGTGCAGGGTGATCTCGGAAAGTTCTTGCCTGAGAAAGCTAAGTTGTCGGCTCCGATTTATTTCTCAAAATCGCAGGAGACAGTTACACCGAAGTATAACCCGCTGGATCAGGATATATTGCTTAAAGAGGCGTTGGATGCTGCCCAGACAAAGCATGAGAAGGATTCGATCAAGAATTATGCTGTAACCAAAAAGAGCGTTGAGAGCTTCTCCATATCGAACTTTAAGTTCAATGTGCAAAGTAAGACACCAATGCCTTGGGATCCTGCCAACTTCACAGTTTCTTTTTCATATAACAAGCAAAAGAATATCGATCCTACCACTGAATATGAAAATACAAACGATTACAGAGGTAGTTTCCAATATTCATATTCACCTTATATAAAACCATTAAAACCGTTCAGCTGGATAAAAGGTAAGAGCAAGACAGCAAAGTATTTCCGTGATTGGGAAATCAACTGGCTTTTTAATAATCTTACGTTTTACACCGGAATGAACCGTTATTATTATGAGCAGCAGACGAGAAGTGAGGTTGATGTTGATTTTCAGCTTCCAGTGCAAGTGAGCAAGAACTTCACATGGGATCGTCAATTCAGCTTGACATGGAATCTCATAAAATCACTGAGTCTGACTTTCTCAAGCAATACTACGGCAAGAATAGAAGAGACACTCGGAGCAGTCAACCGCCGACTGTTCGCAGACAAGTATGAGCAATGGAAAGATACTGTATTGTCATCAATACGACATATGGGAACACCTTGGAATTACAATCAGACATTCACAGGTACATATCGTGCTCCTTTCAACCGTATCCCGGCATTGGATTATCTGAGCGGATCTGTCACTTATAATTCAGTGTACAGATGGGATAAGGGCGCTACCGTGGAAGGTCTATATCTTGGCAATACCATACAGAACCAGACAACATGGAATGCCGATGCCAGATTGAATTTCGAGACATTGTTCAATAAATCAAAATATCTCCAGAAGATTAATAAACGTTTTTCCACATCGGGAGGTGCAAGGAATGCCAATTCCAGAAACAATGCAAGGACACGTCAGCGAGAAAAGAAGTTTGAAAGAGCGTTTACATTGTCTCCTGATACGAGCACGTTTATAAAACACAATCTGAAAACAAAGAAGATTCGGTTTGCCGCTGTTGCGGATGGTGTTGCCAAGAAACTGAACTATAAGGTAATCGATGAGAATACGATCGAGATTCTTGACAGAGGATCTCAAACGGTTAAGGTTACTGTAAGGGAGAATAAAAAGGATGAGAAAAAGAATTTTGCATCTGAATTTGCAGAATATGGATTACGTTTTCTTATGATGCCGCGATCATTGTCCTTTAGATGGAGAAGCGGTCATTCTATGAATCTTCCTCTGTTTTCTCCGAATGTGGGTAATGTGTTCGGGCAATCGCTGTCTCATGGTCCGATGTCTCCAGGGTTGGATTTTGCATTCGGTTTCTATGACAAGGATTATGTTGAAAAGGCTCTCGACCGAGGATGGCTGATCACAAACTCCGATCAGGTCTCTCCTGCATTGTGGACAAATAGCAAGGAATTCAATTTTGAACTGAATCTTGAGCCTATAAAAGGGTTAAAGATATTGCTCACGTCAAATCTCACAGATTCAAGAACTGAACAGATGCAGTTTATGTATGCCGGCAATCCAACATCATATTCAGGATCATATATGCGGACACATGTCGCCATAATGTCTGCAATGAAGAATTCCAAGGCGGAGGATGGTTATTCATCTGATGCTTTCAACCGGTTCCTCGATTATATTCCAAGAATAGCTCAGCGTGTTGAGTCCGCGTATCATGGAGCTGTTTATCCATCCACCGGATTCATGGAGGATTCTCCACTTGGAGGAGCACCATATAATCCGGAGAACGGAGGTGTAAGCGCTACAAGCTCGGATGTGCTTATTCCGGCTTTCCTGGCTGCATATAGCGGAACAGATCCTGGAAAGATAAGCCTGTCACATTTTGAGGGGTTGGCTGCGATGCGTCCTAACTGGAGGGTTACATATGATGGATTGGTGAAACTGGGTAATCTTCAGAAATGGTTCAAGACATTTACACTCACACATGCATATCAATGCACATATTCAGTCGGATCATATTCCAGCTTCATGAATTGGGTCGCAATCGGGGATAACAGAGGCTTTATCTTGAATGAACAGACAGGTATGCCCATTCCTTCCTCTCCCTTCAATATTACATCCGTTGCCATAACAGAGAAATTCGCTCCATTATTTGGAGTGAAGGTAACACTTTTCAATGATATGACACTTAACGCGGAATATAGGGATTCAAGAACTCTGAATCTCAATACTTCTGCAGGACAGATAGTAGAGACTACCAGCAAGCAATTGTCGGTAGGAGCAGGATATAAGATTGCGAACTTCAATAAGATTCTGAAGATTGGAAGTCGACAAGGAGGTGTATCCAATGATCTTTCTGTCAATCTTGATCTTGCGCTGTCAAACAACCAGTCGCTGATCAGGAGGATAGAGACAGCATTTACGCAGGCTACTAACGGCACGCGCACATTCTCTGTTAATTTCATGGCAAGTTATATACTGAGCAAAAGAATAACACTCTCTGCATTCTTTGATCATCAGGTGAACACACCCCTTGTTTCGAGTTCGTCTTATCCCACCTCTAATTCGAATTACGGTGTGGCGGTAAACGTTTCTCTTGCAAGGTAAGATTATGATTATTTGAGCGAATATTGAAAATAAAATCAGTTACCAATGGATTGGATAGAAACCATATTGTTTGAACACTCGGCAGTGCAAGCCGTGATTGTAATCTCGGTAATAATTGCCGTTGGTCTTGGATTAGGTAAGATACATATATGTGGAATTTCCCTTGGTGTAACATGGGTGTTTTTCGCCGGCATTCTTGCGGGATACCTTGGCTTTTCCATAGATCCGGATATGCTTACTTTTGCTGAGAGTTTCGGTCTTATTTTATTCATATATGAGCTTGGTCTCAAAGTTGGTCCCGGGTTTTTCAGCTCTTTCCGTCAAGGGGGCGTCAAACTTAATCTGCTTGGTCTTGCAACTGTCATTTTAGGCACATTCGTTGCAATGGGATTGAGTTTTTTATTCAGCGTTCCAATGTCGGATATGACCGGTATCTTGAGCGGAGCTACTACCAACACTCCGGCGCTTGGTGCTGCCCAGCAGGCCCTCCAGCAGTTGGGGATATCGGCAAATGGGGCAGCCCTGAGTTGTGCCGTAACGTATCCTCTTGGAGTGGTTGGTGTGATCCTTGCGATAATAATTGTCAGAAAATTATTCGTAAGAGAACGAGATATCATAGTAAATAATACAGATGAGGATCACAATACATTCATAGCGACTTTTCAAGTTAAGAATCCTGCGGTATATGGTAAAACGGTTAAAGATATTGCCTCAATCACTCCTGTGCAGTTTGTGATATCGAGAATCTGGAGAGACGGGGAGGTGAGTATTCCTACTTCAGATATCAAGGTTGCAGAGAATGATCGACTGATGATTATAACGACGGAGAATGATGTCGAGGCACTTACAGTGTTGTTTGGCGAGCATGAGAGCCGGGATTGGAATACCGGAGATATCGATTGGAATAAGATAGACAGTTCCCTGACATCAAAACATCTTGTGATTAGTCGACCGGAGCTTAACGGTAAGAAGTTAGGAAGTCTACGTCTCAGGAACAATTATGGTATCAATATCACAAGGGTAAGTCGCAGCGGGGTGCGCTTACTTGCGACTCCGAGTCTTGTCTTACAGCTTGGAGACCGTTTGACCGTAGTCGGAAAACAGAGTCAGATTGATGAAGTCGAAAAAGTGGTTGGAAATACCGTGACTAAACTTAAAGATCCTAATCTGGCTGTTATTTTTGTAGGTGTTGTGCTTGGTTTGCTTTTGGGTTCAATTCCTATTGCGATCCCGGGAATCTCAGCTCCGGTTAAACTTGGTTTGGCAGGAGGACCAATTGTTGTTGGTATTTTGATGGGCAGATTTGGTCCCCGTTTCCAGATGGTGACTTATACAACAAGAAGTGCTAATCTTATGCTGAGGGGAATCGGACTATCTCTTTTCCTCGCTTGTTTAGGTCTTGATTCCGGAGCCCATTTTATTGATACAATTATGAAAGGAGACGGATTGCTTTGGATTGGGTTGGGATTCATCGTTACCACTGTGCCGGTGATAATAATGGCAATCTTGGCGTTAAGATGTTTCAAACTTGATTTTGGCTCTACATGTGGTATGCTCTGTGGTTCCATGGCAAATCCTATGGCATTGAACTATGCGAATGACACAATTCCCGGAGATAATCCTGCTGTAAGCTACGCGACAGTGTATCCTATAGCCATGTTTTCAAGAGTTGTAATCGCCCAATTGCTTATCCTCATTTTTATGTGACATAGTTATCTTATTTCCCGGTTCCAAAACGTGTGGTGTCGATGCCTGAGTCGTTCTTTGGCTTGAAGCCGTTGAATCGCCAGATGAAAGTCAGCTTGAGATTGTGGCTCATATCATGCACTTTCATACTGTAGTCCTGTCCGGCTCTGTTGATTGTCATGGTTGGTGACCAACGGTTGAAAATGTCATTGGCCTGCAGGTCTATCTCGCAGCAACGTCTCTTCCCGAACAGCCATTTCACGCCTGCATCCATCTTCCATATGCTTGAAAGATCAGCAATGCCTTGTATTGACGGAGAAATATAAGTGATGTCGATAGAAAGGGATACCGGACAATTCTGAGTGAATTTGAAAGAGTTGCTTAAATTTCCATAGAAAATCCATTTTTTATTGTCAAAACTGATGTCGTGGAAATGGTCTGCCTTTTCCCTTTGGTTAAATATGTTTGCAGTTGCGGTTGCATTCCAGATGTAACTGACATTGAAGGGCACATTAAGATTCAATCCAACTGTTCTTTTATAATTGGTATTAATGGTCTGGTAAATAAGGCTTAACTCATCCGGTGACTGATATGGCAGTTGCACGGTGGCTTTATCTGCGTATTGCACATAAAGAGTGGCTACGTATTTCTGCTTGAAAATATAGCTGAACTGTCCTGCGTAGTTGAGATATGGTTGCAAAGCCGGATTACCCAATACCTTGGAATACGGATTTATATGTGATGATCCGTTCCGGAGCTCCCAATAAGAAGGATAGATGCGTATTGTAGAGAGGTTCAACTGGAAGATGCTCTTGGGGGTCTTGTAATAAGTTGCTCCTAACTGGGGGATGAAATTCCAGTTGTGCTGATAATTGTTGTGATAATATTCACCTTTTGCCGACATGTTGAACGATAGTCCCCAGTCGAAAGAGCGTTGCAGTCCGATGTAGGCATCAGCAACATCTTCCGATGTTGTCCCCGAGAAGCCCTCCGATTCGTAGGTCGGATAAGCTGTCTGCGAACTGGTGTCATCAGCGCGCTGGTATTCCACGCCGTAATTGAGTTGCCATTTCCCAAGCTGATGCTGCTGGTCAAGATATATATGCCAGCGGTTGATGTCCTGCTTGTTAAACTCTCCAAGCAGATAATCGTTCCCTTGAAAGAGAGACTGATTGCGACTCTCTCCGTAGTATGTATAATCTCCGCCTGCCGTCAGTCCGAAAGGGGCTGAATAACGCATGGCGATGTTGTGATAATTTATCGGTCTGTCATAGGTATAATTATTTGTAAAGTTGCCGAGTGTGCCGTCTGATAGGCTCCGGCCCTTTGTTGAAGAAGTTATCTGACCATTGTAGGTGAGACGCAATCTTTTGTATGTAGCCGCGCCATAGATTGTGTTGGTCCATCTCTCTGAAATGCGTCGCATATCATCCTCAATCATTGCACGTTGGCCTTCAAACAGATGATTGGAGAAAGTCTCCTCGTGATTCCATGTCTTTGAACGTGACAGCCCGTAATTGAGATCAAAAGTCCAGTCCCTGACAGCGTATGTGGCGGCAAGACCGCCTCCAAATGAGCCATAATGCCCTTGATTGTATCCGGCACGGACTTGTCCCTGCAGGCCATCAAGTGGAGTAGGGGTTTTCAATACTACGTTTATCACAGCGCCATTCACATGATACTTGGCTGGAGCTGTATACATTACCTCCACCGTTTTCAGTCGGTCAACAGGCGTTGTGTATAGCAACTGATACAAATTTTGCAAAGGCATGTTGGTTAGCTCTCCATTGAGGATTATCGTTACATCTGAAGCTCCTGCCAATCCAATCAAACCGTTGTTGTTGACTGCACCGGGGAGATAGCCCAGTGCCTCAAGGATGTTTGATACAGGTTTATCCTTAACAATAGATGGCAGATCGACTGACATAATGCCATCCTTCCCCTTGATCTGAGGCTTCTCACCTTTGACAACAACCTCGTTGAGTTCCCGACTCATGATGGTGTCATTGCTTTCACTCTGTGCCATTATTGAATTGACAGCAGTCAGCGCAAAAAATATGATAAATGCTCTCTTCATAACCGTTATATTATTGTTGTGGTGCAACCACGTAGTGTTCGCGGCTCCAAAAATTAATTATCATCGCAAAGTTATCATCAAAATAGCCTGCAATCATTATGTCCAACCTTATTTAGTCTTAAGTCTACCCTTATTTAGTCTTAAATCTGCAATGCGTTGTGTGTCAATATTAGATATTATAAGTAAATTCGCGTATGAAAAAGTTTAAAATCAATTCCATAATCTTTATATCTGTCATTGCGGTTATATTTGTCTGCAATGTCTTCTGCCTTGTCCAACTGTATGAGTCAACAAGAAAGAACGTTGAACGGGAAGTAATGGCGGCTATGACGGATGCAGATATTGATGATTTAATGTTTCGTGCAGGAAGGGCACAGGGGTTAGTATCAAACGCACAACTTCGGGAAGAAGTTGATTCGCAGCAATCCCCTAAACAAGCAGAAGCGTCAACTTATAGAGATGAGAACGGACAAATCATCTCTGTAAGAACTGAGGCCGATGGTACAGTCGTAGAAGAAAAAGCTTTGTTAGCGGAAGAAACTCCATACTCAAATCAGATGATAGATGTGATGAGCAAACAATTCCATACCATCATGGATAAATACATCGGCTTCGATATGGCTGTTATGGATAGCGTACTTAATGAACACCTTTCCCGCAGATACATTTATCCGGAATTTGTGGCAGTGGAAGTTGTAAACGGAAATGATTCCGTGCTTTTTAGCAACCCAAAGATTACAAGTCGTTCGGGATATGACACGTTCAGGATTGTCATCAATCCAAACGAAGATGTATATTATAAAGCATACATCACCCCATTGACCCGCCATATCCTTTCTCAGATGATGGGTGTTATCGTCACTATATTTCTTCTAATGGTTGCTTTTGCCGCATCATTCTGGTATCTGTTCCGCACGGTGTCAAAACTACGCACTATCGAGGAAATGAAAGATGATTTTGTCAGCAACATGACCCACGAACTGAAAACGCCTATTTCCATAGCCTATTCCGCCAATGATGCGTTGCTCAATTACGATACTACCAATGACCCGGAGAAGAAAGTGGCTTATCTCTCTATAGCCATGAAGCAACTCAAACGCCTTGGCGAACTTGTGGAGAATATACTCGCCATGAGCATGGAGCGAAGGAAAACGATGACCTTAAAGCCGGAGAAGATTAATTTATCAGCGCTTGCTGATGAGATAGCGGAAGCGCAGAGAATGAGAGGTGACAAAGATATTGCCATCGAAGTGGAGTCAGTGGGCGACGTCACGGTAACGGCTGACAAATCGCATCTATCAAATGTGCTGAACAATTTGATTGATAATGCAATCAAATATTCAGATGAATCCGTGGCAATCAACATAAAGATAAGTGCTGACGGCATAGAGGTTGCGGATGATGGCATTGGTATTCCGGCAAAGAGTCTGCCATATATCTTTGATAAGTTCTACCGTGTGCCGCATGGCAACCGTCAGGATGTGCGCGGCTATGGAATCGGCCTTTATTATGTGAAGCACATTCTTGAAAAGATGGGCTGGAGCATATCAGTCAAGAGTCAGGAGGGAAACGGTTCGACATTCACAATTAAATTCGACTGTCATGAAAGCCAAGATTCTATTCGTTGAGGATGAACGCGAACTGTCGCTTATTGTCTGTGACACTCTGCGTCAACAGGGTTATGAGGTTGTAGCTGCATTTGACGGCATTGACGGACTTTCCAGATACAAGACCGAGGACGCCGACCTCATCATTGCCGATGTTATGATGCCGAGACTTGACGGATTCGCTATGGCAAAGGAGATACGTCGCATTTCCGCCAATGTACCTATTATATTCCTTACTGCCAAAAGCACAATTGACGATGTGGAGGAGGGTTTTGACATAGGGGCCAACGACTATCTAAAAAAACCGTTCGAACTTCGTGAACTACTCGTCAGAATAAGGGCACTTCTTAGAAATAAGGTACAGAGCCGGAATGAAAATGTTGTGTTTTCAATTGGGAGTTATAATTTCGACGTCACGAACCAATTGCTGACTTTCAACGGTAATGAGACAGTCATTTCCAACATCGAAGCACGGATATTGAAAAAGCTGGCTTCAAACATAGGCAAGACAGTTGATGCCTCAGAATTGATGATAGCCGTATGGGGACGGGATGAAGTCAGTAACCGCAACTCACTCCACGGTTATATCCATAAACTCCGCCGAGCCTTGCGCCATGCTCCCAATGTGAGCATCATCAACCAACGCGGCTTCGGCTATATGCTCACCGTCAAAA
>OFFM01000996.1_pt1 | contig 17888 bp, 10 predicted proteins | sample 1521401 | NCBI WGS metagenome assembly OFFM01 (sample SAMEA3504118, study PRJEB24116) | mouse gut metagenome | biome: mouse gut; feature: mouse-associated habitat; material: faeces | place: Denmark | collected 2011
GGATGTCGCTATGTTGAATAATGATTATTCAGGGAGTGTGCCGGAGGATCCGGCTACAGTGAGGGGATTACTGGGGGAGGTTACCTACCTCAGGATCCACACCCCACTGCTGCTGCGCGAGGCGGCGGTAGTTGTTGTAACGCCACTGTGCGTTCTTCTTGGCGGCAGCGAAGAGTTCGGCAGCCTCTGCAGGATACTGCTTGAGGAGCGATGCGTAGCGCACCTCGCCTTTGAGGAAGTCCTCGAACTTGTCCCAGTCGGGAGCCTTGCTGTCGAGAGTGAAGGGGTTCTTGCCTTCGAGCTCTGCATCGGGGTTGTAGCGCCAGAGCGACCAGTAGCCGCAAGCCACAGCGTTAGCCTCTTCCTGCTGCGAGCGTCCCATGCCAGCCTTGATACCGTGGTTGATACAGGGAGCGTAAGCGATGATGAGCGACGGTCCGTCGTAAGCTTCAGCCTCGCGGATAGCCTTGAGGGTCTGTGCCTGGTCAGCGCCCATGGCGATCTGTGCTACATATACGTAACCGTAGGTCGATGCAATGAGACCGAGGTCTTTCTTGCGCACGCGCTTGCCGGATGCAGCAAACTTGGCGATAGCGCCGAGAGGAGTAGCCTTCGAAGCCTGACCACCGGTGTTTGAGTAAACCTCGGTGTCGACTACGAGCACATTGATGTTCTTGCCGCATGCGAGCACGTGGTCAAGACCGCCGAAGCCGATATCGTAGCTGGCACCGTCGCCGGCGATGATCCAGTGTGAGCGCTTCACGAGGTAGTGCTTGAGGTCGAGTATCTGACGGCAGATGTCGCAGCCGCAAGCCTCGGCGAGCGGGAGCAGGCGGTCGGTGATCTCGCGTGTGCGAGCTGCGTCGTCGGCTGAGTCGAGCCACTGCTGTGCGAGTTCCTTGATCTCTGCGGAGCAGTCGGAGCACTGTGTGGCGCTGGTCATGATGTCGGTGAGACGGCGGCGGAGCTGCTCGTTTGCGATGAACATGCCGAGACCGAACTCAGCGAAGTCCTCGAAGAGCGAGTTGCCCCATGCGGGACCGTGACCCTGACGGTTTACGGTGTAGGGAGTCGAGGGCACAGAGCCTGAGTAGATGGATGAGCAACCGGTTGCGTTAGCCACCATCTCGTGGTCGCCGTAGAGCTGTGAGATGAGCTTGACGTAAGGTGTCTCACCGCAGCCCGAGCAAGCGCCGGAGAATTCGAAGTACGGTGTGGCGAACTGGCTATTCTTGACGTTAGCCTTGACATCGACGAGATCCTGCTTAGAGGTTACGTGGTCAACGCAGTAGTCCCACTCTGCCTGTACGGGGAGCTGTGTCTCGAGGGGCTTCATGACGAGAGCCTTCTCGCCCTTCTTGCCGGGACATACATCGGCGCAGTTGCCGCAGCCGAGACAGTCGAGAACGTCGACAGCCTGTACGAAACGCATTCCGGTGAATGTCTTGCCGATTGCAGGGATAGTTCCGTCTGCGCTGAAGGGAGCTGCTGCCATCTCTTTCTCGTCGAGAACGAAGGGACGGATTGCAGCGTGGGGGCAGACGTATGCACACTTGTTACACTGGATACAGTTCTCTTCAACCCACTCGGGAACGAATGTGGCAACGCCACGCTTCTCGAATTTGGCTGTTGACTGCTGCCATGTGCCGTCGGCGAGATCCTTGAAGTCGGAAACCTTGAGGAGATCGCCGTCCTGTGCGTTGATGGGGCGTACGATGTCGCGGATGAATGCGGGATCGTTGTTCGCTTTCTCCTCATCGGCGGGGAGGTTGCTCCATGCGGGATCTACGGTGAGCTGTGCGTATTCACCGCCACGGTCGACAGCTGCGTAGTTCTTGTCGACAACATCCTGACCCTTCTTGCCGTAGCTCTTGACGATGAATTTCTTCATCTGCTCAACAGCAAGGTCGACAGGGATAACCTCGGTGATACGGAAGAATGCGCTCTGGAGGATGGTGTTGGTGCGGTTGCCCAGACCGATCTCCTGTGCGATCTTGGTAGCGTCGATGTAGTAGACGGTGATGTTGTGGTCGGCGAAGTATTTCTTGACCTTGTTGGGGAGGTTCTTGGCAAGTTCCTCACCCTTCCAGATGGTGTTGAGGAGGAATGTGCCACCGTCGCGCAGACCGCGTGTCACGTCGTAAAGGTGGAGGTATGCCTGTACGTGGCAAGCCACGAAGTTAGGCGTGGTCACGAGATATGTCGAGCGGATGGGCTCGTCGCCGAAACGGAGGTGAGAGCAGGTGAAGCCGCCAGATTTCTTCGAGTCGTAAGCGAAGTATGCCTGACAGTATTTGTCGGTGTTGTCGCCGATAATCTTCACAGAGTTCTTGTTTGCACCTACAGTACCATCGGCACCGAGTCCGTAGAACTTAGCCTCGAAGATCTTGTCGCTTACCACGATAGGATCAACGTGGGGCAGTGAGGTGAAGGTCACATCGTCGATGATACCGATGGTGAAGTGATCCTTCGGCATCGGGAGTGCGAGGTTGTCGAACACCGATACCATGTGGGCGGGAGTGGTGTCCTTTGAAGCGAGACCGAAGCGGCCGGCAACGATGAGGGGAGCGTCAGCCTTACCCTTGAATACCTCACATACGTCGAGGTAGAGGGGTTCGCCGGGTGCTCCGGGCTCTTTGCAGCGGTCGAGCACAGCGATGCGCTTTGCAGTAGCGGGGATTGCTGCGAGGAGGTGCTTGGCTGAGAAGGGACGGTAGAGGTGAACTGCTACGAGACCTACTTTCTCACCCTTTGCGCGGAGATGGTCGACAGCTTCCTGTGCAGCCATGCAGCCTGAACCCATAGCGATGATCACGCGGTCAGCCTCGGGATCTCCGTAGTAGTCGAAGAGGTGGTACTCACGGCCGGTGATTGCGGAAATCTCCTTCATGTAGTGCTCCACGATCTCGGGAACAGCCTCATAGTAGGGGTTGCAAGCCTCGCGGTGCTGGAAGAATACGTCGGAGTTCTCAGCCATACCGCGTGCCACAGGTGCGTCGGGGTTGAGTGCTCGCTCGCGGAACTCAGCCACAGCCTGACGGTCGAGCAGCGGCTCGAGATCCTCCTGTTCGAGCATCTCGACTTTCTGTATCTCATGTGATGTGCGGAATCCGTCGAAGAAGTTGACGAAAGGCACACGTGACTTTATGGTAGCGAGATGAGCTACGGCTGCGAGATCCATAACCTCCTGTACGGAGCCTTCGGCGAGCATTGCGCAACCGGTCTGGCGGGTAGCCATGACGTCGAGGTGGTCGCCGAAGATGCTGAGTGCGTGCGATGCGATCGTACGTGCCGAAACATGGAAAACGCAGGGGAGTAATTCGCCTGCGATCTTGTACATGTTCGGAATCATCAGCAGGAGTCCCTGTGATGCGGTGTAGGTGGTGGTGAGAGCACCAGCCTGGAGCGATCCGTGAACAGCTCCGGCAGCTCCGCCTTCCGACTGCATCTCCTGGACGAGTACTGTCTCTCCAAAGATGTTTTTACGCCCTGCAGCAGCCCATTCGTCGACGTATTCTGCCATAGTCGATGACGGGGTGATGGGGTAGATTGCGGCAACCTCGGTGAACATATATGATATATGTGCAGCCGCTTGGTTACCGTCGCAGGTCAAGAATTTCTTTTCCTTACTCATAAATTTGTAATCTATTTAGATAGTATAAGTTGCGTTGGTTAATATTACTTTCGCCGCGCTTTGCGGAAGTGTGCACGCGCGTAAACAGCGCGAAGATACGAATAATTTCTCATCTGTGGTGCCGGTCTGCCCGGATTTTGTGTTAAAAATCGTGGGAGAGGCTTGCGCTGCGATCATCTTAAACAGGCTTCAATCATACGTCGCCGGTGTCGTCAGGCAACTCATAAGTGCGTCTATTCCGTCGGGTGACAATGCCTCGCGCGGTATGTAAAGCGACGTGATCCCTGTGCTTTCCGACGTGATCAGTATGTTCTGTCCGTCGGGATATATCCCGCTGATTTGTGACCATGGTATGAAATCAGGTGCCACAGGATGCTCACTATCGGTATACATTATTGTAATGTCTCTGCCCGGTGATATGACCGCACGCTGGGGCATGACCGCACGCCGTGCCGCCGGTGTGAGCAGTCGCGATATGTAAGAGTTGGCTACAATCAGCGGTGCGACGAGAAAAATCCAGATCAGTGCCACAAACGCCCAACGGATATCTGATGTGGCAATAATGGCTGCGATAACAGCCGGGATCGCGATTATCCACCATAACCGCGTGAGCGTAGCGGTTATTGCCGCGCGCGTGTATGCCGCACGCGGGGGCGTGTACTCTCCGGTGGTTATGACACTGTTTTCGATCAATCGTCAGCGTATTGGAAAAAATGCCGCCGCGACGGCTCATGTATAGAGCGTGCGGCGGCAAGTATGGGTCAGTCAAGTTTGTGTATCACAAGTCCGGAGCGCAGTTTCGGCTCGAACCATGTGGTTTTCGGCGGCATGATATTGCCTGTGTCGGCTATATCCATGAGCTGCTTCATGCTCACCGGATAAAGCGCGAGCGCGAGTGCCATCTCGCCCGAGTCGACGCGGCGCTTGAGTTCGCCGAGTCCGCGGATTCCACCCACGAAGTCTATCCGCTTGTCGGAGCGCAGGTCGGTTATGCCGAGGATATCGCGCAGAATCAGGTCTGACGATATGGTGACGTCGAGCACCCCTATCGGATCGTTGTCATCGTAGCGTCCCTGGCGTGCTGTGAGCGAGTACCAGCGCCCGTCGAGATACATCGAGAAGTTGTGTAGTTCTGCGGGAGTGTATATTTCCGTCCCTTTGTCGACAACCTCGAAGTTCTCGTCAAGGCGGCGCAACAGCTGTGCGGGGGTAAGTCCGTTGAGGTCGCGGACCACGCGGTTGTAATCTATGATCTTTAGGTGCGAGGCGGGGAATGCCACAGCAAGGAAATAGTTGTATTCCTCATCGCCGCGATGATCGGGGTTCGACTGGGCTTTCTCATTACCAACGAGTGCTGCCGCAGCTGTACGGTGGTGTCCGTCGGCTATGTAGAGATACGGAATCTTCTCAAATTCCTCGGTGATACGGCGGGTGAGTTCATCGTCCTCCACAACCCAGAAATGGTGTCCGAAACCGTCGGGCGCCGTGAAGTCATACTCCGGTTCGGCGGCGGTTACAGTCCGGATTATCTCTTCGAGTGCGGGATTGTCGGGGAATGCGAAGAATACAGGCTCGATATTGGCATTGTTGACGCGCACGTGCTTCATGCGGTCCTCCTCCTTGTCGCGGCGGGTGAGCTCATGCTTCTTGATGCGCTCGTTCATATAGTCGTCGACATTGGCTGCGAGCACGATGCCGTACTGTGTCCGTCCATCCATCGTCTGCGCATATATGTAATAATGCTCGCGGTTGTCCTGCACGAGCCATCCCTGCTGTTGGAACGCCTGGAAATTCTCTACGGCGCGGTCATAGACGCGGGGGTCATGCTCGTCGACATCAGGGGTGAAGTCGATTTCGGGCTTTATTATATGGTAGAGTGATTTAGGGTTGCCTTCTGCTTCGCGGCGTGCCTCGTCGGAATTGAGCACGTCGTAGGGTCTTGAGGCAACTTCGGTGACTAACTCGCGTGGCGGACGCACGCCTTTGAACGGTTTTACTTTAGCCATAGTTTCTAAGGTATTGAATAAGGTGGTTATGCTTATGGTTCGGTCGGGAGAGAATGAAAACCGGCGGCTGAACGTAGCCTTTGTCGGGGCGGTGTGCAGCCGCCGGTATATTATTTAGCGGAGTTTTTCGGTAATCGTTTCTGCTCTTGGCTTATGAGCGTGAACGCACGATCGTCTGCTCGCGGTCAGGACCGATGCTGACGATAGTGATAGGCGTGGCAAGCTGCTCCTCGAGGAACTTGATGTAGTCCTTGAACTGCTGCGGGAACTGATCTTCCGATTTCATTGCCGTCATGTCGGTGTGCCATCCGGGGAGCGTGACGTAGACCGGTTTTACATCTACAGTGTCGAGCGAGTAGGGGAAATCGGTCACTTGCTTGCCGTCGATCTCATACGCCACACATGCCTTTATCTCGTCAAATCCGTCGAGTACGTCGCTCTTCATCATTATAAGCTGGGTCACGCCGTTGATCATGATGGCATAGCGGAGTGCCACAAGGTCGATCCATCCGCAGCGGCGCTCGCGTCCTGTCACCGCGCCATACTCGTGACCTATGTCACGGATGCGGCGTCCGGTCTCGTCGAAAAGTTCGGTGGGGAACGGACCACTGCCTACGCGGGTGCAGTATGCCTTGAATATGCCGAACACGTCGCCGATACGGTTGGGTGCAACTCCGAGACCGGTGCAGGCGCCTGCGGTGACGGTGTTTGATGATGTCACGAACGGATATGAACCGAAATCCACATCGAGAAGTGTGCCCTGAGCGCCCTCGCAGAGCACGCTCTTGCCCTGGCTGAGTGCATTGTTGATCACAAACTCGCTGTCGATGATGTCAAAGCGGCGGAGGTAATCGATTGCGTCGAGCCAGCGCTGTTCGAGTTCCGTGATATCGGGATTTTCACCCATTGATGCGAGACGCTGCAGGTGTCGGTCGCGTGCGGCTGCATAACGCTCCTTGAAGTCAGGGGCGAGGGCGTCGCCCAGGCGCAGACCGTTGCGGCTGATCTTGTCGGTGTATGTGGGTCCGATACCTTTGCCGGTGGTGCCGATCTTGGCATCCCCTTTGGCTTTCTCGTTGGCGGCGTCGAGCAGACGGTGTGTCGGGAGGATGAGGTGGGCTTTCTTGGAGATCTTAAGCACTTTGTGCAGATCAATTCCGGAGCGCTCGAGAGCCTCTGCCTCCTCGCGGAAAAGAACCGGATCAAGCACCACACCGTTGCCTATGATGTTGGTTTGTCCGTGCTGGAAGATTCCCGAGGGGATGGAGCGGAGCACATATTTCTTGCCTTCGAATTCGAGGGTGTGTCCGGCGTTCGGTCCTCCCTGGAAGCGCGCCACGATGTCGTAACGCGGTGTGAGAACATCGACAACCTTGCCTTTGCCTTCGTCGCCCCACTGGAGCCCGAGCAGCACGTCAACTTTATTCTGTGGCATATAGCGTGATTCTGTATGAGTGTTGGGTTATATGGTTTTCTTATATCTTTTTCTGTTTCTTCTTCCGCGAGCATCGTGAGCAGAGCCCGTAGATGTAAAGATCGGTGTAGGCGGGTGTGAAACCGCTGAAATGGCGTGTGGCAAGCTGCCGGTCGATTTCGGGATCCTTGATCTCCTTCACCTTGCCGCAACGCGTGCAGACGAGGTGATGGTGGTTGGCGGGTCCGCTGACGAGTTCATACTGCGCCGTGTTGTTGCCGAAAGTGTGGCGGCGGAGCAGTCCCGCATCGGTAAGAAGCTCGATCGTGTTGTAGACCGTCGCACGACTGACGCTGACCCCCTGCGCATCGATGTTGCTCGATGTGAGCATCTCTATCCAGAAGTGTCCGGGCATGGCGAGAACGCGCTCAAGCACAGCTATGCGTGCGGGCGTGTGGCGCAGGCGGTGCTGTGCGAGATACTGTGTGAAAGCAGCCATGACGGCTGCTTTTGTGCGTTCGTCGGTCATACTGTTGCAAAGTTACAATTTCTGACCAATACGGCAAAAACTTGCAGCGTTATTTTTGTCCGGTCATGGCGACGGCTTGACGCACAGGTTACAATACCCGCAGCTTATAAAACGGCAGTGGCTGTGCCGGTGCCGGCGCAGCCACTGTCGGGAGTCAGGTTATTTGAGATTGTCGCGCACTGTAGCGAGGTAGTTTTTCATCGCGTCGGAGTCGCGGGCGGCTACTATTGCTTTCAGTTCCTCGAGTCGTGCGGTGATCTTGTCGAGCTGTTCCGGTGTGTCTGGGTTGAACATGATCTCGCTGAGCAGAAAATCATCCTCCGACATCAGCCCGCGCGCTATCGCCATGTGGCGCTTGAACGTGGTGCCCGGGGCGTCCTGATGCTTCATCACCGAAGCAAACACGAGCGTGGAGGCGAACGGTATCGACAGTGAGTAGGCTATCGTACGGTCATGTTCGCGGAAAGTGTACTCCTCGATATGGAGCCCGAGCGAGTTGTACAGATCCTTGAAGAACACGCGCCCCAGATGATCCCCCTCGGTTATTATGATGGCATTCTCATTGGCGAGATTGGAGAGCGAGGCGAATGTGGGACCGAACATGGGGTGGGTGGAGACGAACGGATGCCCGCAGGTGGCGTAGAATTCCGGAAGCCCGTTTTTCACCGATGCTATGTCGGAGAGTATGCACCCCTGCGGCAGGTGGGGGAGTACAGCGCGGAACGCGTCGAGTGTATATTTTACCGTAGCGGCGTTGATGACGAGTTCAGGCTGGAAACCGTCAACCTCATCGAGCGAGGCGAAGCGGAGCGCGTTGAAGCTGAAGCGGAGCCGCTTGGGATCCGGGTCGTAGACGGCGACTTCATGGGAGAAGGAAAGCAGATCGCTGAAGAATGATCCCATTTTCCCTGCCCCGAGTATCAGTATACGCATGATTGGATGCTGTTTTTGCGGTCAGTGTTGGTTCAGGTTATTTCACGCGGTCGTTGAGCACCTCTATCTGCTGGCGCACCGATTCATCATGTATGGCAAGAAGCACAGTTTTCATGAATTCAGGACTCATACCCATCTCCTCGCCGAGTTTCGCACGGGTGCGGATGACGTCATTGTAACGGTCAGCCTGCACTACCGACATGCGGTGCTCTTTCTTGAACTGACCGATCTCGCGTGACACGCGCATACGTTTTGCGAGCACTTCGAGGAGTTCGTTGTCGATACGGTCTATCTGCTGGCGGAGCAGCGTGAGGTTCTCGGTAGTCTGGTGGGAGTCGCGCACCACGAGCGTGTTCAGTATGAAGTTGAGTATTTCGGGTGTCACCTGCTGCGCGGCGTCGCTCCAAGCCTCGTCGGGCGAGCAGTGGCTCTCGATTATGAGACCGTTGAAACCCATGTCGAGTGCCTGTTGCGACAGGGGAGCTATTAGTTCACGCTTGCCACCGATATGCGAGGGGTCGACGATGATTGGAAGCGCGGGGAAGCGCAGGCGCAGCTCGATCGGAATATGCCACTGCGGCATGTTGCGGTAGAGATGCTTGCCGTAGGTGCTGAATCCGCGGTGTATGGCTCCGATGCGGCGCACTCCGGCGTTATAGATACGCTGCATGGCTCCGATCCATAGCTCGAGGTCGGGATTTACGGGGTTTTTCACGAGCACGATAGCTTCCGAGGCGTTCTCTTCGGCGAGTGTGTCGGCGATCTCCTGCATCGCGAAGGGGTTGGCTGATGTGCGGGCGCCGATCCAGAGTATGTCGACACCGGCGGCAAGCGCCTCCTTCACATGCTGGCGTGTGGCTACTTCGGTGGCTGTGTACATGCCGGTGGTTTCCTTAACCTCCTTGAGCCATTCGAGGCCGGGAGCGCCTACGCCCTCGAAGCCACCCGGCTTTGTGCGCGGTTTCCAGATTCCGGCGCGGAATATCTTAATGCCGTTTGCAGCGAGTTCCTTGGCGGTGCAGAGCACCTGCTCGCGTGATTCGGCGCTGCACGGTCCGGCTATCACGAGCGGTTTTGTGGCATCAATGCCCGGGAGTGTGATGGGTTGAAGGTCTTTCATCGTTATGGTCTGTTTTTTGTTACTTTTCATTTTTTGATTGGCGTATGCGCTGCAGAGCCTCTGTCATGCGCTCCTCGGTGGCGCAGAGCGAGATGCGTATGTAGCGGTCGCCGTTGCTGCCGAATATGAAACCGGGGGTTATGAACACGCGCGATTCGCTCAGCACACGGTCGGCTAAAGCCTCGCTGCCCGGCTCGCTGTCAGGAATGCGTCCCCACAGGAAGAGTCCGCGTTGCGCGGGGTCGAACGTGCATCCCAGCTCTGTCATTATCTGTTCGGCTACATGGCGACGCGATGTGTAGAGCGCGTTGAGGTCGTCATACCACTTCTGCGGAGCCTGCAGGGCTTTGACTGCAGCGAGCATCACAGGCTTGAATTGCCCGGAGTCGATGTTCGATTTCACTTTCAGGATCCACTCGATGAACTGCGGGTTGGATGCGAGCATCGCCACTCGCCACCCCGCCATGTTGTGACTCTTGCTGAGCGAATTCATCTCCACCACGATCTCCTTTGCTCCAGGTATCTGGAGCATGCTCTGCGGTGTGGGGTTGAGAATGAAGCTGTAGGGATTGTCGTGGGCTATGACTATGTTGTGGCGACGCCCGAAGTCCACGAGCTGCCGGAACAACTCAGCGTCAGCCGGTGTGCCGGTAGGCATGTGCGGATAGTTGACCCACATCAGCTTTATGCGGTCGAGCGGCAGGCGCTCGAGGGCGTCGAAGTCAGGCTTCCACCCGTTCTCCTCGGTAAGGTCGTAGGGGAAGATCTCGGCTTCGGCGAGACGGCTGACGGAGGTGTATGTGGGGTATCCGGGGTTGGGCACGAGAACTCCGTCGCCGGGGTTGAGAAACGCGAGGCTTATGTGGAGTATCCCCTCCTTGCTGCCGATGAGCGGCTGTATCTCTGTCGTGGGGTCGAGCGTCACGCCGTAGTGGGCGGCATACCATCCGGCGAAAGCCTCGCGGAGCTGCGGTATGCCTACGTATGGCTGATAACTGTGGTTGGAGCTGACGTTAGCCGCCTCGGTGAGGGTGTCGATCACCTCCTGTGCCGGAGGGGTGTCCGGTCCGCCGATTCCGAGTGATATGATGTCGAGACCCCGGGCGTTGAGGGCGGCGACCTCGCGCAGTTTGCGTGAGAAGTAGTATTCCTTTATTGTCGCCACACGTCGGGCGGGAGTTATTTCTGGTTTCATAGCGTACGTGTTGATTCGCGGTATTCGCCGAGTGTCTTGAAATCGTTGATAAGCGGGCGCACAGCTTCGATAGCCTGATGGTAGCGCACGTAGCTGTCGAATGTCAGGTCGACGTAGAAACGGTACTCCCATTCGCGCCCGATGATAGGCATGGATTGTATCTTCGAGAGGTTGATGTCGTAGAAGCTGAATATGGTCAGTACTTTCGAGAGTGCTCCCTGTGTGTGCGGCAGGGTGAAGACTATCGAGGCTTTGTTCAGCTCTTCCGGGCGTGGGCGCAGCTCCGGGGCGAGCAGCGGATCGGCGAGTATCAGGAAGCGGGTGAAGTTGCGCTTGTTGGTCTCGATCCCTTTCTCAAGGATCTCAAGTCCGTAGTGCTGCGCGGCAAACTCGCCGCACACCGCCGCGTGTCCGGTGAGTGATCCGGCGGCTATCTCGCGCGCCGATCCGGCGGTGTCGAATTTCTCAACCATGCGAAGGTTGCGGTGGCGGCGCAGGAACTGCTCGCACTGCATCAGTGCCATGGGGTGTGAGTTTACCTCCGTCAGCTCGTCGATGCTCTGTCCGGGGAGCGCGGCAAGCACATGCGAGATGCGCATACGGTGTTCGCCTACGATTGTCAGCGAGCTCTTGCGGAGCAGCTCGTGGTTCTGCAGCAGTGCGCCGGCTATGGTATTCTCTATCGCCATTATTCCGATGAGCGAGGCGTCGGCTTCCAGACGCTCGAACATCTCAGGAAACGAATCGCACTCCACAGGCATTATCTCGTCAGCCCCGAAGTACTCTCTTGCCGCGGCATCGTGGTAGCATCCTGCCACTCCTTGTATTGTGACTTTGCGTTGCATAGTCCGATTGGTGTTGTGTGGGTTGGTGTTTGCTGTTAAAAAAACAATCCCGTCGTCATCGGGCGGCGGGATTGGTATGATGTTGTTGTGAAGCTATCGTGCAATCGGTGTCACGCACATAGAATCCCGCTTTTATTTCTTGCGAAGTAAAAGTAAAAATAATAATATGCGTAAAATCGTGTCATGCTGATTTCGAATTGTTGTGCAAATGTAGTGATTATTTTTGAAATGCAAGGAAAAATCAAAAAAATATTGAAGCGTGCCGCAAAAACGGGGCAAAACGAGGCGGCATAAACAAGGCGGGAACCCCCGTAGGAGCTCCCGCCTATCGATTTATATATTAAATCGTGGGAATGAAGTGTCAGTCTACACGGACTTTGACCGATTTGCCACCGGGGGTGCGGACGATGTAGATACCGGTGCGAAGATCGGTTGCGGCTACACGGCGTCCGGTGAGGTCATAGACCACGCTGCCCTCGGGTGCGATGATGGAGTTGCCATCCACCTTGACATTGTCGTCGCCGTCGGCACCGATGGAGTCGATGGCTGTCGGTGTGGGAACAACCCATACTGCAACCTCGCAGGTCTGACCCGCGGGCTTGCCTGTGGCTTTCTCGACGAGCACAGCCATGACGAGACCGCTCTCCTTCATCTCGAAAGCACCCTCATATTTCGTGCCACCGTCGGGGAGCACTACGCCGGTCTTGGTGGTGTACCAGATCTCATACTTGCCTTCCTCGAGCTGATCGGCGGGCGAGATGTCGACGCGCACCGCGCCTTTGCCATCGTCGGTGAGCTTGAAGTTGAGGCGTCCGCTGATGCGGTCGGCGGGCTGCTCCGGTTCGCTGGGATCGGTGGGATCCGACGGATCAACAGGCTTCTGTGTTTCCTCGGGCATCACCATCACATACATCGAGCTTACGGCACCTTTCTTCACACCCTCCTTGGCATACGCCCAGAGCATGGTGGCATCGTCGGTGAACTCGACAGCGTCAGTGTAGCGTGTCCACTGATCCTCAGCGATGCTGTTGTCGGTGGTGTAGAAGATCTCGGCACCTTCGGCTGCGGTCATCTTGACGGTAGTCTTGCCGGGGGCGGGGGTGACGTCGAACGCTACAGTTCCTGCAGGTGTGCCGAGCTTGGCGTCGATATGGGTGTACGCGCTCTGCTCGTAGCCGGGGGCTGTGGCATACATGGTGATGTAAGAATCGGATGTGATCACGAAATCCTGAGCGTAGACGTTCCATTTAGCATCAGCCGCAGGGGTTTTGCCGTCGGTCGATACATAATAGTATATGGTGGCGCTCTTCGGATCGGCTATCGGACACTCGAGATGAACGGTAGTGTAGGGGTAGAACTCCACGGTGGTGAGACCGTCGGCGGTCACAGGTTTGACGGTGATGTTGCCGGTGAACGACGGAACTACCGGTTCCGAAGATCTCACTTTCTCCACCTCCAGCGGCCAGAGCTCGATACCGCCATCCTCGCCGAGCATCGCGAAGCCGGTGATGTTGTAGTAGGCGGCTGCTGTCTGGTCAGCCTCGTCCCAGTTGAATGTGGGGGTGAGGATGTTGTGGTTCACGGGTATGTCGATGCCCTCACCCTTGTCGGTGGTGAGCTTCCACTCGGTGTCGTGGCTTGCGGCATCGTCGGTCTCAGCCTCGAATCCGGTGCCGATCAGGCGCACGCCCATGATCTTGACATAGCGGCGGGCGTTGGCGGCGGTGATAGTTGTCACCACGTCGGGCTCATACTGAATGTCGCTCGTGAGTGTCGAGGGCTTGGTAGCCGAGGACTCGGAGAAGAGGGGCGCATAATCGGCGGTGATGTGTGCGCCGCGCACTATCGCTGCATCATCGGTGTTGATAATGTGGGGCTCCATGACGAAATCGCTCACATAGTCGTCCTCGTTGATCTTGGCGAGAAGTGCGGGATCGTCGATGTGGATCGGAAGATAGTGTCCCTGTGTGCCGCGCACGAAGATGTACTCACCGCCCTTGGCTGCTACGCGTGCTGTGCCTGAGAAGTGGTAGGGCACGCCAGCCTCAGCCTGATCGAGGAAGTTGACGATGAAGCGGCGGTCGTTTGCAGCGCGTGTGAACTCTATCTCTACCATGTCGCTGGGGATCTCGCCCGGCTTCGAGGCGAATGCCTTGATAGTGGTAGTGGCTGAGATCTCGAGCGGATCCGAGTATTTCACGCGGCTTGAGCTGCGGCGCGGATCTGACTTGTCGGTGGTGTAGTAGATATCGGCACCCTCGGCGCTTGTCATGACGATCTTAGCCGTCTTGAGGAACGAGGTGGCGTCGGCATCCTCACCCTCTATGGCGAGCACGGGAACGGAGAGCGCCTCGGTCTTGTCGGAGAAGGTGAAGTCGATCATAGCCACGGCGTATTTGTCGTCGGCACCGTTGCGGATCACAACGCCGTCGATATCGTAGCGCGAGCCGGCATCGTAGGCGGTGCTCCAGCCTTTGCGGAGCACGAATATGTCGCCGATGTTGAGTTCCGGAGCACCATCCATGTCAAGGGTGTAACGGTGGCGCTTGAGGTCGTCATCGTATTCATCGGGATCGATAACGGTCTGTTTCACGTAGACGTTCTTGATCACGAAGCGCACCATGCGATCGGCTTTTTCGAAGGGGGTGTTCTCGGTGAGGATATCTTTCGTCTGCGGCTCATACTCCATCTCTGTGGCGGGTTCGCGACGGAGTGTGCGGGCGAATCCTGTGGCGTCGCCGCGGAGATTCTGGAGGTGGGTGCGGTCAGCTTTGAATGCGAAGCCGGTGATGATGTCGCCGGTCTTGAGTGCCCGCGGAGCCTCGTCGTCTCTCACGTTCATAGCCACCTTTGCCTCCCAACCGTTCTCGTTGTAGAGCAGGATAGAGTGGGCGCTCAGTTCATCCTTGGTGAACTCGGTGCCCTCGGCGGGCATGTCGCGCAGGTAGAGATACTGCGGTGTGATGGCGCGCACCAGTGCATTGCCCGTGTAGCGGTAGTAGATGCCGTCGTTGGTTTCCGTTCCGTCGGGATATTTCTCCTTGAACTCGGCTATCGAGGCTACGGGCACCGCATCACGCTTGAAGAGGTGGATCTCGACGGTCTCACCGGTGATGTTCTCGCGTTCGTAGTGCACTTTCAGCACGCATTTGCCCGCTGCGTCATAGTCGGCAGCCGCGATCGATATTTTTGCGGGATTGGTCATGATCTCCGGGAGTGTCTGCTCTTCGCCGCCGTTGATCGAGTATTTAAGGCTTGTGCCGGTGCGGACACCCTTGGTGTCGGGTGTGATCTCCACAATGTCGCTGACCACGTTGACAGTGATGTAACCGTTGCTCTCATCCTCCGCGCTTGCGGTGATGGGGTTGGGGGCGAGCAGCTTGGGAGTGGCGATGGCTACGGTGGGGAGGAGCACCATGTCGCCGTTGGCATTGCCCACGAAGCCCTCCACGCTGTAGGTCACGTTCTCGTTGAGGTTGGTGATTTCAGAGAATGCGGGAGTGGTGATCAGGCGGGCGTAGGGCTTCACGGTTGCGCCGGTGGCGGTGATGAAGAGGTTGTCAGCCTTGTTGAACGTCACGCCGCGCAGCACCACTTTCTTGTTGAAGTCGGCACGGCTGATCTCCGTCACGGTCTTGTTGTCAGCCGTGAACTCCGGATTTATAGCAGCACCGGGGAGGAATGGCGCATAGTCCATAGCCGAGGTGGTGATCCACAGTTCGGGGAGACCTGTCTCGATGCCGCGGACAACGCCTGTGATGTCGTTCAGTCCGAGTCCTGCCTCGTAGGAGTTGAATATAGTCTCGTTTGAGTTACCCTCGATGATCATTTTGATGGCGCGTCCCTGCTCGTCGGCGATATAGACGAACTTTGTGCCCGACGGCTCGCCGGTGGTGCTGTTGGGCATCACGGTCTCATACTTGCCGGTGATGACGTAGCCCTTGCTCTCTTTCAGTGTGATAACCTGACCGTCGGTTATGCCGCTCAGACCGAGGTCGGTGGCGGTGGCGGAGATTTTGCTGAAATCGCGGTAAGTTGTCTGCGACTCATAGCCGTCTTTTACCTCCTGCACGAAAAGTCGACCTGTAGTGGTAACATTATATCCGTCAGCGGGCCAGTCGAGCCATTTTGAATTATCGGGGTTCTGTGCCCAAACTTCAGTAAACTGATATTTGAATTTGGCTCCTTCTGTGCCCATCTGTGACTCCAGGTTTACTTTCACTCCGTCATTACCAGTGAAAGCTGTTACACCACCGGCGAGTGCCGCTGTTATGGTATTTTCGTCGATGGAAACAGCCGGAGCTGCGAGAATTTTTTGTCCGTCGCCTTCATCGTCACCACCGACATACTTAACAAAGAATTCAGTAACGTCTGAATTTACGTTGTTATCATTCAGAACTACTTTTACACGCGTAGTCTGATTTTTTACTGGAGGTACGTCAAAGAAAACAGGCACGCCTATAAAATCTGTCTTAGTAAAGTCTACCAGAGTTCCGTTGCTTGATGTCGGATTTGCACCGTTTAGTGTATAGTAGCACCTTGAGGCTGCATAATATTCTTTGAATCTGATTATTGTACTTTTTGTATAATCCTCACCATCATATTTTGTGTATAGGAAGGTATTTGTTGCTGCATCATAAGTACAACCTTCTGAAAGGTTTTCTGTGTCTATCACAGGAGCCTTCAGTTGTGGACGATTGATAGTGATTGTATATGGTTCAGATGCATAGGTGGAATTCCAGCTTCTTAGGTTGATTACCTTTGATGTCGTTGCGGTTTTGCTTGCGGTAGGTTTGGTTACCGATACATAATCACCACTATATATAGGCACCATCCTTATTTTTGTAGAGGTAAGAGCTTTTACAGATTTTGAATTAGGGAAGTTGACCTGAACAAGATTGTTTTTGGCTGTGGATGCCGGTAGGAACAGGGTGTTGCCTGTGTGGGTGAATCCTGTGGTAAGTTTTGTTCCACCCTCAATCGCCATGGATGCTTGTGTGGCTTTTGTTAATGGTACTACAATCTGTGGATTGGTAGTGTTTTTTAACATATAGGTGAAATTACCATTGGCATCCGCTTCAATTCGTTCACCATCAATAGTGATATATTTAGGTGTCTCCGGTATAGTTGGTTCACCAGGTGTCCAATCCACGCTGATAGACTCAATTGTTACAAGTTTGTCATTGTTGAGGCTTAGACTGAATTCATTTTCTCCTTCAGGATTTTTAGTTGTGACAAAAACCATAGAGGTGCTTTTGACAGCCTCAATGTCTGCTTTGTCACTCGTCCATTTTTCGGTTATAGAGAAGTCGTTATATTGAGTATTACTGTAAGAATAATACTTTATATAAAGCTTTTTTATTTTGCCGTCGTACAGACATCTGAATTTCAGAGTCATGTTTGTATCAAGCTTCAGAGCTTTTGCGGCACCTAATTGTGCGGTTGCATTGTTTCCAGAACTTGAGGGTGTGGGAGTATCAAGCAGCATTTGAATTTTGTCTTGCGTCCCATCAGCGCCTATCTGTAGTGCGTTCAGATAATAAATGAGTGAACTCGAAGATCCAGAGATTGGAATGTTGGATTCCTGATGAAAAACAGCACCAGAGCCTCGTTGGTTTGTTAGATCAGAACCGCAGAAATGTCCCTCGGTATGGTATATATACGCATTGGTATTTGCTTTACCATCAGACGTGGTCTTGCCTAATTTGGTGGCACTAGGTCCATAAAGAAGGGTGTTTAAGTCTTCGGCGTGCGCTCTTGGGGGAGCGAAGAGCAGGAACGCCATGAGTAGGATTAATAGTTTTTTCATAAGTTCCCTGTATAGTTAAGTTATTGATTAAAGTGTTTTTGTTTCAGAGGTATGTACACGACAAGGCGGCATAGCTCTTGCGAAGCTATGCGCCGGGAATATATAGTCGGGAAAAGGTTAGGGGAGGTGAATCAGCAAGTGTAATTAGCTGATAATCATAATTTTGATGGGGGGGGGGTAAAATTTTCCTGTACATCTTTACACTCACCTGTATTTTTACATTCACCTGTATTACAACCGCAAAATTATGTATATTCTCAACGTGATGCAAATTTTCTTTACGCTTTTTTATCTTCTTTTATCAAAACCGCCTTAAAAAAGCCACTCCTCAGCCCATAGGCAGCGCTTGTGGGGGCAGCGCTTGTGGGGGCGGAGGTATGGCGCAGCCTACCTCCGGTCAGCC
>OFFM01000998.1_pt1 | contig 17818 bp, 15 predicted proteins | sample 1521401 | NCBI WGS metagenome assembly OFFM01 (sample SAMEA3504118, study PRJEB24116) | mouse gut metagenome | biome: mouse gut; feature: mouse-associated habitat; material: faeces | place: Denmark | collected 2011
TCTGAGCGTCAGACAAAACGGGAGTTAAAATGAAAACGGTTTCGTACTTCATGTTTTGGTTGAAGATGTATTGATTATTAAATGGATGCCTTCCGCCACGCGCCTCGGCGCGCCCGAAAAGCGGCGCAAAGTTACAATTTTTTCCTCTAATTACAAAATTTTTATTGCGATGCGTTTACGCGATGTACTTTCGCGCTACAGCGCGGAGGCTCAGCGCTGGTAGAGGTAGCGCTTGATGGAGCGCTTGGGGGTCTTCTCAAACTCCTCACTCATGAGGCGGTGGTGGGCTATCTGCGAGTATGCGGGGAGCTCGCGGTTGAGCTGGGTGATGTTGTCAGCCATCACCTGATCGAGCTCGGCGGAGTCGACTTTCTGCTGCAGCGCACTGTCCATGTCGGGGTAGATCAGAGCCTCCAGTCGTCCGTTGCCGGCATCGATGACCACCGATTCGGCTACATAGGGCATATTGTTGAGTTTCTGCTCTATCTCCTCGGGGTAGATGTTCTGTCCTGAGGGACCGAGAATCATGTTCTTGTCGCGTCCGCGGAGGTATATGTAGCCGTCGGCATCCACACAGCCTATATCGCCGGTGCTCATCCAACCGTCGTCGGAGAGAACCTCGTCGGTAGCTTTCTGATTCTTGAAATACCCTTTCATTACGTTGTCGCCGCGCACACTGATCACGCCGGGGATATTAGCGGGATCATCGGAAGCCACGCGGACCTCCATGCGGTCGACAAGGCGTCCGCACGATCCGGGACGCGTCTCATCCCAGGGGGCATAGCTTATGAGCGGGGCGCACTCTGTCATGCCGTAGCCCACGGTGAAGGGGAATCCTATGCGGCGGAGGAATGTCTCGACATCCTTGTTGAGCGCGGCTCCACCGATCACGATCTCCTGCAGCTCGCCTCCGAATGTATCGGTCAGACGCTCCTTGATCTTGGCGAGCAGATGGTCGTCGACAAACGGCACATGCAGCAGGATCTTCATCATCGGCTTGTCGAGAAGCGGGAACACCTTGGTGCGGATGATCTTCTCTATGATGAGCGGCACCGATACGATCAACTTGGGGCGCACGGTGGCGAACGCCTCCATGATGATGCGCGGCGAGGGGATACGTGTCAGGAAATTGATATGGCACCCTTTGATGAACGGATGCAGCATCTCGACCGTGAGTCCGTACATGTGGGCGAGTGGCAGCATGCACACTATGCCGTCGCCGGGCTTAAGGAAGTCGAGGTGATCTATGGTGTACTGTATGTTGCTCCATAGATTGCGGTAGGTGATCATCACACCCTTGGAGAATCCGGTGGAGCCGGAGGTATAGTTGACAAGAGCCACATCGTCGGGGGCGCCGAGGCTCACCTCAAGGCTCTCGGCGGTGAAACGCTCGGGAAATGCCTCGCCGAACAAAAGGTTCAGATTGGCACGCGCCTCGTTGAGTCTTTCGGAGCGCGACATGAGCAGAGAGTAGTCGCTTATGAGCAGCGCGCCCTCAAGCTCGGGCATGAGGGAGGCGTCGATGTTCTCCCACACTCCGGCATCGGTAAAGAGCAGACGCGCGTCGCTGTGTGTGACCAGGTGGTGGATATTGTCGGGCTTGAACTCATGCAGGATCGGCACCGCCACGGCTCCATAGGTTATTATGCCGAGGAAAGCCATAGCCCACTGTGCGGAGTTTCTGCCGCATAGCGCCACGCGCTCACCCGGCTTCACGCCGCAGTGGCGGAACAGCTCATGCAGCTTGGCGATCTTACGCGCCACATCCTTGTACTGGTACGATGCACCGTTGAAATCCGTGAGAGCCATGTGCTCCCAGTTGTCGCGTATCGCCTGTAATATATATGCGTTTAGATTGTCCTGATATTGCATTTGGATGAGTCCCCGGTTAGCGGGGAACGCGCAAAAATAGTAAATAGAGGCGGTCCGGCGAAAAAAATGCCGCCAAAAAAGCTGAATGAGGCAAATTTTGCCTACATTTGCGCCTGTTTGCAAGAAAACAATCAATTACATCTTACAATATGAAACTCCAGACTATCCTGTGCGGCATGGCGCTCACCGCCACCGCAGCCTTTGCCCAGACAGCGCCGAACTATACGGTGCGTCTCAACCTTACGGAAGATGAGGACGGGCTGACAGCCTACATCACTGATTTCGATTCCGGCGAGAAGGTTGACTCGACCGTTGTAGCCGATGGTGTGGCACTCTTCAACGGCACTGTCGAAAAGCCGATATTCGCACGCCTGATCCTCGACGGCAACCGTGCGGGAATGTTTATCCTCGAGCCGGGCGAGATCACCGTCGGTGGCGAACGTCGCATCGGAACCGGCACGGCTACCAACGAGGCATTCAACACACTGCTTCAGAATCAGAACGAACTCGTGCAGCGTTTCAACAAGCTCACCCCCGCCGACAGCACCGAGGCTAAGGCGATCCGTGATCAGTACAACGCACTCAGCACAAAGGCTCTTGCTGAAAACGCACAGAATCCCCTTGGCTACTACCTGTTCGTTCAGGAAGCATACAACTGGGATCTCCCCGAATTTAATGCCAAGCTCCAGGAATACCCGCAGTTTGCCGACTCACGCCGCCTGCAGACCTTGAAGCAGGGACTGCTCAACAAGGAGGAGACTTCGGTAGGACATAAGTTCAAGGATTTCGAGAACACTTACGACGGCAAGACGCAGCGTCTCTCCGATTACGTGGGCCGCGGACGCTACACCCTCGTCGATTTCTGGGCAAGCTGGTGCGGTCCGTGCATCCGCGAGACCAAGACTATCAAGGAGCTCTACAGCAAGTACGGTCCCGAGGGCACAAACCAACTCGACGTGCTCGGCGTAGCCGTGTGGGATGAGCCGGAGAACACCCTCCGCGCCATCGAGCAACATCAGCTTCCCTGGGAGCAGATACTCAACACACAGAACGTTGCCACCGACATCTACGGCATCCCCGCCATCCCCTGCATAATCCTGTTCGGTCCCGACGGAACTATCCTTAGCCGCGACAAGCAGGATGCAGAGCTTAAAGCCGACGTTGCCGCCGCCCTTGGCGAGTGATTCCAACGATCACGGACTCTTCCGAGATCACGGTCTCCCGCAACAAACATCACCTCAACATACAGCAAGTGCCCCGGCGCAATCCGGAGCACTTGTTTTGTTTATAAAAGTTTCGTAAATACAAGGATACAACAAATTTCTTGGCACCCCTATATGTCTCATCTTATATTATTGTGGATTTATTTGATTATCAAAATCCGATGATGCATTTTGTTCCCCTATTGTACCGCACGGATGCGACAGCCTCATTTTGTGATTTGAAAACACTTGTAATCCACCTACTCTAATACAGATTAAGCCGCCTTTAGAGCCGATATATCAGAAAAAATACATTATCTTTGCGACTATAAAAAAACTAAACCCGATAGCTTGACGTATCAGGGGCTACCGGGAATCAACACTGCAAAGTTAGTGAGATTTTCTTAATAAACAAATTTATAACCGAATTTATAAATTCGGCACGTACAAAAAATCGCAAAATTGGATGAAATATTCTGAATTTCAACATATATTATCGGGTGAACGACTCCAACGCTACCTTTTGTCGTGTAACAACAATACACGGAAGACGATGACCCTTTACAGATTGAACCTTAATCTGTCGCAAGAAGTCTTCACCCTTCTGAGTTGCTTTGAGGTGGCTGTCAGAAATGCGATTGACCGTATTCTGACCGAAAGACTTGGAGAGAATTGGTTGCGCGATGCCGTGCTTGATGGAGGAATATTTGATGTGCCCGGTTGTCGTGACAGTGCAAAAATCATAAAGAAAGCATATAACCGACTGATGCGTGACGATTCCTATTCACACCCAAAACTTCTTGCGGAAATGGAGTTCGGAGTGTGGAAATATATGTTTGCCAATCCTCAATACAGGGCTGTCGGACGTACCTTACTTGCAATATTCCCCAACAAGCCCCGTTCATCGGCAGAAGTTCAATATAACAACACATTTATATTCAACGAACTGGATGGCATAAACATTCTACGCAACCGAATTGCCCACCATGAACCGATATGCTTTGCACGCCGCCAACCTGAAATCGGAACGTCCTATATCCTGAATGCTTATCAGACACTTCACAAACTGTTTATGTGGATGGGAATTGACAGCCATTCTCTTTTGTATGGTCTTGATCACGTTCAGCAAGTATGTGCAAAAATCAATCGACTAAAATAACATCTTAAGTCCATAAACAAGATATCCCATGTTGTAACATAGCATAACATACCAAACCACAACTATTTTTATCATAGTGCGTCATTTTTAGCCCGCGCATAGTTTTTTGCTCCCGGACGTACCATTTAATGCCATTCAATACTTCCATGGTAATTTAATTACTTACACATGGAATAGCTTTTTCATCGATGCGCATACGGATGTGCTACTTACCATCAAGCGGCGCGGTCACGAGTGCACCCACTTTTACTGGATACGCCACACAATCGAGTAGCGTTTGTACGTTCAGTCCATAGCGTTATTGTTAGTACAAAATTATTGCTTCCGGCTGCATTTTTAATTGCACTGAATTCGGTACAATTAAAACCCCAACAAGGATTACATTGTAAAATCTGTAACGGTGGCGGAATGGATCAGAAGAGGAACTGGATGCGTGCCTGGATGGTGTTGAGGCGGCAGGTGCGGAGGTCGAGGATCTCGCTGTCGGCAACGTGTGTGTAGGAGTAGCGCAGACGTGCGGTCACGTAGGAGTTTATGTAGTAGTTCAGGGTCAGCGAGGCATCATGAGAGCGCCCGCCGTAAATCCCGGCGCGGGTGGATGTGGCGTCGGTATAGCTGTACGCCGCCACAAGTTCGAGCGACCGCGGATCAGGTGTGGCGAGTCCTGCCTCATCATGCTGATATGTATAAGCCTCGCCGCAGATCAATCCGCGGAGCATCGCGTATGCCCCGTGAGCCTGATATGCAGGCAAAGCCACGGATGTCGACCCCTCGGAGGCTCGACGGCTTATGTTCATGAGGTAATACTGCGACTCAAGCGCCAGGCGACCGTGAGCGAGCAGCAGTTCGGGCGAGAATTTGAAAAGACTGCGTGCGTTGTCGATCCGCGCCGACAGCATCTCAATCTTATTGACACGCGTGGGGAAATTTGTAGAGAAGGAGAAATAGCCCGGCGACAGATTACCATCGGCATCTACTGTATGCAGAGCCGACTGTATCCAGAACGAGAGTCCTGCCTGAACCACACGCCCGGTGGAGTGCCATGGACGGTATACAAGGCGGGTCGATGCCGCGACACTCACCTTGCCCTGCTCGTTGGCGGGATGGCTCATGGACTCACGGTCGACAATGCCGCTGACGCCGGCGAAATATCTGCCGCGGTCATGCACGTAGGTTATTCCGAGATTACGCTCCGTAGATGCGAAAAATTCATCACCGGTATCTGATTCCATGCTCGGCTTGCGTGAACTGGAGCTGGCGGTATTCAGTCCGAACTGATGCGAGAAATATCCTCCCTGGAGATAATTCTCGGGATTTATGTCGTAGCGGATATACACATCCTTGAAACTCAGCTTCTGATAAGCAAATCCCACATCGACCTTAGCGCGCCAGTGACCATAGGATGCTTTCGCTCCGAGGCGCACATCGGGGATCGCGACACCGTCGGCAAACCGCGGACCGGCGCCGTCGGGCGTGTCATACAGCGGTCCGGAGGGGAGATACAGGGCTCCATCGAACAGCGCGCGCCCGATCGGGCGTACGGATAGTTTCTCCTCATACTGCTGTGCGGCTGCCGGAACTGCCATTGCAAACGCCGCGGCTGTCATAGCAGCGAGGATATGAGTCCTTAAAGAGTCGGTCATGATGATGTGGTGATGAATGGTTATGAGTATCGATCTGCGCGTTGAGGAGTGCAAAGGTAGGCAATTTCCGCCAATTACAGCATATTGGCAGCCCATCAGCTCCTTCTCCGCGCACTTTTGGCACGCTTTTTGCGTTATTCATTATACCTATGGATATAGATTTCAAATCATACAAGGACAGCGTCAGTGATGCGTTGCAGCACTCCCGCCTTGAGCGCGCGCTGACCGGACTCGACAATATGGTTGCCGCCATACAGGCACCGGCACGCTACCGCGACGCGATAGAGAATCTGCGCGCGAACTACCGCCTGCTGAAACAGTATGCGCTCGATGGCGCTGAGGATCCCCAGCGCGCGGCGATGACCGCACGGATGAAGGAGGATGCACGCCGCCTCTCGGCAGAGCTTGAGCGTCACTACCTCATGCAGCAATCGCCAGCCGTCTATTACTCCACGCTCCGCTTCGAGCAGAAACAGCCCGAATCAGGCATCGCCGGACTCATCGACTCCCTCCGGCAGATGAAGGAGATGCAGGGCAGACGGATGCTCAGCGGCGAGCCGTCGGTGCAGAGTGCCGACGAGGAGGCATTGCGGCAGTTGCAGCGACGGTTGTTCGACCGCGTGTGGGTGACATTCCCGCTGAGCAACGCCGACACCGACGCGCTCAACCGGCTGCTGTCTGACACCACGACTTCGCGCACGCTAAAACTGCACCTCACTGCCGCACTGCTGCTTGGCGCACTCAATACCTTCGACCATGCACGCGTGGAAACACTCGCACGGCTCTACATGCACCACAACGCCGACGCCGCGATATCAACGGCTGCGCTCTGCGCCATCGTGCTTATCGGCATGACCCACCGGCAGGAAATCTCCAGCGCACAGAGTGGCGACGCGCTCCACGCTCTCGCCGCACAACCGGGTTGGGGCGAGCAGGTGCGGATGGCACACACGCAGATAGTACGCACCGCCGATACCGACCGCGTGACCGACAAGGTGAACAACGAGATCATACCCGGCATGATGAGCCACAAGGCGGAGATCGAAGATATGTTCGGCAAGATGAACCTGGAGGAGCTGGGAAGTGACCCCGCCGATATGGAGATGAACCCCGAGTGGGAGGAGATGCTCAATAAATCGGGGCTCGCCGACCGTCTGCGCCAGTTTTCCGAACTGCAAGCCGACGGCTCCGACGTTATGATGAGCACTTTCAGTCACCTCAAGAGCTACCCGTTCTTTCATGATGTGGCTAACTGGTTCCTGCCATTCTCAGCCGACAACGCGCTCTCTGCGGCATCACACATGCCCGCCGAGCTGCTGACGATGCTCGAGAAACTGCCGATGCTGTGCGACAACGACCTTTACTCCCTCGTGTTCTCCACCGCCCGCATCCCGGAGGCACAACGGCGCATGATGTCGGAACAGCTGCGCGCCGCCGGGGTGCAGCTTGCCGAGATGCACGCCACGTCGCTCGATTCCGACCGTGCGGAGCGCGAGGCATACGCCCGCCGCTTCCTGCAGAACCTCTACAGGTTCGTGCGTCTGTTCCGCCGCAAGGAGGAGTTTGCCGACCCGTTCAGCCACGATGCCGCCCTGGAGGTGACCGGATGCGTCGAAGGTCTCGACTCTCCGGAGCATGTGCGCCTCTTGGCTGAGTTCTATTTCAAACGCGGCTATCACGCACACTCTGTCGCTTGCTTCCGTAAACTTATCGACGAGGCGGGAGTCAACGAAGCACAGGTATATCAGAAACTCGGATTCGCCTACCAGTCGATGCATGACTTCAAGAGCGCGGCAGAGATGTATGACAACGCCGACCTGATAAACTCCGACGACCGCTGGACCCTGCGCCACCTCGCATCATGCCAGATGCGCCTTGCCGATTATGCGGGTGCTCTCGACACGATGAAGCGACTCGAGCGCCTCGGGCAGGAGGATGCCGGAGCGGCAATCCGCATGGCGCGTTGCCTCACCGAACTCGGACGCCACAACGAAGCCCTCGACAAACTGCTCAAAGCCGACTATCTCACCCCCGACAATCCCCGGGTACTATCGATGATGGCTTGGACACAGCTGCTCACCTCCGACCTTGACGGCGCACGCGATACCATGCACCGCATTCTCGCCGGAACGCCCACCGACACCGACTATCTCAACGCCGGGCACCTCGCCATGCGCGAACGCCGTTACCGCGACGCTGTGGAACTCTACCGCCGCTGCGCTGAGGTATCGTCGCGCGAATCGTTCGAGACGCGCTTCAACGACGACCGCATCAGGCACCCCGAGCTATTCCCCGCCGACGACATGGCTGAGATAGTGCTCGAGGAGGTTCTGGACACCAATGACTGACCGTCAGATAACCAAACGCAAAACAACGACCACACACCGATGACAGAAATATTCCGCCAACCGTTCAGCACACCATATAATTCCACACCCTTCGGCAGCATCAGCGAAGAAGATTTCCTCACAGCCATACCGGCGGCTATCGACACGGCACGCAAAGCTATCGACGCAATAGCCACCGACACCGCACCGGCGACATTCGACAACACAATACTCGCGCTCGAACATGCCGATGACGAGCTGCAGCGTGTGCTCGGTGTATTCGGACCGCTGCAGAGCGCCATGGTGACCGACCGCATGTCGGACATCAGCCAGCAGGTGATGCCTATGATACAGGAGTTCAACACGGAGATAACGCTCGACGAGCGGCTGTGGCGGCGCGTAAAAGCTGTCTACGACTCGCGCGAATCGCTCGGACTTGACAAGGAAGACCGCCGCCTGCTTGAGCAGACCTATCTGAGTTTCAAGCTCAACGGTGCGCTGCTTGAGGGTGAGAACCGCAAGGAATTCGCGCATCTCCGCAAGGAGCTTGTACTGGCGGAGACCGCTTTCCGCCGCAACATACCGCGCGAGATGAACGCCCTGAACATGCCGCTGTCGGACATCTCGGAACTCGACGGGCTCCCGGCGCGCATCGTTGATGCCGCATCCGAAAAAGCCCGGGAACTCGGCGGAGATCACAAATGGGTGATAACCATAGACCAACCGACCTATACCGCATTCATGCGCAGCTCGCCCCACCGGCACCTGCGCGAACGGCTGTGGCGCATCTACAACGGACGGAATGTGAGCGGCGAGAATGACAACACACCCTACGTGAAGCAGATAGCCGGATTGCAGATGCGTATCGCGCAGCTGCTCGGCTACGGCTGCTATGCCGACCTGCGGCTGCAACGCTCCATGGCGGGATCGAAAGAGCGCGTCATGAAGATGCTCGGCGACCTTGCCGAAGCCTACCGCAAGCCGATGGAAAGCGAGATGCAGGAGCTTCGGGAATTTGCCGGACTTGAGGATTTCGCTCCGTGGGATTACGCATACTACGCCAACCTCATGCGCCGCGAGCGCCTTGGGTATGACGAGGAGGCTCTGCGCCCCTACTTCCCGCTACCGGCGGTGGTCGACGGTGTTTTCGGACTTGCCACACAGCTCTACGGTATCACTTTCCGCCCGGCTGAGGGTGTTGAGGTGTATCACCCCGAGGTTGATGTATATGAAGTGACCGATGCCGACGGTTCTTATCTCGGATTGCTCTACACCGACTTCTTCCCGCGCGCAACGAAGCGCCCCGGAGCCTGGATGACTGAATTTGCGGAGCAATGGGTTGATACGGATGGGACAGACCATCGTCCGCACATCTCCATAGTGATGAACTTCACACGCCCCACAGCCGATGCGCCGGCACTCCTCTCGCCCGATGAGGTGCGCACCTTCCTGCATGAGTTCGGGCACGCGCTGCACGGGCTGTTGAGCCGCGTGCGCCGCCGGTCACTGTCGGGAACGAACGTGTTCCGCGACTTCGTGGAGCTACCATCGCAATTGAACGAGAATTTCCTCACCCGGCGTGAGTTTCTCGACACATTCGCCCGGCATTACATCACCGGCGAACCGATAAGCGACGCGCAGGTGCAGAGCATTGTCGACAATGCCCGCTTCGGGGTGGTTTACGCATGCATGAGGCAGTTGAATTTCGGGATGCTCGACATCGCCTGGTATACCATCACAAGCCCGGTGGATGATGCCGCAGCATTCGAGCAGAAGGCGACTGCTCCGGTGGAAATATTCGCGCCACAGCCGGGGGCATTGATAAGCCCTGCATTCAGCCATATTTTCGGAGGAGGATATTCGGCAGGCTACTACAGCTACAAATGGTCGGAGATGCTTGATGCCGACGCATTCGAGTATTTCATCGCAAATGAATCGCCGGAAGCTGCCGACGGTAGTTCACCCCTGGCGCGCTTCCATGCACCGGCGATGCGTTTCCGCAAAGAGGTGCTCGAACGTGGAGACTCGGATGATCCTGCGGAACTCTACCGCCGTTTCCGAGGCGCAGACCCCTCGCCGCTCGCGCTGCTGCGTCGCGACGGTCTCGCCTGAAACCTGATTATCAACGGAATTGCCAGGAGAACGCGCGCAGTTTAGCCTCCAGTTCCGGAGCACGGCCTCCGCAATAGCGGTCGCACACCTGGTGAAACCGCGCCGAGTGGTTCATCTCCAGCAGATGTGCGAGCTCGTGGCAGACCACATAGTCGCGAAGCTCCTGGGTAAGGAATGTGCAGACGTGGGAAATGGTGATGATCCCGCGGGAGTCACAGTGCCCTAACGTGCGCTGTCCGCGCCCGATCTTCCACCCCGCAGGCGACGCCCCAACATTTGCCGCGATCTCACGTGCACGCGGCAGCAGAAGGCGCTGAGCGAGAGCATGCGCCGAGTTGTGTATCAATTTGCTGATGGCATGTGCCGCGTCGGTGCTTCCACAATCCACCCGGCTCCCCACACATACCTTTGTGACCGGCAGGTTGGGATAAGCGATCATACGCTCAGGATCCATTGCCGCATCACGGCATATACGGAATTCCACTCCCGGAAAAGAGAAAACGGTGCCCGGCTCGAACACCGAGGCAGGACGCGAACGCATCAGTCCCGCCTCCATCCGGTCGAGCATCTCAAGCAGCTCCCTGGCGGTGAACAGACGCGGTATGGTCATCTTCACCATACCCTGCTGCCACTTCGCCATGACCCTGCGCGACCGCCTGTTGAGACCGATCCGCACATCGCCAAGACGCGGGTGACGTATGATATTCAGATTATAAAGTTTCTCGATCATACTCCGGCAGCCCCCCAGAGCAATTTCTGTCGCAGGGCATCGATAAACGTATGCCGGTGCAGACGCACCACATTGATCACATGCGGTGCGCGCGCTATGGTGATTGTCGAGCCTGAACGCATCGGCAGCGAACGCCCGTCGATCGAAAGTGAGACCGTGGCTGAACGGCTGCGCATGGTCAGCTCTATGCGCGTGTCGGCGCTCACCACAAGCGGGCGCATGGTGAGCGAATGCGGCGCCACAGGGGTTATTACCCAACTCTGAGCCGACGGAGCAAGAATGGGTCCGCCCGCCGAAAGGCTGTAGGCGGTGCTTCCGGTCGGAGTAGCTACGATCAGCCCGTCGCCCTGATATGATGCAAGCTGCTCGCCATCGAGGCGCGCGTCGACGGTAATCATCGATGCCGTATCCTGGCGCAGGAGAGCCACCTCATTGAGCGCGTATGGACGTGCGGGAAGCGGCAGACCATCGCCGCTGACAGCAAGCATGGCGCGCGGCTCGACTATGTAGCGGTTGCGGAGTATATCGTCGACAATCTGCTGCGCCTCGGCAAGCGGTGCCGCCGAGAGATAGCCGAGATGACCGGCGTTGATACCCATGATAGGCGTTGGCGCAGGGCATATATGGTTTGCCGCATGCAGGAATGTGCCGTCGCCACCCACACTCAGCGCCAGATCCGCCTCCACGGCTCCATGGAATGTGGAGCACCGCGCCACTACGGAATCACTTCCGAGCAGTCCGGTGAGATAGGCATGGTACTCCGGCTCGAACGTCAGGCTGACGCGCCGGTTCAAGCCCTCGAACAGCTGCCGCAACAGAGGCGCGCATCCATCCTGATAGGTATTTCCGAAAACTGCTATGGTATTCATGACAGACTGCGTGGCGTCACACGCGCTCTATATGGGCGAGAAGCTCTCCGATACGCTCTGAAAGCGTGTCGGCGTCATCGTCGTCCGGATTCATTCCGAGAAATTCAACCACGTAGAAGCCGTAGCGCTCGAGCGAGCGTGCCACCGCGTAGGGGCTGCGGTGGCTCACGCGCAGGTCAATGATTATCTCACCGCGGTCGGTCACGCGGTCGGTCACATTCATATTCAGCAGGTTTGCCTCGGCATCCTCAACCGCATGAGCGATGCGCGATGCCGAGAAGTCAGTGCGGTAGCAGGCTACCGACAGCTCCGACACATCGTCGAGATGCGGGAAAACCCTCGCCGGCGAGTGATGCGGAACCGCGTTTATGAGACTGTCCTTTTGAGCGTTACGCCTTATTATGTTATCTTTCGGGGTCAAACTTTTTATTTTCTGAGTTATTCTGACTATTTTTGTCCTCAAATTCCGTATGCAAATTTACGAAATAATCCCGACATACAATATATAAAAGCAACGCCCGGCTCAGCGAGATAGTTTTCCGTCCGGCGCCCATAAGAAAAAATGACCAATCTTAGCGTAAACATCAACAAAGTTGCGACGCTCCGCAATGCACGCGGAGAGAATGTGCCTGATGTGGTGAAATTTGCCATTGACTGCGAAGCGCTCGGAGCCAACGGCATAACCGTGCATCCACGTCCCGACGAACGCCATATCCGCCGTGCCGACGTCTATGCACTGCGTCCGGCGGTAAAAACAGAATTCAACATAGAGGGCTACCCCTCGCCCGAGTTCATGGAACTGGTGCTGCAGGTTAAGCCCGAACAGGTCACACTCGTGCCCGACGCTCCCGACGCGCTGACCTCAAGCGCCGGATGGGACGTAGCCGCCAACCTCGAATTCCTGACCGAGACAGTGGAAAAACTCCGCGATGCGGGGATCCGCTCATCGATATTCGTGGGCACGGACACTGACAACATACACCTTGCCGCGCGCGCCGGAGCCGACCGTGTGGAGCTGTACACGAAACCTTATGCCGACGGCTACGCCGCCGACCGCGAGGCTGCCGTGGCACCCTTTGTCGAGGCGAGCCGTGCCGCACACTCCTGCGGGCTCGGCGTGAATGCCGGACATGACCTCAGCCTCACCAACCTGCAGTTCTTCGCCGAGCGGGTGCCATACCTCAACGAGGTATCGATCGGTCATGCGCTCATATCCGACGCCCTTTACCTCGGTCTGGAGCAGACCATAAAGGCATACAAAGAATGTCTCTCTAACAAATAATCCACCATACAATGCTCACATTATTAGCCCAACCGGTTGCCGCAGCCACAGTGGCGGATACCGCCACTGTGATGACCGACGCCGCCGCAGCTGCCGCTCCAGCCGCGCCTGTGGTGCAGGAACTGTCGGTATGGCAGCTCTGCCTCGAAGGCGGATTCATCATGCTCCCGCTCGCACTGCTCTCGCTGATAGCGATCTACATATTCATCGAGCGTGCCATAGTGATACGCCGCGCAGCGCGTGAGGACGCCTCGTTCATGCAGCGCATCAAGGACTACATACATGAGGGTGAGCTCGATTCCGCCCTCAATCTCTGCCGGCACACTGACACTCCCTACGGACGTCTGATAGCCAAAGGCATAACCCGAATCGGACGCCCGATGAACGATGTGCTCGTGGCTATCGAGAACACCGGCAACATCGAGGTAGCCAACCTCGGCAAAGGGTTGCCATGGCTCGCCACCACCGCCGCAGGAGCGCCTATGCTCGGATTCCTCGGCACGGTGATCGGCATGGTACAGGCATTCTATAACCTCGCGGCTGCCGGCTCGTCGGCTAATATCGACGTGCTCGCCGGAGGTATCTACGAAGCGCTCGTGACCACCGTAGCCGGACTGATAGTGGGCATCATAGCACTGTTTGCCTACAACTATCTCGTGGCGCGCATCAACGGCGTGATGAACCGCATGGAGGGGAAGACCATGGAGTTCATGGACCTTCTCAACGAACCTGTAAAGAAGTGATGCGATGGCACTGAAACGCCAGTACGACATGTCGTCGCTCTTCTCCATGGCATCCATGACCGACGTCATTTTCCTCCTGCTGATATTCTTCATGGTCACCTCGACTTTCGTGTTCCCGACCGCGCTGGAGATCAACCTGCCGCAGAGCTCGGAGCAGACCGCCCTGAAGCCGTCGACACGCGTGTATATCGACAAGGAGCAGATAATCTACGCATCGTTTGCCGAGGAGGAGCCGCAGGCTGTCACCGACGAACAGCTGCTCGGCTTCCTGCAGCTCGCGCAGTCGCAGCAGCCCGACGGAGTGATAGCACTCTATGCCGACGCCGAGGTGCCTTACGGTAGGCTCGTGGAAGTGCTTGACCTCGGCGCGCGCAACGGACTGAAAATGGTTCTCGCAACAAAACCTGCGCCCAGCTCGGCGCGCCCACGCCAATGACACCTGAACGCCGCGCCCGCCTGATAGCCGCCATAGCCACCGCCATAATCTTCATAGCGCTGCTGTGGCTAATGCTGTCGATGTATCTCAAATACACCGGCGATGAGCCGCGGGTATGGCCTCCGGAAGACACTTCGGAGCTGCTGCTTGACGGCGAATATGTCATGACCGGCGATATTCCGCAGCCCGACCGCGATTCGGAGACCCCCGCGCAGGCTTCCGCATCGGAAGCGGTGCCGGAGACCGAGGATCTGCGCGATGCCGGACCGGCAGCCGACCAGCCCGCCCCTCCGGTGACATCCACCCAGGAGTCGCCGGTGAAGGTGCGGGAGAAGGCTAAGCCGGAGCAGACCGGACCCACCCGCGAGGAACTTGAACGCCAGGAGCAGGAACGGCGCCAGAAAGAGGCTGCCGACCGCATCAACAAGCGCGTGAGCTTCGGCGGCTCAGACAAGGGTAAAGCCGACGCCGGCAAGAGCGGATCGCCCAACGGCAACGCCGCATCAGGCGCATTGTCAGGTATGCCCGGCACAAACCTGAAGGGACGCACGCTCGCCTCGTGGCACAAACCCTCCGGCACGGAAACCGGAACGATAACCGTCAGCGTGCGCGTCAACCGCCAGGGGCGCGTTGTCGCCGCATCCTACTCCACCGGCACAGGCGCCGTTGCATCAAGCCCTGCCGCCCGCCGCAGCTGCGAGCAGGCAGCGTTACAGTCGCAATTCTCCGTCGACCTCGACGCTCCCGCGGAACAGGCGGGAACCATAACCTACAGGTTTGAATAACAATACATACAACACCCCATGAAAAACTCCTCGCCACACCCCCTCGGATGGGTTCCCACGGTCTATTTCGCGATGGGACTTCCGTTTGTGGTGCTCAACATGGTCGCAGCCGTGATGTTCAAGAACCTCGACATACCGAATGCCGAGATAGCCTTCTGGACATCGCTCATCATGTGGCCCTGGACCATAAAATTCCTCTGGAGCCCGTTTCTCGAGATATTCCGCACGAAGAAATTCTTTGTGGTAGCCACACAGATCGTCAGCGGACTCTTTTTCGGCATCGCCGCGATCGCGCTTCACATCCCCGACTGCTTCGCCATCATGATAGCCCTGTTTGCCGTCATAGCGTTCAGCGGGGCGACACACGATATCGCTGCCGACGGCGTCTACATGTCGGAACTCACGCAACGTGACCAATCGCGCTATATCGGCTGGCAGGGTGCGTTCTACAACCTCGCCAAGCTCGTAGCCACAGGCGGACTCGTGGGTCTTGCCGGCATACTCGCCCGCAGCTTCGGCGGTACCGACACACCGGCACGCGAACATTTCGTCGACGCATGGATGATCGTGCTCGCCATAATCGGCGGCGTGCTGCTGCTCCTCGGCGCATGGCACACCCGGATAGTCCCCTCCACCGCCCCGCCCGCAGCAAAGGGGGCGACATTCAGCGAGGGGATGAGCAAACTTCGCGGTGTCATTGCCGCATTCTTCACCAAACGCTACATCTGGCTCTACATAGCCTTCATCATCCTCTACCGCCTCGGCGAGGGATTCGTGATGAAGATCGTGCCGCTCTTCCTGATGAGCTCGCGCGACAGCGGCGGTCTGGCTCTCTCCAACGAACAGATCGGACTCTATTACGGCACCTGCGGCGCTGCGGCGTTCCTGCTCGGATCGCTGCTCGCCGGCTACTACACCGCCCACCGCGGACTGCGCCGCTCGCTGTTCACGCTCTGCTGCGTGTTCAACATCCCCTTCGCCGCCTACGCCATACTCGCATGGCTGCAGCCCGAGAGCATGGCTGTGGTCGCCGGAGCGATAATCGTGGAGTATTTCGGCTACGGATTCGGGTTCGTGGGGCTCACACTATTCATGATGCAGCAGGTGGCGCCCGGACCGCACCAGATGGCTCACTACGCCTTCGCATCAGGCATCATGAACTTCTCGGTGATGCTCACCGGAGCCGTGAGCGGCTACATCAGCGACGCCCTCGGCTACGGACCCTTCTTCACCGTCGTGCTGCTCGCCACCATACCCGCGTTCGTGATCACCTGGTTCATACCGTTCACACATCCCGACGCTTCGGCTGAGAAAATCGCCGCCGAGGCATCACAGACAATAGAATCAACAACAAACACCGCACAAAATGATACAGATCACCGGGCAGCCCCTGCCGCAGATGCCCTGGCAGGACCGACAGCCGGGGAGTAATGAGGTGATGTGGCGATGCACGCTCAACCCGATCATCCCGCGCAACCTGCTCTCCACCTCCAACAGTATTTTCAACTCCGCCGTGGTGCCTTTCGGGCGCGACGGATGGGAATTTGCCGGAGTGTTCCGCTGCGACGACACCAACCGCCGTATGCGCCTCCACACCGGATTCTCCCACGACGGCATCAACTGGCGCATCTCGGAAGCCGATGTCGATTTTGTTGCCTCCAACCCTGAGATCGGACAGTGGGAGTACGGCTACGACCCGCGCGTGACCCGTATCGACGACCGCTATTGGGTCACGTGGTGCAACGGCTATCACGGTCCCACAATCGGCGTGGCATGGACTACCGACTTCAAGGTGTTCCACCAGCTTGAGAACGCCTTCCTCCCCTACAACCGCAACGGCGTGCTCTTCCCGCGCAAGATCAACGGACGCTACGCCATGCTCTCACGCCCGAGCGACACCGGGCACACGGCATTCGGCGACATATTCTACAGCGAATCGCCCGACATGGAGTTCTGGGGTCACCACCGGCATGTGATGAGCCCCGCGGCGTTCGAGACGAGCGCGTGGCAGTGCATGAAGATAGGCGCCGGTCCTGTGCCGATCGAGACCTCCGAAGGGTGGCTCCTCATATACCACGGCGTGCTCCGCTCATGCAACGGCTACGTCTACGCCTTCGGGTCAGCGCTGCTCGACCTCGATGAACCCTGGCGCGTGATAGCCCGCAGCGGCCCTTATCTCATATCGCCGCGTGAGATCTACGAGCTTACAGGCGACGTACCCAACGTCACATTCCCCTGCGCCGCCCTGCACGACCCTGAGACCGGACGTCTCGCCGTCTACTACGGCTGCGCCGACACCGTCACCGGACTCGCCTTCGGCTACATCCCCGAGATTGTAGCCTGGACAAAAGCGAATTCCATCGTCTGACGGATGCGCAACCATTTGCATAACACGGAGAAAATGTGTAACTTTGCCGCGCAATAAGTAAAAAGCTATATAAAGTCTAACTTATTAATTACAACCAAACTATTATTTATTAACTTTTTAAATGGCTGAAAACGTAAAAAACACAGCAGTCGAGGATTTTGACTGGGATGCCTACGAAAACGGCACCACCTCCCACGAGAAATCACGCGAGGAGCTGACCCGCACTTACGACGAGTCGCTCAACACCGTCAAAGACAAAGATGTAATCGAAGGTACCATCATCGCCCTCA
>OFFM01000999.1_pt1 | contig 17796 bp, 14 predicted proteins | sample 1521401 | NCBI WGS metagenome assembly OFFM01 (sample SAMEA3504118, study PRJEB24116) | mouse gut metagenome | biome: mouse gut; feature: mouse-associated habitat; material: faeces | place: Denmark | collected 2011
TTTTATGTTGTTGTCGCAGTGTTCGGATTTACTTTACCATGGATGCGAATGATGCGGGTATCGGTGTGGTGAAGTTCATGTCGCGCCGGGTGATGGGGTGGATGAATCGCAGCGTGCGTGCGTGGAGGGCGAGACGGTGGATAGGGCTTGAGTCAGCACCATATTTACGGTCGCCGGAGATCGGACATCCGAGATCCTTCATGTGGACGCGTATCTGATTCTTTCGACCGGTGTCGAGCGAGACTTCGAGCAGCGAGTATTTTCCACGTGACCGGAGTGTGGTGTAGCGGGTTACTGCGAGTTTCCCTTCTTCGGGATTCTCAGTCGAGTAGACCTCAAACTGACTGTTTTCGGCGAGATATGATTTCACGACACCCTCGGCAGGCTCAGGCTGACCTTCCACGACGGCGAGGTAGGTGCGTGAGAGCACCATGTTGTTCCAGTTATGCTGCAAACGTTCCTTGGCTTCCTGTGTCTTGGCGAATACCATCAGTCCGGAGGTATCGCGGTCGAGACGGTGCACGATGAATATCTTGTTGCGCGGATCTGCCCACTTCACGTAGTCGCGGAGTATGGAGTATGCGGTGCCGTCTTTCACGCGGTCATTGCCCATCGACAGCAGTCCGTAGCCTTTGTTGACAACGATAATGTCATCGTCCTCGTAGACTATCTTCAGGCGACGGTTGTAGAACACCTGAAACTCACGCGTGAGGTTGACTTTCACCTCGTCGCTCGGATTGAGCTGCGTGTCAAACTGGCTTACGGGTGTGCCGTTTACCGCTACCTGGTTGTGCTTGAGCAACTCCTTGACAGTGGTTCGCTTGCGCTGCGGCATCGCTCCGATGAGGAATTCCATCAGCTGAGCGGGTTGACCGGAGACGGTGTATGTCTCAATGACATCGGGACGGAACGGGCGACGTTCGGCTCCCGGTTTCTGTGTCGGGCGTTTAGGCATTATTTCTTCCTGGTTGTGCGGCGTGCGGTTTTCTTTGCCGGTTCGGGCTGTGACTCAATGATCTTGTGGCACTCTTCGAGTGTGAGTGCGGCAGGATCGGCGACGCTCTTGGGTATCTTGTAGTTTGATTTCTTATAGGAGATATATACGCCGTATCTGCCGTTGAGTATCTGCAGGTCAGGCTCCTCCTCGAACACCTTAACGGTCTTCTTGTTGTCAGCCTCGCGTTTAGCCGCTATCAGAGCCTCCGCCTCAGTGAGTGTGATCTCGAGCGGTGAGTAGTCCTTAGGTATTGATACGTATTTGCCGGCATGTTTGATGTATGGTCCGAACCGTCCGAGTCCGACACTTACGGTCGAGCCCTCGAACTCACCGAGATTGCGCGGCAGCTCGAACAGCCGCAATGCTTCCTGCAGAGTGATGTCAAAGACTGACTGATCCTTGCGCAGTGATGCGAAGCGGGGCTTTTCGTCGGCTGCGCTGTCGCCGATCTGCACTACTGGACCGAATCGTCCGATCTTGACAGATACAGGCTGTCCGGTGGCAGGGTCGGTGCCAAGCATGCGTTCGCCCACTTTGTGCTCCAGGCGCATGTCGCTTGCCTTTGTCACCTCGGGGTGGAACACATCGTAGAAATCGCCGATCTCCTTGTTCCAGTTAGCGTTGCCTTCGGCGATCTGGTCGAAGCGCTGCTCCACGGAGGCAGTGAAATTGTAGTCGAGTACGTTAGGGAAATAACTTGTGAGGAATTCATTGACGACGATTCCGGTGTCGGTGGGCATCAGTTTGCCCTTGTCGGCGCCAACATTTTCGGTTTTGGTGGAGCGTGCTACGCGTCCGTCGGTAAGCGTGAGCCGCACGAACTGCTGCTCTTTTCCGGGGCGGTCGCCTTTCTCTACGTATTCCCTCTGCTGTATGGTGGATATTGTGGGGGCATAGGTGGATGGGCGTCCGATGCCGAGCTCCTCCATTTTCTTCACGAGCGATGCCTCAGTGAAGCGTGGCGGATGCTGTGTGTAGCGCTCCGTAGCTGTTATCTCATTGCAAGCCACCGGTTGACCTTCGGTGACTTTGGGGAGCATCCCTTCGGCTGTCTCTCCTTCGGAATTGTCATCGGTTCCTTCAATATATACGCGGAGGAAACCGTCGAACTTGATCACCTCGCCTGTTGCGGTGAAGTGTTCCTTGCGGGTGGAGGGGCATATCTCCACTGTGGTTTTCTCTATCTGTGCGTCAGCCATCTGCGATGCCATGGTGCGCTTCCAGATGAGGTCGTATAGGCGGCGTTCCTGCACGGTGCCTTCAATAGTGCGCTGTCCGACGTAGGTGGGGCGTATAGCCTCGTGCGCCTCCTGTGCACCCTTGGAACTTGTGTGATAGTGACGTATCTTGAGGTATTGTTCGCCGATGTTAGCTTTTATCTCACCGGCAATCGCATTGAGGGCGAGGGTTGAGAGGTTCAACGAGTCGGTACGCATATAAGTAATGTGTCCTGCCTCGTACAGACGTTGAGCCACCATCATTGTCTGCGAAACGGTCATTCCCAGTTTGCGTGATGCCTCCTGCTGCAGTGTCGAGGTGGTGAAGGGAGGTGCGGGTGATTTTACAACCGGGCGCACGTTGACTTCTCCGATACTGAACAGGGCGTCGGCGCACTCGTTGATGAACTGACGTGCGGTAGTCTCGTCGGGTAGACGTCGCGAGAGCTCAGCGCGTATCTCCTCACCTTTTGTGGTGGAGAATGTGCCATTGACGCGGAAATACTGCTCGGGCTTGAAATTCTTTATCTCCTCCTCACGCTCCACAATCAGACGTACTGCCACGCTCTGCACGCGTCCTGCCGACAGAGCCGGCTTGATCTTGCGCCAAAGTACCGGCGACAGCTCGAATCCCACAATACGGTCGAGCACGCGGCGTGCCTGCTGCGCGTCGACGAGGTTTATATCGATATCGCGCGGATTCTTTATGGCATTGAGTATCGCTTCTTTCGTGATCTCATGAAATACAATACGCTTGGTGTTCTCCGGCTTAAGGTTAAGCTCCTCGAAAAGATGCCATGCAATAGCCTCACCCTCGCGGTCTTCATCGGAAGCGAGCCATACCATCTTAGCCTCGGAGGCAGCTTTGCGCAGGTCGGCGACAAGGCGTTTCTTGTCGTCGGGAACCTCATATACGGGTGTGAAGTCGTGATCCTTCTCAATACTGAAATCTTTCTTGCGGAGGTCGCGGATGTGCCCGTAACTCGACATGACGGTATAATCGTTACCTAAAAATTTGCCAATGGTCTTAGCCTTTGCGGGCGATTCGACAATCACGAGGTTCTTTATCATCTTGTTCGGCTGGGATAATCAGATGGGTTAATGCGTGTTTGATTCCAACACACACAGAAATGTTTTAAACGAGAGTACTCATTCTTAATGTGATTTATAAGTAAAAGCACTCTAATCAATCGGCAAAATTAGGAAAAGAATTTCAATCTCTGACAGATTTGCCGATTAATTCTACAACAAGTGCATTCGGCGGGATGTTTGATTGTAAAATTATAGGCTTGATAATCAATCGCAGCCGCTGTTTTAAATTTTCTTCACCAAAGGCACAACCAATGCGGCATTGAGTTTGTTAGAATAGCAAAACCGGTCAAGGTGGCACCTGCGGGTGTCCTCCGGTCCGGGCGACGTTCCAACTATTTGATGACGGCGCTTAATTTGTCAAAAAAACACATAACCAAACGATGATATGAATTTCAATAATTTTACCATCAAGTCGCAGGAAGCCATACAGAAAGCTGTAGAGCTTACCAAGAATAACGGCAACCAGGCTATAGAGCCTGTGCATATATTGAAAGCCGTGATCTCAGAGGGCGAATCGGTGGCGAAGTTTATTTTCGCCAAGACCGGTGCGAGCCTGCCGATGGTGACGCAGGCTGTCGACCGTGATATAGCCGCGCTGCCGAAAGTGTCGGGTGGCGAGCCTTATCTGAGCCGGGAGTCGAACGATGTGCTTCAGAAAGCTATTGATCTCGCGAAAAAGCAGGGTGACGAGTACGTCACTCTCGAAGCTATTCTGCTTGCACTGTTTGAAGTGAAGTCGCCGGCGTCGTCGGCGCTTAAGGATGCGGGTCTGAGCGAGAAGGATCTCACAGGCGCGATAGCCGAACTCCGTAAGGGGAAGAAAGTGACCGACCAGGGTGCCGAGGATACATACGATGCTCTCGGTAAATATGCCATAAACCTGAATGACCGTGCGCGCTCCGGTAAACTCGATCCTGTGATCGGGCGTGACGATGAGATTCGCCGCGTGCTCCAGATATTGAGCCGACGCACCAAGAATAACCCGATGCTGATCGGTGAGCCGGGTACCGGTAAGACCGCCATAGCCGAGGGCTTGGCGCAGCGCATAGTGCGCGGTGATGTGCCGGAAAACTTGCGCACGAAGCAGATCTTCTCACTTGACATGGGTGCTCTTGTCGCCGGTGCCAAATATAAAGGTGAGTTTGAGGAACGCCTTAAAGCAATCGTCAACGAAGTGACCCAGAGCGATGGAGAGATAATACTCTTCATCGATGAGATCCATACACTTGTCGGTGCCGGAAAGGGCGAGGGCGCAATGGATGCCGCCAACATCCTCAAGCCTGCACTGGCACGCGGTGAACTGCGCAGCATCGGTGCGACTACGCTCGACGAGTATCAGAAATATTTTGAGAAGGATAAGGCACTTGAGCGCCGATTCCAGAAAGTGATGGTCAACGAGCCGGATGAGATGAGCGCAATCGCGATTCTCCGAGGTTTGAAAGAACGCTACGAGAACCACCATAAGGTGCGCATCCGCGATGAGGCGATTATCGCGGCAGTGCAGCTCTCGGAGCGTTACATCACTGACCGTTTCCTGCCCGACAAGGCTATCGACCTTGTGGATGAGGCAGCCTCCAAACTCCGCCTTGAGATAGACTCCGTGCCACAGGCTCTCGATGAGATCTCGCGCCGCATAGCACAGAAAGAGATCGAGCGTGAGGCTATAAAGCGCGAGGGCGACAAGGAGAAGGTGCATGAGATAGAGAAGGATCTTGCCTCGATGCGCGAGGAGGAGAAGGAATTCACGGCAAAATGGAAGGCTGAGAAAGACCTGATCAACCGCATACAGCAGAACAAGATCGATATCGAGCAGCTGAACTTCGAAGCCGACCGCGCCGAGCGCGAGGGCGACTATGCGAAGGTAGCCGAGATCCGTTACTCCCGCGTCCAGGAGAAGGAACGCGAGAATCAGGAGATCCAGGAACAACTCAATATGATGCAGGGTGAGAAAGCTCTGATCAAGGAGGAGGTCGACGCAGAGGATATCGCCGATGTGGTAAGCCGCTGGACCGGTATCCCGGTGAACAAGATGGTGCAGAGCGAGAAAGAGAAACTGCTGCATCTGGAGGCTGAGCTTCACTCACGCGTGGTGGGTCAGGAGGAGGCGATCCGTGCTATCGCCGATGCCGTGCGCCGCTCACGTGCCGGACTTAACGATCCGCGCCGTCCTATCGGCTCGTTCATCTTCCTGGGTACGACAGGTGTGGGCAAGACGGAACTCGCAAAGGCTTTGGCAGAGTATCTGTTTGACGATGAGAATATGATGACCCGTATCGATATGAGCGAGTATCAGGAGAAGCACACCGTGAGCCGTCTGGTAGGAGCACCTCCCGGATACGTGGGTTACGATGAGGGTGGTCAGCTCACAGAGGCAGTGCGCCGCAAACCTTACTCGGTAGTGCTGTTCGATGAGATCGAGAAAGCTCATCCGGATGTGTTCAACATTCTGCTGCAGGTGCTTGATGACGGACGACTGACCGATAACAAGGGAAGACTTGTGAACTTCAAGAACACCATCATAATCATGACCTCAAACATGGGTTCGTCGGTGATCCGCGATAATTTCGCCAAGATGACTCCTGAGAATCATGACGAGACTGTGGAGCGCACCAAGGGTGAGGTGATAGAGATGCTGAAGCAGACTATCCGCCCCGAGTTCCTGAACCGTATCGATGAGATAATCATGTTCACGCCGCTCAACGAGCGTGAGATCGAGGAGATCGTCGGCTTGCAGATAAACAGCATCAAGAAGATGCTCGCCCGCAACGGCGTTACGCTTGAGATCACTCCCGAGGCTCTGCATTATCTTGCCCAGGAGGGCTATGATCCGGAATTCGGTGCCCGTCCGGTAAAACGAGCTATCCACCGGTTGGTGCTCAACCAGCTCTCGAAGGATATCCTCGCACAGAAGGTCGACAAGGATCGTCCGATCGTGATCGATACCGAAGGTGCGGGCGAGGAGGCGAAGCTCGTGTTCCGCAACTGATCCAGTCCCTGATGAAATACTCATTCTCCCTCTCCCCATTTTTATGACTCTTTCCATTACTTTTTGATATTAATCTCTTAATCACTCTCTATGAAAACTATGAAAAAGTTTATCTATCTGCTGCTGGCGTTGCCGCTGCTCGCTCTGACAGCATGCTCTGACGACGACGATCTGCCTGACGTAAACCTGACAACGGAGTATACTGGCGCTACATCGGTCGACGGTGTGCTCTACGTGGTGCAGGGTGAGCCGTTTGTGATCAACTCCGTTACCGCCACACCTGTCCGTGAAGGCAAGAAAGCAGCCGTGCTCAATGTCACATACGGTCTTGACGGTTGGGTCGTAGGCTCGTCGGTAGTCGCCCCGTTCACTGTGGAATTCGACACCTCCGTGCTTGAACTTGGCAAACATATTCTCTCGCTGAGCATGAATATAGCTGAGGAGGGGTGCGAGCCGGCAATCGGTTATTATGCCACAACCATGCAGGTGGTGGCAAGCGCCGATGATATTCCGACACCTTCAGAGACCGAGACTCAGGGAACGTTTACCGGTCATGCATCAACGCAGGAGCAGTGATATCTGCTGACAACTGACACACAATTATATCCTCATATATATCGGACCGCCGCGCTGCAGAAGCGTGGCGGTTCTCATATTACGCAGCAGTGAGCCGTCGGTGTGTTGATCATCGGGCGGGTGTCGGAGATCGGTAGAAAAATCGGGGGTGTTGGTTGTGATTCCGTGGATTATTCTTACTTTTGCATAAAAGTTAACCGATCGAGCAACCTGTAATCAATGGAAAAAGAGAAAACCACAGCAGAAGGTGATAACCGTGGCGGCGATGCTCTCCGTGCGGATCTGAATGATGCACTTGCCGCGCTGCGTGCAGGTGGTGTTGTGGTCTACCCAACAGATACTGTCTGGGGGATAGGTTGCGATGCCACAAACAGCGAAGCCGTCAGGCGCATATTTGAGATAAAACGGCGTGCCGACTCCAAGGCGCTTATCTCGCTTGTGGCTGATGAACCGATGCTCGACCGTTGGGTCGATGATGTGCCGGAAGCCGCATGGCAGCTTATCGACGCATCGGCAGGTGTGCAGCCTATGACTATCGTCTATGACCATCCGCGCGGTCTTGCTCCTGAGCTTCTTGCCGCTGATGGCAGCGCAGCCATACGCATTGTAGGCGCCGGTTTTGCCCAGCGCCTGTGCCGGATGCTGCGGTGTCCGCTGGTGTCGACGTCGGCTAACCGCAGCGGTGATGCTACTCCCGCGACTTTCGCCGATATAGATCCGGAGATACTTGCGGCAGCCGATTATGTGGCAATGACCGGTCGTGATGACAAAACTCCACACACTCCCTCGTCGGTGGTCAAGATCTCTGACGGAGGTGTGATCAAAATACTTCGCCCGTGAAAGAGCCGGAAGATATAGACACAGGAAGGCACAGTGCCACTCAGGCTGACTACGCCGACAGCACGCCGACGTCAGCCGCTGCTGATGAGGAGTGCGGTGGCAAGGGGGGATTGCGCGAAATGTTCATGAAATTCCTGTTATGGCGCGAGCGTCATGTGAAGGAGAAGAATTTCGTGATATTCCTGTCGCTCGTGGTCGGTGTGCTGTGTGGATTTGCGGCGCTTGTGCTGAAATCACTCATCCATCTGATATCATCGCTCCTGACGTCGCATCTTTCCATTACGGGCGGCAACTACCTGTTTTTCATCTACCCGGTGGTGGGCATACTGATCACGGTGCTGTTCGTGCGCTACGTGGTGCGCGACAACATAAGCCATGGTGTGACGCGGGTATTGTATGCAATCTCGCAGAACAAGAGCCGGTTGAAACGTCATAACGTGTACAGTTCGGTTGTGGCAAGCTCGATAACCATCGGTTTCGGCGGCTCTGTGGGAGCTGAGGGTCCTATAGTCTATACCGGAGCCGCCATAGGCTCGCAGGTCGGCTCGCTGATGCGCATGTCGCCGAGGGTTCTGATGATCCTTGTGGGTTGCGGAGCCGCAGCGGGTATCGCCGGTATCTTCAAGGCGCCGATAGCGGGGATGCTTTTCACGCTTGAGGTGCTTATGCTGGATCTGACCACAGTGTCGGTGATGCCCCTGCTCATATCCTCTATCACTGCGGCAACGATCGCCTACACGTTTACCGGCTATAATGTGGAATTCTTTTTCATGCAGAGCGAGCCGTTTGTCACGCAGCGGATACCTTACGCCATAATGTTGGGTGTGTTCTGCGGACTCGTGTCGCTATATTTCACCCGCGTGATGAACATGATGGAGAATTATTTCGGGTCGGTCAAGAACCGGTGGGTGCGCATGGCTATAGGCGGTGCGCTGCTCTCGTCGCTTGTGTTCATCTTCCCTCCGCTCTACGGTGAGGGTTACGGTGCTATCGAGGATCTGCTCGGAGGCGATGTGGGTAGCATTCTCGACGGCTCGATATTCTATTCCGACCGCAAGAACGTGTGGTTTATCCTCATGTTCGTAGCCCTGATAATACTGACAAAGGTGTTTGCGACCTCGGCAACAAATGGCGCAGGCGGCGTGGGTGGTACTTTCGCGCCTTCGCTCTACGTGGGGTGTATGGCGGGATTCTTCTTCGCCTACCTGACCAACAATCTGTTCGGGCTCGACCTCTCGGTGAAGAATTTCGCGCTGATGGGTATGTCGGGTGTGATGTCGGGTGTGATGCATGCCCCGCTTATGGCGATCTTCCTTACGGCGGAACTGACCGGCGGCTACGAGCTGTTTCTGCCTCTTCTTATAGTCTCGACCCTCTCGTACGGTACGATAAAGATGTTTGAGCCGTACAGTATATATGCGATGCGACTGGCGCAGCGCGGCGAGCTTATGACCCACCATAAGGACAAGGCAGTGCTGACGCTGCTGAAGATCGACAATGTGATCGAGACTGACTTTCTGTCGGTGCGCCCTGAAATGAACCTCAAGGAGATGGTGGGCGTTATAGCAAAGTCACACCGCAACCTTTTCCCGGTGCTCGACAGCGAGGAGAGGCTTATCGGTGTGGTGCTGCTTGATGATATCCGTAACATCATGTTCCGACCAGATCTCTACAGACGCATGCACGTAGACAAGTTCATGAGCATGCCCCCGGCACGCGTGGTGATAGGGCAGAGCATGGAGCAGGTGATGAAGACGTTTGACGATACCGGGGCATGGAATCTGCCGGTGATAGAGTCAGACGGTCACTATGTGGGATTCGTTTCAAAATCAAAGATATTCAACTCTTACCGCCGTGTGCTCCGCCACTATTCAGAGGACTGAACCGCAGCATGGCGCATACGTTATATTTATATGATAGACCAGATAATAGATAAGGAGACGTCGGAACGGGCGGTGCTCGTCGGACTCATCACTCCGGCGCAGGGTGAAGCCAAGGTGCAGGAGTATCTCGATGAACTCGCATTTCTCGCTGATACCGCGGGAGCGGTAACGGTCAGGAAGTTCACGCAGAAGATGAACGGTCCGGACTCGCGGACGTTTGTCGGCAAAGGCAAGCTCGAGGAGATACGCGAGTTTGTGGAGGATAATGAGATCGGAATGGTCATTTTCGACGATGACCTGACGTCGAAGCAGGTGGCTAACATAGAGCGTGAGCTTAAGGTCAAGATCCTGGACCGCACGAGCCTGATCCTCGATATTTTCGCCAAGCGTGCACAGACTGCCAACGCCAAGACGCAGGTGGAACTGGCACAATATCAGTATCTGCTGCCGAGACTGACACGAATGTGGACCCACCTGGAGCGTCAGCGCGGCGGTATAGGTATGCGTGGTCCCGGTGAGACGCAGATCGAGACTGACCGCCGAATAATCCTTGACAAGATTTCCCGCCTGAAGGAGGAATTGAAACATATCGACCGCCAGAAGGCACTTCAGCGCAAGAACCGCGGCAAACTCACCCGCGTGGCTCTCGTTGGGTACACGAACGTGGGTAAATCGACGCTTATGAATCTGCTCAGCAAGAGCGATGTGTTTGCGGAGAACAAGCTGTTTGCCACCCTTGATACGACAGTGCGCAAGGTTATTATCGACAATCTTCCGTTCCTGCTGACGGATACCGTAGGTTTCATACGCAAGCTGCCGACGCATCTGGTGGAGTCGTTCAAGTCGACTCTCGATGAGGTGCGCGACGCTGATCTGCTGCTGCATGTGGTCGACATATCGCATCCGAATTTCGAGGAGCAGATAGAGGTGGTGAACCGTACGCTCGCCGAGGTGTGCGGCAGTGCCGACAAGCCGATGATCATGGTGTTCAACAAGATCGACGCCTACCGTTTTGTGCCGAAGGATGACGATGACCTTACCGAGCGCAAGCGTGAGAACATAACGCTTGAGGAGCTTAAGGCTACATGGATGAACCGCCTTGGAACCGACTGTGTGTTCATCTCGGCTAAGGATGGCAGGAATATCGATGAACTGAAACATATATTGTATGAGAAAGCACGCGAGATACATACCGCCCGGTTCCCATACAATGATTTCCTGTATCAGACTTACGACACTGATGATACGCCGGAGCCTGAGACTGATGAAACCGATATGTGAAAAGCGGTAAAATCAGCGTCAGGGCGCTGAATAAACGTTAAACATCGCCATCCCCGTTTAAACTTCGGGCGGTGGCGATTGTCATATCTACAGACGTCTGAAAAAAGCACACGGCGAGGCGTAATATCCCTCGACCGGCAAAAACAATAGTAAAACAACTTCAATAAAAACTTCAAAGACAATGAAAATGAAATTTCCCGCAATAGCTCTCATGGCTGCCGCACTCACTGCGGTTCCCGCCATGGCACAGACCGACAACAACGTTACCAACGCTACCTGCAACGGCACCACGCAGTGCACCTCCGCACCCAAGGGCAGCAAAGGAGCCAAGGTGGCAAGAGTGAACCCCTTCGCCGGGCTCAACCTTAACGCGCAGCAGCAACAGGCTATCAATGCCCTGCAGGCGGAGCGTCAGCAGGCTCGCGCAGAGAAGATGAAAGGGGAGAAGAAGGATGCTGCACGTGCCGACCGTCAGAAGCAGTCGCCCGAGCAGCGCATCGCCGAGCGCAAGGCTGCGCGCACTTCCTATCTCGCTAAGGTGAAGGCTATCCTGACTCCGGAGCAGTACACACAGTATCTTGAGAATCTGTATGTCAACGCGTCGCCCGCCGGTAAAGGTGCAGGCTTCGGCAACCCCGGCGCAAGAAAAGGCAATGTGGCTAAGAATGACCGCCGCCGTGACGGCAAAGCGATGAAAAACGGCGAGCGCCGTCAGCGTCCCGAACGCGCTGCACGCCAGGCTGCGGCTGCCGCAGTTAATGCAGCCGGAACCACACTGTAATTCTTTCCTGTACACACTGATAAAGCGATCTGTGGCGCAGTGCCTGTTTATGACACTGCGCCACAGATATTTTTATATGATGGTATGATTTGCATGGTGATTTTTATTACTTTTGTGTTTTAAACCAATAGGAATGATACCTGATATATACAAGGCTTCACCGGAGCGTTACGCAGAGGATACGATGACGTATCGCCGTGCGGGGCGCAGCGGAATACTGCTTCCGGCGATATCGCTCGGTCTGTGGCAGAATTTCGGCGGCTCAGTGCCGTTTGAACGCAGCCGCACTCTGCTGCATAGCGCATTTGACAATGGCATAACGCACTTTGACCTCGCCAACAACTATGGACCTCCATACGGCAGTGCCGAGGAGACTTTCGGCAGGATGATAACCTCGTCGTTCGCCCCCTACCGCGACGAGTTGCTGATCTCGACAAAAGCGGGCTATGATATGTGGCATGGTCCGTACGGTAACTGGGGAAGCCGGAAGCATCTGATGGCATCGATAGACCAGAGCCTCCGGCGGATGCACTTGGAGTATGTCGACATTTTCTATATACACCGCTTTGATCCGCTTACTCCAATAGAGGAGACCATGCGTGCACTTGTGGATATAGTGCGTGCCGGCAAGGCGCTGTATGTAGGTATCTCGCGCCTGCCGCATGAAGCGTTGAAGAAGGGATTGTCTTATCTTGATGAGCATGAATGCCGCTGTCTGCTCGTGCAAGATCGTTATAATATCTTTGACAGGCATACGGTTACAGACGGTATTCTGGAGGCGGCTTCATCAGCGGGTGCAGGTTTTGTATCGTTCTCCCCGCTTGCCGAGGGGCTGCTTACCGACCGCTATCTTGACGGCGCGGTTCCGGCTGACTCGCGCGCAGCCCGTCGTGCCCACCTAAAGCCAGAAGTGCTTACTTCCGGAATGCTTGAACGGCTCAACGGATTGAACCGTCTGGCTGCTGAGCGGGGACAGACACTCGCGCAGATGGCTTTGTCGTGGATTCTCGCTGACAGCCGCGTGACGTCGGTGCTTGTAGGTGCAAGTTCTGTGGAGCAACTGGAGTCAAATCTGAAGGCTATACGGAACACTTCATTCACAGATGAGGAGATGAAACGGATCGACACTCTGTCAGTCTGACGTGTGCATTAGGATCTTTTGATCTGCGACGCCCCGGAGCTGTCGGATGAAGTTATGCGCTGCAGTCGGTCGGGTGTCAGCAGTGTGTGGCGGCGGTTGAAGCGTATTGCGTTCAGTTCCGCAGCCGACAGTATGCGTGCCGACGGAGGCAGGCTGAAGCCTGTAGCCTCAACTGATGACGCGGATGACTGTGCGGTCGGTTGCGTCGCGGTATCTATGTCGATATTGCTGTCAGTTGTTGTCATCGGTATTCTTGTTTTCGAGTTTGGGCATAAGCCGGTTCAGTACCAGCAGCACCGTGAGGTAGGTAAGACCGAGCGGTATCACAGCTACCGGCAGCGGGAAGATATGGCTCAGCCATCCGCCTCCGAGGTAGCAGAAGAACAGTAGCCAGAGTGTGCACTGCACGCTGACGCATAGCGTGCACCATGCTTTCGCGCGGAATTTCTGGTACCATATACTCCAGATGGTGAACGGCAGACAGCAGGCTGTGCAGAGTGCTATAGCCGGAATGTGCTGAGGGAAGATAAGCAGGGTGAGCAGACTTACGGAAAAATATGTGAATCCTACCTCGCTCCAGCTCACGATACCGAAGAATGTCGATGCACCGGTTTTCAGTATATCGTCGCATCCTCCTGCCTGCAGGATTCCGCAGACGCGGTCGGCGGCACTGTTGTGTATGCGCAGAGATTTCTGCAGCAACATCCATGTGAGCCACAGACCGCCTATGTCGAGCAGTGTGACAAGTATTGCCGATACGTCTTTCCATATACCGTTGGTTATGAAAAGATAGCCGAACAGCGCTATGATGCAAACACGCAATGCTATTTTCTTGATTACCCCGGCAACCTGCAGCATGTGGTTATGGCTGTAATCGGGTTCGGCAGCTCCGGGCAACGGGCGTGCGAGAAGCACGTTGCCGTCGGATGCGTCGATGAAATCCTGCAGCGATATTGTCTCGGCAGCGCCTTGCGTGAGGTAGCTCACTGTCGATCCGGAGATCTCCGTGACGATCATGAAGCCGGCGGGAGTGTGGGCGATGAACGGGCAGCTGAGTTGAGCGAGCTCATTTTTGTCGTTCAGATGTGCGCCGCAGGTCGACACTCCGCACTGTTGCAGCAGCTTTGATAATCCGAACAGACTTGGGAACGGCATTGCCGCGACGGCACCGGCAGTCCATCCGGGAGTGTGCGGCACTCCGAGACACTGCAGGAAATCGCCGAGTATGTCATGTTGGCGTTGCTTTCCCATCTGTTCTTATAATAGCGTTTCGGATTATCGTGTGAATGACTCGACTTTGCTGAGTAGGGCTTCTCCGTCAATCTCGCCTGTGTGACGCCACTGTTCTGTGCCGTCGACATAGAGAATGAACGTGGGGATTGATCCTACGGAGGCATAGTCGGATGCCTGCTCGTTTTTATCGACATCGAGCTGTAAAACTCCCGCACGTCCCTGCAGCAGTTCCTTGACCTGTGCCACAACAGGCATCATCTGCTGGCAGTGTGGACACCATGATGCGTAAAACTCGACCAGCATAACCGGTTGATCCTTTATTGCTTGTTGGTATGTCATAATATATCTTGAATTTTATCTGTCGGTTGAAACCTGATTTGATATAAAGAGATTTATCAGAGGTCTGACTGTCAGAAAAACATCCGCCGGACGAAAAAAGTTGAGCCATGCGGCAGTGATGCGCCCTATTTTTGCTAAATTTGCAGAAACAATAGCACAAATAATAGTAAGTAATTCAGGTTATGAAAAAACTTGCATGGATCGCCGCAGCGGCATTAGCCATGATGACATCGTGTGCGGGTGGAAAAAGTGAGGCTTCGGGCGCTGAGGATGTTCCTGAGGGGTGGACTCTCGTATGGGAGGATGATTTCGACACCCCTGAGACCGATACCGCAGTGTGGAGCCGTATAGACCGCGGCACTGCCGACTGGAATAATTATATGAGCAAGCTCGACACGCTATATTCGTGGCGCGACGGTAATCTGGTGCTCCGCGGTATTGCAAATTTCGAGGGCTCCGGCGACAGTGTGCCGTATCTGACAGGAGGTGTATGGACCAACGGAAGGAAGAATTTCAGCCGTGGCAGGGTGGAGGTGCGCGCAAAGCTTCAGGGCGCACGCGGCGCATGGCCGGCGATATGGATGCTCCCTGACGGAGCGCACCGCCCTGACGGAACTTCAAATCCAGTCTGGCCTGACGGTGGCGAGATCGATATAATGGAACGTCTGAACAGCGATTCGATAGCCTATCAGACCATTCACTCCAAATATACGCTCACACACGGAATAAAGGATAATCCGCGCTCCGGGTATACGGCACCGATTGATCCTGACGGTTACAACGACTATGCCGTAGAGATGTATGCCGACTCATTGCGTCTGCTCATAAACAATGTGGTGACATTCACCTATCCACGCATAGAGACGGAACTCGACGGTCAGTTTCCGTTTGATGCTCCTTTCTATCTCCTTATCGACATGCAGCTCGGAGGCGGATGGGTAGGAGAGGTGGATCCCGCCGATGTGCCGGTGGAGATGCTAATCGACCGTGTACGCTTCTATCAGCCAACAAAATGATATAATAATATAATGGATAAGATCAACATCGCACTCTGCAGCGACCATGCAGGGTTTGAACTAAAGGAAGCCATAAAGGCTCATCTTGCAGAAGCAGGTTATGACACCACAGATTTCGGCACAGACAGCGCCGAGAGCTGCGACTATCCCGACTACGCCCATCCTTGCGCCGAGGCTGTGGAGAGCGGACGCTGCCGTCTCGGCATAGCCATGTGCGGCACAGGCAATGGCATTGCCATGACGCTCAACAAGCACCAGGGAGTGCGCGCAGCCCTCTGCTGGAGCATGGATCTGGCACGTCTCGCCCGCGAGCATAACGATGCCAATATACTTGTGCTTCCCGCCCGCTTTATAGATCCGACTGTCGCCCTTGCTGTAGTCGACACTTTCCTTACAACACCCTTTGAAGGTGGACGCCATAAGCGCCGCATAGAGAAGATTCCCGTAAAGTGATCTTTCATACGACAATACTTAGATAACCAGTCAAATCACACAGATGCATACAATACAGACTCTATTGATAGCCGGCGCAGTGGCATTGTCAGCCACAGCCGCCACGGCTGCCGACAAGGGTGGCATATCCGCCTCCACCCTGCAGAAGATACAGAAGTCATATCACCCGACAGCCGCCGACACGGCTATACGCAACGCTCTTGCGGGGACAGATATCAACAGGCTTGCGCTCAATTCGCAGGCTGCTAACGGATTCGACACGAATTTCTCGCACCGCGTGCCGAGCAAGGGTGTCACCAATCAGAAATCATCGGGTCGCTGCTGGCTCTTCACCGGGCTTAACGTGCTGCGTGCGCAGGCAATGCGCGAGCATGATCTGGGCAAGCTCGAGTTCTCGCAGAATTACTCATTTTTCTGGGATCAGCTTGAAAAGGCTAACCTGTTTCTACAGGGTATAATAGATACGGCAAAGCTGCCGCAGGATGACAAGACCGTCGACTGGCTGTTCGCGCATCCTCTGAGCGATGGTGGACAGTTTACCGGTGTGGCTGACATTCTGATGAAGTATGGTGTCGTGCCCACAGAGGTGATGCATGAGACATACGCCTCAAACAACACTTCGCGCATGAGCAACCTGATAGGTCTGAAACTCAAGGAGTACGGACTGCAGCTCCGCGAACTCGCAGCCTCAGGAGCAAAACCTGCAGCGCTTGAGCAGGAGAAGACGAAGATGCTCGGTGAGGTTTACCGCATGCTTGCGCTGAACCTCGGTGTGCCTCCTACGGAATTCACATGGACACGCCGCGATTCACGCGGAAATGCGGTCGACACACGCACTTACACACCGCAGGAGTTCTACAAGGAATATCTCGGCAATAACCTGCGCAATGATTACATAATGGTCATGAACGACCCGACGCGTGAGTACTACAAGCTCTATGAGATTGATTACGACCGCCATGCCTACGACGGAAGCAACTGGACATACGTGAATCTGCCGGTTGAGGATATCAAGGAGATGGCTATCGCATCCATAAAGGACAGTGTGGCTATGTATTTCTCATGTGATGTGGGTAAATTCCTTGACCGTGAGCGCGGCGTTCTCGACGTGAACAATTATGACTACGGTTCGCTTCTTGGCACGACCTTCGGCATGGATAAGCGTCAGCGCATACTGACACATTCAAGCGCATCATCGCACGCTATGACTCTCGTGGCTGTGGATCTTGACGCTGACGGAAAGCCGGTGAAATGGATGGTAGAGAACAGCTGGGGTCCGGGTGCCAACAACGGACATCTGATCATGACAGACCGTTGGTTTGACGAATATATGTTCCGTCTGGTAGTGGACAAGAAATACGCTCAGCCGCGCACTCTCGAGGTGCTGAAGCAGAAGCCTGAGCTGCTCCCTGCTTGGGATCCGATGTTTGCCCCTGAGCAATAACAGCGGTTTCATTCAGTATAAGAGTCGGGGTTGCGTCAGGACTTATGGCGCAGCTCCGATTTTTATTGTGTAATGACATAAAACGAGATTATCGATTAACAGGTTATGGTAGTTAATAATTATTAAACGAATGTTGCTGTTGTAGGATTGTAACGTGAGTATTGTTAACTTTGCAGCACAGAGATACGCAGAACACAGTATGCAGGACATTTGTACATATCAGACATACCGAAACGCGCGCTTAGGGCTTAAGTGTGTGAAACTCTGCGAGTTATCTCGGGGGGGGGGTAAATTCCCGCTTTTAATCAAGAATGGCTTTACATTGACCTCCGGTGAGGTCGTACGGGCAGTTGCCAAAGAGGCGGTTGCTTGCATGTGTGTATTGTATCTATTCAGGAATACTGTTGCAGAAATTCTGCGACAGAGTGAATCTATGCTATAGAAAAATATCCCTGTTTATAATTCCTGTATACAACCCAGCAGGGGGCGCAGGCGGTCGAGATCGTGAGATTTTTAC
>OFFM01001002.1_pt1 | contig 17748 bp, 13 predicted proteins | sample 1521401 | NCBI WGS metagenome assembly OFFM01 (sample SAMEA3504118, study PRJEB24116) | mouse gut metagenome | biome: mouse gut; feature: mouse-associated habitat; material: faeces | place: Denmark | collected 2011
CTGGCGGTGATGACAGTTGAGACACTCATACTCGCGCACTCCGATACCCTTGGTGCCGGGGCCGGGATGGCGCAGCACACGGTTGGCCACCAGGCGGGCAGTGCGCGCGTGGCAGCGGTCACACTCGATGTACTGCGATTTTGAGCTTACGTAGGGCAGTATGTCCGTCTCGCCGCACGAGGGGCAGCGCCACACATCGTAGTCGACCGAGCCGATGCGCTCCTCGAGGTCTTGAGCCGGGGTGAGATAGTCGTTGTCGTGCACCTCGTCGATTTTCTGCATGGTGGTGCCGCAGGTGGGACACTTGCGCCGGTGGTCGCGCCAGTGGCGCAGGAACAGCAGATAGGGGATGGTGGCCACGCAGGGTATGCCCAGGCCGAGAAATGTCAGTATGAGCCATACCGACTTGCCCGGGGCCAGGGCGCGGTACTTGTCGTAGTCGCTGCGGCCGCGCACTCCGGCCAGCGACAGCGCCAGCATCAGCAGCATGATGGCGGCCAGGCCGCAGGCGCAGTATACATATACGAGGAAGCCGTCGGCGGCTCCCTCGGCGCCGCCGGCCGTATCGGTGTCGCGCTCGGCCGAGCGTATCTCCTCGGCGTAGGCGGGGTCGGTGAGTATGCGCGCAATCTGCGATGTGGCCTCGGCCAGACCGGCGCCGTAGTCGCCGCGACGGAAGGCCGGGGCGAGGGTCTCGCGTATGATGCGGCCGCAGACGATGTCGGGCAGCACGCCCTCGAGACCGTAGCCGGGGCGGATGGCCATGCGGCGGTCGTCGACGGCCACCACGATGAGCAGGCCGTTGTCGCGGTCTTGCTTGCCGAGACCCCAGCGCTCAAAGAGCTCTGTGGCATATGTGTCGATGTCGGTATCTGAGGGGATGGAGCCGACGACGGCCACCATCGGCTCGGCGGTGGTGCGTGAGCGTATGTCGGCGAGGGTGGCGTCGATGGCGGCGCGCGAGGCGGCGTCGACGTATCCGTCGGGGTCGGCGACAAAGCGGGTGCGGTCGGCGCGGTGCACATCGGGCACCTCATCGACGGTATATGTGCCGGCGGGCAGAGCCGCGGCGCCCGCCAGCAGTACAAGCAGCAGTGTGAGCAGGCGTGTCATCATTCGGCGCTTTCAGAGGGGTGCTTGAGATAGTACTGGCGCAGCAGCTCGCCGATATTGAAGTAGTAGCCCTTGGGCGAGGTGGGCGTCTTGGGGTTGACCACGATGTAGTCGTAGTGGGGTGGCTCGTAGCGCTGCTCGCGAGCGGTGATGCCCGAGAGGTTGAGGAAGTCGTACTCGTCGTGGGGATATACCACAGTCCAGGCATTCTCGGGGTCGAGGCCCGTGCCCGACGACGCTATCACCAGCAGCAGGCGGTTGAGCTTGTACTGCCATATCTTGGCCAGGTCGTACTTGCCGTTTTGCTCGTAGACAAAGATGCGGTTGGTGAGCTGGCGCAGGTTGACGGGATTGTCGGCCAGGCTCTCCATGGCGTAGTCGAGTATCTGCTTGCGCTCGGCGCGGGTCCACGATTTTTTGTTGAAGAGCGGAGTGATGCGCTCCAGTGTGGCGGGGTCGACAGGCGGGCGGTACGGGTCGTAATCTTCCTGGAAGAGGGTACCGTAGTAGAAATACTGAAATGCACGTGTGTCCATCGAGGTGGTGTCGTTGCGCATAAACTCGCGCAGCAGACGGGGATAGTAATATGGCGATGACTCGTCGACCGATGCGGCGCGTATGGCCTCGAGGTCGGGCTTGCCCGGGCCGGCGGCGGGAGCGGCCGCGGCGGCGGCAGCCCCTGTGACCAGCGCGGCCAGCGATATAAGGATATGGCGGAGTGTCATAGAAGTTGTGCGAAGATTAGCATCAGCATGGAAAAGTTTACCACGGCGGGCAGGCCGAGGCCGGCCAGGGCGCTCCAGCGCATGGCGGCGCCGGAGGCGATGCCGCCGGGGGTACGCGAGTATGCGAGATAGCCCAGCGCCGCGCCGGCGGCCGAGGCCACTATCACCCACGTGGATGTGCCGGCCACCAGGCCCACAAAGGCACCGGCCAGCGCGCCGGCCACAGTATATATGCGGCAGGCCCGCGGGGCGGGCGACGGCTCCAGATACCCGATGCCGGCGGCAATCAGGGCGGCGGCGCCCCAAAACCACAGCGCCTCGCCGTCCAGGGCTGTCATACAGCTCAGCCGGGCCACCATCAGGGCGGCAAAGGTGATGAGCGCGGCGGGGACGCGCCTGGAAAAGGCAAACACGGCTCCGGCACCCGCCAGCAAGGCGGCCACGCAGAGTGTCATTACGGGCATGGAGAGCAACATAGATACAAAGGAGTTTTATGGCGTCTTGCTGTAGAAACGTCGTGGATAGCAACAAAGTTAACGAAAAAAAGCGGTAGGAGCCTTCTCCTGCCGCTTTTTTAAATAATTTTTAGATTGACGCGCTCAATACTCGTCCCAGGCCTTTATCTCGACGGTATCGGGGCTCAGCGAGGTGAAGGCGCCGATAAATGCCGATGCCAGGCGGGCGTTGGTGAGCAGGGGTATGTTGAGGTCGATGGCCGCGCGGCGTATGATGTAGCCGCTGGTAATCTCGGCCGAGCTGAGGTCGCGGGGGATGTTGACCACCAGGTCGACGTCGTGGCTGTGCAGGATGTCGAGCGCTGTGGGCTTGCCTTCCTCGCCGGGCTTGTACACGCGGGTGGCCTTCACGCCGTTTTCCTCCAGGAAGCGCTGTGTGCCCTCGGTGGCGTAGATGCGGTAGCCGCGGGCGTCGAGCATACGCGCGGCGTCGAGCATGGCGGCCTTGTGCTTGGCGCCGCCGGAGCTGAGCAGCACTCCCTTCTGAGGGATGCGCTGGCCCACCGACAGCAGCGACTTGAGCACGGCCTCGGAGGTCATCTCGCCCAGACAGCCCACCTCGCCGGTCGACGACATGTCGACACCGAGCACGGGGTCGGCACCCTGAAGGCGCGAGAAGGAGAATTGCGATGCCTTGACGCCGACGTAGTCGAGGTCAAAGGCGCTCTTGGCGGGCTTCTCTACGTCATGGCCGAGCATGATGCGGGTGGCCAGGTCGATAAAGTTGATTTTGAGCACCTTCGACACGAAGGGGAACGAGCGCGAGGCGCGCAGGTTGCACTCGATGACCTTGATATCATTGTCCTTGGCCAGAAACTGGATATTGAACGGGCCCGAGATATTGAGCGCCTTGGCTATCTTGGCGCTCACCTTCTTGATGCGGCGCATGGTCTCGACGTAGAGCTTCTGCGGCGGGAACTGTATGGTGGCGTCGCCCGAGTGCACGCCGGCATACTCGATGTGCTCCGATATGGCATAGGCCTTTATCTCGCCCTCGCGCGCCACGGCGTCCATCTCGACCTCCTTGGCGTCCTGGATAAACTCGGTCACCACCACCGGATGCTGCTTGCTGACGTTGGCGGCCAGCGAGAGGAAGCGCACCAGCTCGTCGTCGTTGGAGCAGACGTTCATGGCGGCGCCGCTCAGCACGTAAGACGGGCGCACCAGCACCGGGTATCCCACCTCGGCCACAAACTGGTGTATGTCGTCGAGGCTGGTGAGCTCGCGCCAGCGGGGCTGGTCGATGCCCAGACGGTCGAGCATGGCCGAGAATTTATGGCGGTCCTCGGCATTGTCGATCGAGCGGGCCGATGTGCCCAGTATGTTGACTCCGCGGGCGTCGAGGCGGGTGGCGAGGTTGTTGGGTATCTGGCCGCCCACCGAGAGGATGGTGCCGTGGGGCTGCTCCAGGTCGATGATGTCCATCACGCGCTCAAAGGTGAGCTCGTCGAAGTAGAGGCGGTCGCAGGCGTCGTAGTCGGTCGACACGGTCTCGGGATTGTAGTTGATCATCACCGAGCGCCAGCCCTCTTTCTTGACGGTCATCAGGGCATTGACCGAGCACCAGTCAAACTCCACCGACGAGCCGATGCGGTATGCGCCCGAGCCGAGCACTATCACCGAGCGGTGGTCGTGGAGGTAGTCGACATCGTTCTGGGTGCCGTTGTAGGTGAGGTAGAGATAGTTGGTCATGGCCGGATACTCGGCTGCCAGGGTGTCTATCTGCTTTACCACCGGCACTATGCCGAGGGCCTTGCGGCGCTCGCGCACGGCAAGCACACCGGCCTCGCCGTCGGCCATGGCGTCTTTTATCACCGAGCGGGCTATCTGGAAATCGCTGAAGCCCTGCTGCTTGGCCAGGCGCATAAGCTCGGCCGGTATGGCGTCGACACCGTCGTAGCCCTCAAGCTCGGCGGCGGTGGCGATGATATTGTGCAGCTTGAAGAGAAACCAGCGGTCTATCTTTGTGAGCTCGTGTATTCGGTCGACATCCATGCCGGCCTTCATGGCGGCGGCGATGGCAAAGACACGCTTGTCGGTGGGGTCGGCCAGGGCGCGCTCGAGGTCGTCGACCTTGAAGTCGCGGTTTTCGACAAAGCCGTGCATCCCCTGCCCTATCATGCGCAGACCCTTCTGGAAAGCCTCCTCAAAGGTGCGGCCGATGGCCATCACCTCGCCCACCGATTTCATCGACGAGCCGATCTCGCGCTTTACGCCGTGGAATTTACCGAGGTCCCAGCGCGGTATCTTCACCACCACATAGTCCAGCGCCGGCTCAAAGAAGGCCGATGTGGAGCGGGTGACGGAGTTTTTGAGGTCAAATAGTCCGTAGCCCAGGCCGAGCTTGGCGGCCACGAAAGCCAGCGGATAGCCGGTGGCCTTGGATGCCAGGGCCGACGAGCGGCTCAGGCGGGCGTTGACCTCGATGACGCGGTAGTCCATCGAGGCAGGGTCGTAGGCATACTGCACGTTGCACTCGCCCACGATGCCGATGTGGCGTATGATCTTGATGGCGAGTGAGCGCAGATAGTGGTAGTCGTCGTTGCTCAGCGTCTGCGAGGGGGCCACCACGATGCTCTCGCCGGTATGGATGCCCAGCGGGTCGAAGTTTTCCATGTTGCAGACGGTGATGCAGTTGTCAAAGCGGTCGCGCACCACCTCGTATTCGATTTCTTTCCAGCCGCGCAGCGATTTCTCGATGAGCACCTGGGGCGAGAATGCGAGAGCTTTCTCCACCAGGGCGTCGAGCTCCTCGGCATTGTCGCAGAATCCCGAGCCGAGGCCGCCCAGGGCGTAGGCTGCGCGCACGATGACCGGGTATCCCAGCTCCTCGGCGATAGCCAGCGCCGATGCCTTGTCGGAGGCGGCGCTGCTGCGGATGGTCTTGACGTCGATCTGGTCGAGTTTCTCGACAAAGAGCTCGCGGTCTTCAGTGTCGATGATGGCGCGCACGGGGGTGCCGAGCACCTTCACGCCGTAGCGCTCGAGCACTCCCGAGCGGAAGAGCTCCACGCCGCAGTTGAGGGCGGTCTGGCCGCCGAAGGCGAGCAGGATGCCGTCGGGGCGCTCCTTGGCGATGACGCGCTCGACAAAGGCGGGCGTCACGGGCAGGAAGTATATCTTGTCGGCAAATCCCTCGGAGGTCTGCACGGTGGCGATGTTGGGGTTGATGAGCACAGTCTCGAGCCCCTCCTCCTTCATGGCCTTGAGCGCCTGGGCGCCGGAGTAGTCAAACTCGCCGGCCTCGCCGATTTTCAACGCTCCGCTGCCCAGAAGCAGCACCTTGTGTATGGATGTGTCCTTGTTCATGTCAGCGGATTATAAGAGTCTGATAAATTCGTCGAAGAAAAACTCGGTGTCGCGCGGACCCGACGATGCCTCGGGATGAAACTGCGCCGAGAAGTATGGGCGGCTCTTGTGGCGTATACCCTCGTTGGTGCCGTCGTTCATATTTATAAAGAGCGGCTCCCAGTCGGCGGGCAGAGTGGAGTCGTCGACGGCAAAGCCATGATTCTGCGATGTGATGTAGCACTGGTTGGTACCGACGCGGCGCACGGGCTGATTGTGGCTGCGGTGGCCATACTTGAGCTTGTAGATCTTGGCGCCGGCGGCCTTGGCCAGGAGCTGGTTGCCCATGCAGATGCCGCAGATGGGCTTGCCGGTATCCATGGCGCGGCGTATGTGCTCGACGGTCTTGTCGGCAAAGTCGGGGTTGCCGGGGCCGTTGCTTATGAAGAGGCCGTCGTACTCCATGCCGGTGAAGTCGTAGTCCCAGGGCACGCGTATGACACGCACACCGCGGCTCGACAGGCAGCGTATGATATTGTGCTTGATGCCGCAATCGACCAGCACCACGCGCTTGCCATCCTCGGGGCCGTACTCGCGCACCTCGGTACACGATGTCTCGGCGATGAGATTGTGCACATTGGGGTCGTAGCTCTCCGGCTCGGGCTGGCCCTCAAAGATGATTTTGCCCAGCATCGAGCCGCTCTCGCGCAGGTGCTTGGTGAGGGCACGGGTATCAATGCCGTACAGACCTGCCACCTTCTCCTCGCGCAGCCAGTCGCCAAGAGTGCGGTCGGCCAGCCAGTGGGAGTGCTCCCAGGCATAGTCCTGGGCGATGATGGCGCGGCAGTGTATGCGCGAGCTCTCGAGATACTCGCTCAGGTCGGGGCTGCCTCCCTGCGGGGGCACGCCGTAATTGCCGAGCAGCGGAAAGGTGGTGACGAGAATCTGCCCCTCATAGGAAGGGTCGGTAAGGCTTTCGGGATAGCCGGTCATGGCGGTGTTGAACACTACCTCTCCGGCTGCCGGTGCCTCGTGGCCAAACGAATAGCCTTCAAAACGGGTGCCATCCTCAAGTACCAGGACGGCTGGTGTGGGCTGTCGCATGCGATTGTGACGTTACGTAGGGTTTTGTGCCTCTTGTGCTAAGGCGTCACAAAGGTAAGCATTTTTGCTCACACCGCAAATTTTTCGGCCGCGGTCAGTCTTGCTCGGTGTAGTCCTGGTAGAGGAGGTCGTTGTAGGGGAAGCGGCTCAGATGCACTTCCTTGGCCTTGTCGTAGAGGAGGCGGCGCAGCTCGTCGATGCCCTGGCCGGTCTTGGCCGAGATGAAGACGCAGTTGTCGGCCATGCGGGCCATCCACGTGGCGCGCAGCTCGTCGAGGGAGAGGTTGGCACGGGTGGCGGGGGTGAGGTCGTCGGCGTCTTTAGGGGTGTAGCGGAAGGCGTCTATCTTGTTGAATACAAGTATCTGAGGTTTGTCGGCGCTGCCGCATACGTCGCGCAGTGTGCGGTCGACGACCTGTATCTGCTCTTCAAAATTGGGATGGGATATGTCGACTACATGCACCAGTATGTCGGCCTCGCGCACCTCGTCGAGGGTCGACTTGAAGGAGTCGACCAGATGGGTGGGCAGCTTGCGTATGAAGCCTACGGTGTCGGTGAGCAGGAAGGGGAGATTGTCGATGGTGACCTTGCGCACGGTGGTGTCGAGGGTGGCAAAGAGCTTGTTCTCGGCAAAGACTTCGCTCTTGCTCAGGAGATTCATCAGCGTGGACTTGCCCACGTTGGTGTACCCGACCAGCGCCACGCGGGTGAGTTTGCCGCGGTTTTTGCGCTGGATGGATTTCTGGCGGTCGAGCGCTTTTAGCTCCTCCTTGAGGCGGGCTATCTTGTCGAGGATGATGCGGCGGTCGGTCTCTATCTGAGTCTCGCCGGGGCCGCGCATGCCGATACCGCCGCGCTGGCGCTCGAGGTGGGTCCACAGGCGGGTGAGCCGGGGCAGCAGATACTGATACTGGGCCAGCTCGACCTGTGTCTTGGCGGCGGCTGTCTGCGCGCGACGGGCAAATATGTCGAGGATGAGGCTTGTGCGGTCGAGTATCTTCACTTTCAGCTCCTTCTCGAGATTTGACACCTGCTTGGTGGTGAGGTCGTCGTCAAAGATTACCACACCGATGTCGTTGAGCTCGACATAGGCGGCAATCTCCTCGAGCTTGCCTTTGCCCACAAATGTGCGTGGATTGGGGTAGTCGAGCTTCTGGGTGAAGCGTGTCACGGTGACGGCGCCGGCCGTATCGGCCAGAAAAGCGAGCTCGTCGAGATACTCCCGCACCTTGGCTTCGTCCTGGGCGGGTGTGATGAGCCCCACGAGCACGGCGCGCTCCGAGAGCTCCTGACTTATTACCAAATCTTTCATATATTATATAACAACCGTCGCGTGAAAAAAGACAGACGCCGGCGGCAATATCGGCCGGCCGGCGTCTGTGTGTGATGGGGTGATTACATGTTCATGCCGCCGTCGACCTGGATTACCTGGCCGCTGACGTAGCTCGACATGTCGGAGGCGAGGAAGAGGGCCACATTGGCGATATCCTCGACCTGGCCGCCGCGGCGCAGGGGTATCTTCTTGACCCAGTCGGCGCGCACGTCGTCGGGCAGGGCGGCGGTCATGGCTGTCTCGATGAAGCCGGGGGCGATGGCGTTGGCACGGATACCGCGCGAGCCCACCTCCTGGGCGATACTCTTGGCCAGGGCGATGAGGCCGGCCTTGGAGGCGGCATAGTTGGACTGGCCGGCATTGCCGTGCACACCCACTACGGATGCCATGTTGATGATGGAGCCGGAGCGCTGGCGCATCATGACGGGCAGCACTGCGTTGATAAAGTTGAAGGCGCTCTTGAGGTTGACAGCGATGACGGCGTCCCACTGCTGCTCGGTCATGCGCATCATCAGACCGTCTTTGGTGATGCCGGCGTTGTTGACCAGCACGTCTATGCGGCCGAAGTCTTCCTTGACCTGAGCCACCACCTCCTGAGTCTGGGCGAAGTCGGCGGCATTGGATGCGTAGCCCTTGGCCTTGACGCCGTATGCGGCGATCTCGGCCTCGGTGGCTTTGCCGTTTTCGTCGATCACCAGGTCGGTGAAAGCTACGTTGGCGCCCTCGCGGGCAAAAGCCAGCGCGAGAGCCTTGCCGATGCCGCGGGCGGCGCCGGTGATGAGGGCGGTCTTTCCTTCGAGAAGTTTCATAAGCTATGTATGATGTTATAGGGTTTTCCGGGTGCAAAAGTACACATTTTTCTTATTATTCGGGACGCCGGGGCGCCGTTTCGATAAAAATTCGTACCTTTGAAGCGTGATATTACGCTCCAAAGATATGTCAACGACCGAAACGACCATAACTATCCCCGAACAGTTCAAAGACATAGCGCCATACGACGACGCCCAATATCGCGAAAAAATCGCCGCCCTGATTCAGGAGCCGGGCTTTGAGCACGCCGTACGCTACGTGCTCCCCGACGTCGACTACCGCGACTTTGCCGAGCAGCTGCTCCAGGTATCGAGCCAGCACGACTTCCAGTACAAAATCATGGGCCCCTTCCTGGAGATGCTCGTAAAGACCACCACCGCCGGTCTCACTTGCGACGGGCTCGACAACTGCCGCCCGGGGGAGTGCTATACGTTTATCACCAACCACCGCGATATAGTGCTCGACGCGTCATTTCTCAACCTCTGCTTCATACGCCGGCACATGCCCATCACCCAGGTGGCCATCGGCAACAATCTGCTCATATACCACTGGATTGCCGACCTGGTAAAGCTCAACCGCAGCTTCATCGTCAAGCGCGACGTGCGCATGACCGAGGCCCTAAAGGCCGCCCGGCAGCTCTCGGCATACATACACTATGTGCTGGGCACGCGCCACGAGTCGGTGTGGATCGCCCAGCGCGAGGGCCGCGCCAAAGACAGCAACGACCTCACCCAGGAGAGCCTCATCAAGATGGTCGGCCTGGAGCCGGGCGCCGATATAAAGCCCAATCTGCTCGCCGCCAACCTCCTGCCCGTGTCGATCAGCTACGAGTACGACCCCAACGACTATCTCAAGGCCCGCGAGTTTCTGCTCCGCCGCCGCGACCCCCACTTCAAGAAATCGCAGCGCGACGACCTCTTCAGCATGGAGACCGGCCTGCTCAAATACAAGGGACGGGTGCACATGCGCCTGCAGCCCTGCATCACGCCCGAGCTGGAGCGCTTCAGCAGCGAGGCGCGCCTGGAGGTGGTGCGCCACACCTGCACTCTGATCGACCGCGCCATACACTGCGGCTACGAGCTATTCCCGGGCAACTATATCGCATACGACGCCGTCACCGCCACCCGCACCTATGCCGACCGCTATACCGACGACGACCGCCGCGTATTTGACGACTACATCGCCGGCCAGCTCGACAAGGTCGACGTGCCCGACATCACCGCCGACGAGCGCGAGTACATGCGCCGGATGATGCTCACCATGTATGCCAACCCCGTCAAAAACCAGCTCGCCGCCCTATCCCGCCGCTGATGCGTCTTCCCCTGCTCCCCATCCTCGCCGTGCTCGCCCTGGGCGTGGCCGTCGACATCTACATCTACCGCCGGCTGCGCTGCCGCCACGCCGCCAGAGGCTGGTGTGTGGCATACACGATAGTGTCGCTGCTGGCCTCCGTCGCCCTCATCGCGGTGATATGCCTGCCCAAGCGCGCCGGCGACGACACGGCGCTCCACGCCATCATGTGGACGCTCTTTGCTTACTTCTCGGTCTATATACCCAAGTATATATTTGCGCTCTTCTCGATGGCCGGACGGCTCCTGGGCCGCATAGCCCGGAGGGCGCCGCTGTGGGCGGGCGCCGCAGGCGCCGTCATCGGCCTGGCGGTGTCCGGGGCCATGTGGTGGGGCGCGCTGCATGTGCGCTTCGACACCGAGGTGCGCCGGGTCGATGTCGTCATCGACCGCCTGCCGCAGGCTTTTGACGGATACCGCATCGTGCAGCTCTCCGACATCCACACCGGCACATATCTCACCGACACCACATACCTCTCTGAGCTGGTCGGCGAGGTCAACGCCCTGCACCCCGACCTCATCGTATTTACGGGCGATATCGTCAACCGCCGCTCACGCGAGCTGCGGCCATTCGCCTCCACACTGTCGCGGCTGAGCGCTCCCGGCGGAGTGTGGAGCATCACCGGCAACCACGACTACGGCGACTACTATACCTGGCCCTCCGAGGCCGAGCACCGCGCCGATGTCGACTCGCTCCGCGCCATCCAGCGGGCCATGGGCTGGCATATGCTCGACAACGCGCATACATGGCTGCGCGCCGGCGCCGACTCCATCGCCCTGGTGGGCGTCGAGAATATCGGCGACGCGCCATTTCCGGTCTACGGCAGCCTCACACGCGCATACCCCCCCCCGACCGACTCGGTGGTGAAAATCCTGCTCTCCCACAACCCGCAGCATTGGGTCGACTCGGTGAGCGGCCGGAGCGACGCCCGCTTTGACCTCACCCTCTCGGGCCATACCCACGCCATGCAGATGCAGATAGGCGGATTGTCGCCCGCTGCCTGGCGCTACCCCACCTGGGGCGGCATGTACACCGACAGCCTCGGCCGCCGTCTCTACGTCAACATCGGCATAGGCGAGGTGGCCATACCCGCCCCGAGGTGACCCTCATCACTCTGCGCAAATCCCCCACACCATGAACGCCGACATACCCGCCCGCGTCGCCGCCTCGCTCGACCTGCCCCTGCGCAGCGTCGCAGCCACGGCCTCTCTCCTGGCAATGGGCGCCACCGTACCCTTCATAAGCCGATACCGCAAGGAACACACCGGCGGCCTCGACGAGACGGCCATCCGCTCCATCGAGACCGAGATACGCCGCCTTGAGGAGCTCGACCGCCGGCGCGACACCATCATCGACACCATATCGGAGCAGGGCAAGCTCACCGCCGAGCTGGAGGAGCGCCTGCGCGCCGCCACGACAGCCGCGGCCCTCGAAGACCTCTACCTGCCATACCGGCCCAAGCGCCGCACCCGCGCCACGGTCGCCCGCGAGCGCGGGCTGGAGCCGCTGGCGCGTATGCTCATGTCGGCCTCGGGACTGGCCGACCCCGAGGCGGCAGCGCGCCGCTTTGTCGCCGGCGATGTGGCCGATACCGGCGCCGCCCTGGCCGGGGCGTCAGACATCATAGCCGAGTGGGCGGCCGAGTCGCCCCGGCTGCGCTCGCGCCTGCGCGGCATCATGCGGCGCACGGCCTCGGTGCGCTCGGTCATCGCCCCGGGCAAGGAAGACCACCCCGACGCCGCCAAGTACCGCACATACGCCCGATACTCGCATCCGCTGCGCAATATCCCGTCGCACTGCTATCTGGCCCTGCGCCGCGGCCAGGCCGAGGGCCTGCTGCGCGTGTCGGTCGAGATCGACGACCGCGTCGACTCGCTCGCCGAGGCATTTGTGCCCCGAGCCGGCGCCGACGCGTCGCGCCGCCTGGTGGCGGCCGCCGTGGCCGACTCATACCGCCGCCTGCTGCGCCCGTCGATAGACACCGAGATGGCCGCCGAGTGGAAAGAGCGCGCCGACGGCGTCGCCATCAACCTCTTCAGCGGCAACCTGCGCCAGCTGCTCATGGCAGCTCCGCTGCGCGGCCGCCGCATACTCGCCCTCGACCCGGGATTCCGCACGGGCTGCAAGGCCGTCGCGCTCGACGCAGAGGGCAATCTGCTCGACCACGATGTGGTATACCCCAATCCCCCGCAGGCCGACACCGTCGGCGCGATGCGCACCCTGATGCGCCTCATCGACGACCACGAGCTCGACGCCATCGCCCTGGGCGACCGCACCGCCTCGCGCGAGACCGAGGCTTTTCTGCGCTCGTCGGGCATCGCCGACTTCACCGAGGTATTTGTGGTGAGCGAGAATGGCGCCTCGGTATACTCGGCCTCGCCGCTGGCGGGCAAGGAGTTTCCCGACCACGACGTGACGGTGCGCGGAGCCGTATCCATCGGCCGCCGCCCCATCGACCCGCTGGCCGAGCTGGTCAAGATAGACCCCAAGTCGATAGGCGTGGGGCAGTATCAGCACGATGTCGACCAGAGCGCCCTGCGCGACGCCCTCGACTTCACCGTGATGAGCTGCGTCAACTCCGTAGGCGTCGACCTCAACACTGCCTCGCCGCAGCTGCTCTCGTATATATCGGGCATCGGCCCGGCTCTGGCCGAGCGCATCGTGGCATACCGCGCCGCCCACGGCGCCTTTGCCTCGCGCCGCGCCTTGCTCGACGTGCCCCGCCTGGGCGCCAAAGCATTTGAGCAGGCCGCCGGCTTCCTGCGGGTGCCCGACTCGGCCAATCCGCTCGACAATACCGGCATCCACCCCGAGAGCTATCCTCTGGTGGAGCGCATGGCCGCCGACCTCGGGATGGACACCGCCGCCCTGGCGGGCAACGCCGAGGCCATCGCCCGCATCGACCCGGCCCGATACGCCGACGCCGGCGAGGCCACCGTGGCCGACGTGCTCGACGAGTTGCGCAAGCCCGGCCGCGACCCGCGCGGCAGCGCAGACAATGCCGACTTCGACTCGGCCATCCACACCATCGACGACCTCAGCGAGGGCATGATACTTACGGGCAAGGTGGGCAATATCACCGCTTTCGGCGCCTTTGTCGACATAGGCATCAAGGAGCACGGTCTGCTCCACGTGTCGCAGATGGGCGCGCGCCGCGTGACCGACCCGTCGACGGTGGTGAGCATCGGCGACATCATACGTGTGCGCGTGATCGGTGTCGACATCGACCGCCGCCGCATATCTCTTTCCATCAAAGACCTATGACCATCATCAGTCTTGGCAGCAACGTCGACGGCGCCGGCGAAATCCTCGCCCGCGCCCGCCGCGGACTCGCCCGGGTGGCGCGTATCGAGGCCTCGTCGGGCCCCTACCCTGCGGCCGACGACACCGGCCGCGGCGCCGACTATCTCAATGAAGTGCTCGCCATCGACACCGACCTGACCCTCGACGAGCTGGAGAGCGCCGCCGCCGGGCTGGAGCGCGCCGCCGGGCGCACTCCCGACTCACGCCGCCTCGGCGTGATGCCACTCGACATCGACGTGGTGGTGTGGCGGGGCGAGACGGTGCGCCCCTACGACTTCACCCGCCCTTACTTCCGCCACGGCTACGGTCTGCTCAGAGCCACGCTCAGTCCCACGGCTGCTCATCCACCATGCGCGGGCGTGGAGTGAAATCATCGCTCAGAGGGTCGTCGGCGCCGTCGTACATGGCGTAGCGGGTGCCGGTGAGGGTCATCAGCATATACACGACATTGGCCGTCGACAGCGGCCGGCCGACAGCCGCGGCCAGGCGCCCGGCCATGTCGGGGCGCGAGCGGCGGTAAGCGGCATTGGCATACACCACAAAGGGCACGCGCACGTATGCGCGGCCACGACCTGTGTACGGGCCTTCGTCGTAGACGTTCTCGCCGTGGTCTGAGAAGTATGTGAGCGATGCGGGGCAGCGGCAGGCGTCGAGGATGCATATCACGCTGTCGAGCATGGCGTCGGTGTGGAGTATGGAGTTGTCGTAGGCGTTGATGAGGGTGGGGCGGTTGTCGGCCGATGCCTCGGTGGGAAAATCGGGTATGAAGCGGGCGTAGCACTCGGGATAGCGGTCGCGGTAGTTGAAGTGGCTGCCGTATGTATGCAGCACCACAAAGAGCTTGCCGGCGGGATTGCCGGCTATGAGCCGCGCCAGCGGCCCGGTGAGGTCGATGTCGTGGGGATGGCTCTCCTCGTCGCCGATGAAGTCGACCGTGTCGGCCTCGGCGGCAAAGAGGTCGATGAGCGAGTGGTTGCGGGCCTGCGCGCTGAGCCAGGCGGTGCGGTATCCGGCCTCGTTCATGGCCGACACGATGCCGCGGGTGAGGTATATGGAGTCGCCATACTCGGCGGCGGTGAGGTGGCTCAGGGCCAGAGGCACGCTCTTGTGGGTGGTGTTGCTCTCGCTGAGCACGCGGCTGAATACGCACAGCCCGGCCCGGCGGCTCAGCCGTGGATTGGTCGGGCGGTCGTAGCCGAGGAGCTGCCAGTGGTCGGCGCGCCCTGTCTCGCCCACTACCAGCACGTGTATCTCGCGCAGCGAGTCGGGGCGCAGCGACGATGCGCCGTAGCGAAATCCGGCCGAGGTCTGCGTATACAGCGCTGTGGCGCGAGTGCGGGCGACGGCTGTGCACATATTGTCGATGACATTTACCGGGAAGATGTCGCGCGTGGGCTCAAGCCCCGGCGAGCGCCACCACAGGGCCAGCCCGGCGGCCAGTATCATCACGCCGGCCATGCGCGCGGGGCGCAGTCGCCCGGGGGCCACGCGGGCGCGCCGGCACAGCAGCACTGTCGCCCATATCAGCGGCAGCACATACAGCAGTCCCACTGCTGTCAGCGCCGGCCACAGGTTGCCGAGCAGCTCGGTGGCCTCGCCCACGTTGGTGGTGGCGACATTGAGAAACATGTCAACGGCGATTATCGACTCGCCGTACAGAAACAGCAGCACCACCTGAAATGCCGCGAAGAACGTCAGCGGCAGACACATCCACACGGCCAGCCCGATGCGGTACGTGCAGCTCATTATTATATAGTATATGCCCAGCGGCAGGGCGATGCCGGCAAGCTTGACAGCGACGGGGCCTTGCTCGGTGAAGGCAAGGGCGACATTGGGCACGGCCAGCAGCAGCGGATATATCCACATGAGCAGAGCCGAGGTAAGGCCCGGAGTATGCAGTAGTTTAGAAAGCTTCATTCAGACCAAGTATGAATCCTGTTTGATGGCGGCCAAAGCCGAAGTCGACGCGCACGTTCATGCGGCGCTTGAATTCCCAGCGGTAGCCTATGCCGGCGTTGGGCAGCACCTGACGGGCGCGTATGGCCGAGAAGCGCGGGAAGAGCGACGCGGCGCCCACCCAGGCCACCACACCGTTGCGGCGCCATACGTGCTGGCGCAGCTCCACGCATATGTCTATCTCGTTTTTGTCGCGGTAGCGGCCTTCGAAGTACCCGCGCATGTCGTGGCTGCCTCCGATGGTGCTCAGGAAGCACCATGGGGTGTCGCCCCAGGTAAGCCGCCAGTGGAGACGCGAGGCCAGCGTGGCGCCGCGCCACAGCGGCCGGTATATCGACGCGGTGACCTCGTTGATGCAAAATCCGCGGGAGTTGCCCAGCCAGCTCGTGCACAGCAGTTGGTCGAGCCGCAGAGCCTCGCCCCGGCGCGGGTCGGTGAGATTGTCGCGGGTATCGTAGCGCACGGTCACGCCCGGGCCCCAGGCAAAAGCATGCGTAGGCTCGTCGCCCCACAGCTCGCGGCGGTCAAAGCTGCGCCCCGATGTGTAATTGACGGTGAGCATCGGCCCCAGGTAGAAGCCGCGGCTCAGGCGCCATGTCTGGCTGATGTCGGCGACGGCGGCCAGATAGCGGTACTTGCTCTCGTTGGCGTCGTCGTGGCCCATGTCGTAGCCTATGCCCCAGTATTTGGTCTCGATGGACGATGCCGAGATATTGTAGGTAAGGCGGGAGCGGTCGCCGGGAAAGATATTCTCGCCCTCCAGGCTGAGGGTATAGTGGGCGGCGGTGGTCGCGTCGACTTTCATGGTGATGTTGGAGCGGAGCAGGTCGAGTGTGTCGGCGCGGTCGAGATTGTATGTGCCGGCGGCGAGCACGCCGAGGCCAAATTTGGAGTCGCTCGAGTAGTGGGGGCCGCCCACGACGCTGATGTCAAACTTATTGCGGTCGCGCACCTTATTGGCCTCGCCGAAGTAGGCGATGACCTTCTGTATGAAATTGCGGCGGGGCACGGTATCGGCCGCGGCGGAGTCGGCTGGCTCAGCAGCCGTGGCGGCGAGCACGCTCAATGAGAGGAGCAGGGTGAGGAGGTAGCGGTTCATGTAGTGAAGTATGATGGTGGCAGGCGCCGCAGCTTGCCGTTGGATGTGCGCGGCAGTGTACCGGCGGCGATCACGCGCGCCGGCGCGGTGCGTCGGTCGCTCACGGCGGCGCGCACCGGGTCGAGCGATATCTCGGCCTCGGCTATCATCACCGGGCGCTCGCCCCAGCGCGGGTCGGGCTCGGCGGTGATGTAGAACGGTGGCAGCGATGGCAGGGCGCGGCGTATCTCGGCCTCAAGCAACTCGGGGTGTATCTTTATGCCGCCGCTGTTGATGACATGGTCGGCGCGGCCCAGCCAGCGGAATGTCGATGGCGAGAGCAGCTCGACGCAGTCGTTGGTCACCAGCCGGCGCCAGGAGTAGTCGGCCGAGTGCATCACCAGGCAGCCTCGGGTGTCGGTGGAAAAGGTGATGCCCGGCATGGCGGTGAAGGCCGCGTCGGGGTCGGCCACGCGCCGCAGCGCCACGTGGCTGCAAGTCTCGGTCATGCCGTAGCCGAGCCACGCGTCCACTCCGGCCGCGGCGAGGTCGGCGGCCGTTGCATCGGGCAGCGGCGCTCCGCCCACGAGGAGCCGGCGCACCAGCCCGGCGGTACCCGACGCGAGCAGGCCGGGTATCTGCGACGGTACCACGGCGAGCAGGTCGACCGGCACGGGCACGCTCACGGCATTGCTCACCGGCAGTTCCAGCAGACGGCCGCCGCACACATCGGCGCGCACGGCCATCATCTTGCCGGCGATGTAGTCGACCGACAGGGGCAGGGCAAGCACGCTCCCGGCGCCGAGGCCGAAGAAGCGGCATGTGGCGCGCGCCGATACGAGCATGTCGGCCTTGGGCAGGCGTATGGTCTTCGGCTCGCCGGTGGAGCCCGACGTATGCGCCTCGACATAGGGCAGCTCCGAGTGCCACTCGGCCATGAAATCGCTTACTGTCGCCATGGCAGATTGTCGGGGATTACAAGGCGGCGCGAGGGGTCGCTCCACAGCCGCTCGCCACGCAGCTCCAGCGGCGAGGCGAAATTGTTGTGATACAGCATCCCGGTGCCGAGTCCCTGTGGCATCGACACGCCGCGGCGGGCCACCCAGCGGGCGATGGCCGCGAGGCCTACGTTTGACTCCAGGGCCGATGTGGCCCACCATCCGATGCCGGCTC
>OFFM01001004.1_pt1 | contig 17735 bp, 16 predicted proteins | sample 1521401 | NCBI WGS metagenome assembly OFFM01 (sample SAMEA3504118, study PRJEB24116) | mouse gut metagenome | biome: mouse gut; feature: mouse-associated habitat; material: faeces | place: Denmark | collected 2011
TGACTATTTACTCAAGGTTTTTAAGGAAAGTTAAATCTCATGCGCCAGCCCTGAAGATAAACAGGCTGCTCATACCTATAAGCAGGGAAATATGTTATAACATTATTTTCGTAAAGACGCTCTATTTTTGTCTTTATACAATTGGGAGAGGCTATTTTAGCACAAGGCGCGTTGTCTAGTATGTTCTTTAATCTACCATAATCTATAAGTATATCTGGAACTATTGATTTAAATTCATCCGCAGTAATACGCCCTCGACAATCAAGATAATCAATCAGGTCGTCATCGTCAATAAACCGAATGTAAACCAAAGAATATTTAGACTTATCAAGATTAAACAAAGAAGACGATACTCTATAGAACTTATTTTCTTTACCTTCATAAGTCGACGGATATACCTCTCGCGCTAGTTCATGGAACGCATCAACAATATGAGAAATAATTGTTGTTTTCCCTTTACCATTTATTGCAGTTAAGACATTGATTCCATTTTGCTTAAAATCTAATTCAAGATGTTCAAATGGAGCGCGATTTATAAATATTATTTTTTGTATTTGCATAGTTATTGATTTAGCACATCTTTTACAATCTGGAGCATCTTCTTGTTATTGAGCTGCGTGCGGAAATGGACGTTGTAGCCCTGCGCGGAGAGGTTCTTAAAAAAGATCTCTGCACATTTGATTTTTGCTGCTTCCACACCACGGAGGGTTGATTTATTCTCAACGTCCTTGGTCTCAACTACAATATTAAGTTCTTTATCACCGTTGGCTTTTTTGACCACATACATGAAGTCAGGGCTATATGTTCCACCGGCAATCGTTGGTATAGCAATACTACTCCGAGGAATTTTGCCATAGACTACAACTTCAGCTATTTCGGAAAGGCCTCCGTCAATATCGGATTCGATGTCTTCAAGTTCAAGAGGGGAATCGTATGCTTTCGCATCATACAGATACTTTTCTGCGGCATCTCCTCCTTTCATCTTGACACCTATTCGACCCTGAGCGATTTCGTCTCTGACGCTACCGTCAGCATAGGTAAGTGCCGTGGCCCCTGTTGAGCAATTGGTTTTCTTATATCTGAAACGCCCTTGTAAGGTCTCAATCTTCCAATCAGTGAATGCTTGAACAAGTGCGCTTATAGCTTGTTCATTGAAATGTGAATCCTTAATTTTTCCTGACTTCTTTGTATAGCGACAGATTGCACTATGTATCTTCTCAAGAGAAATATTTGTAGCATCCGACACTCGTTTCAAGAACACGCCATATGGTAATGCTTGATTAATGGTATATTGGACACCACTGTCTGAATTAGATGACATATAATTGCCATCACTAACAACAATGTCTCTACGGCTGGAGATAACTCTATCTGTAAAAATATTTCCTGTTTCAAGTATTGTATCAAGAGCCTTCTCAATTTCGACATTGAGGTCGGGATCATACCAAATAGTATATCGTTGGTTTAGCTTCTCCCATAGTTCTCTCAACTCTTCAAACCTTGCCTTCCTGATTTTGACAGGATGATTGGGTTTGCTGTTGCGATCTTTTACTTTTCCGCTTTCAAGTCCGGACTTGAATAATGGGTATTCCTCAAAGAATGAAGATTTATTTTCGGGAATAATATTATATTTAAGATCTACATATTTTTTAGTCAGTAATTCAACAAATAGAATGGTTGCATCGGTTCCCATTTTTTGCGCTACCTGTTGAATGATTTCCAAAGAGAGTGTAACTGATTCCGGGATCTCACTGTTTATCTGCTCAACGAGTTTCTTTGCAAAATCAGCTTCTGTAAAATCTACAATATAATTTAATGTGAATTCCTCATTGGAAATGCGGTTGCCACACTCATCAACAGGAAGACGCAGACCGCGACCAACTTCTTGTAGCTTGGAAATATCACTTCCACTTGAACGTAATTTTGCAATGGTGAATACATTGGGGTTATCCCAGCCTTCCTTTAGAGTCCATTTTGAAAACAGAAACCTTCTGAGCATGGGATTACCGTCTTTATCCACAAACGAAAGCAATTGTTTTTTTCCGTTAAGGATATCATTAACCTCCTCGGCAATACTTTCATCCGAAGATCTATTATCTTGTGCAAAATATCCGGCGTGGCAAGCTCTGATATTTTTCAGACTGGCTTCCAGATATTCTCGATATTCGTTTTCTTGCTCCGAGAGTTTGCCTATTGTGTCTTTAAGCTTTTCTTTGAGCAATCGTTCAAAGGTTTCAAGTATGTATGGTTTCTTCCCATCTTCACTCTTCCTATACGACGTTATATCATCAATAAAGAATAGTGCAAGAGTTTTAATCTTAAAAGTTCTACTAGAGAAATTATGGCGTTCTGTTTCAAAATGTCTCTCCAAGGCAAGACGAATCATTTGTTCTTGATAGGAACTCATGAAAACGTCTACGTCCATTTCCTCACCGACAGTTTTAATTTGTCCGTTGGAAAGTTCGATGGAGTTTTTATCAATAGTCTGGATGGTAAGTCCGGTCAGCTCATCTGCGATCTGTGAGAGTGAATCACCTATACGGAGTTGGAAACTCCTTGTCGGGGAATCCTCCTGTTTGTGTTGAAATGTAGCTGAATCGTTTTTAGTTACCGACATCAACTTGATTTTCTCATTCTTTTGTGAAATCGGCTCAAAATGTTCTTTAGCAACACCTTTAATCAGCCCTCGATTGAACGACTGACAAGCATTAAGATCATAAAGGAGATTCTGGTAGTCCTTGATTGTCTTCTTATTCTTTCCTTTACCAATTGTGACTTCGGGGAATGTTGCACCAAATCTGATGATACATTGTGGGGCAATCTCCGTCTGTATGATGCTGAAAGCTTTCTGCTCTCTCGAAAATTTGTGGGGTTCATCGATAATTACAAACGAGCGTGTGGCTTTAAGCGCATTATACGGGCGATAAAAGCCTTCCACAACATTGCCATAATCATCTCTGCTTAGTATATAGTTCTTCGCATCCTTCAGTAGTTGCATGTTTACTAAAAGGACGAAAATTTTCTTAGTGTCTTGACATGACCCTTTGACAAATTCACTTACAGCGGCAGGAAAATATTGTCTTCCCTTCTTTTTCTTCTTGGGAGGTTCAAGTGTAAGCAAGTCAATTTCTGCGTCATATCCACAAACATCCCGGAAATGACGCTTTACATATTCATCCTCCATAAACTGCCGTGCGCCTGCTTTGATTGGCAATGTAGGCACAGCTACTATAAATTTATTGATTCCATAGCGTTTATGGAGCTCAAACATGGTCTGAACATAAACGTAAGTCTTTCCGGTGCCGGTCTCCATCTTAATATCAAGATTCAGACATGTTGGTTCATGCGTATATCCACCATACTCATGTGGAATCTTGTTGGTAGCTTGAATACTACGGATGTTATCTCCGACTCCATCCTTAAAAATGGTTATTTCAGGATTGGAATAGTAGTGCACAGGCGACTTAACCCATGTATCCTTGAATACATCGGCTACTGCGTCCACCGCCTTTTGCTGATGCGGCAACGAGGATTGAAGTATCAGTTCCATATCAATATCTAATTTCGAAATTGATACGAAGATTTTTCTCTCCGGCCTGTACGGTCTGCAGACTGTCTTTCAGGCTCTGCAGTTCGTTCCAGCCGAAAGAATAACCATAGATTACAACATTCTGTGGATTGAATAATGATTCCGTTTGATACTTGTCGAGGAGTCCAGCTACTGCGTCATCAGATAAATCCGGGTTGATAAGATAGAGATGCTTGTCGATATAGTATGCCGTATAACCGCCAAGATCTAAAGACTGGTAATCAGAAGTCAGACCATAACCATCCCGTTCCAGCCACGTTGTAAGTATGGTAGGAACGCCAAATTCTTCAATCAGGGTATTGTCACCGAACGCGGCATCCTTATCAAACTTGATAATTTTTTCCAGAGCAATTCCAGAAGGCTCCTTCAACGTAAAATGTCGGAATCCGAGATCTCCATGAAAGAGAGGGTTTTCTGCTGCGATTTTTTTTGCGGCACGCTTGATTCTGTCAAATCCCAATTCATCTATTGTCTTGAATCCTGCTTTGAATGCCTCCGTCTCTTTTTCAAAAGGTGCTTGAATCTGAACTAATATGTAATTAAGGTCATTTCCTTCTGAAATCAATTGCATGGCAGCATGAGCAGTTGACGATGAACCTCCAAAGAAATCAAGGACATAAACGGAGTCCTTATCTGTTGGGGCTATTCCTTGAGTTAAAATCAATTTGATATAGTCGACAGGCTTAGGGAAATCGAAATATTCCTTACCATCATATAATTCTCTTAATTCGCGTGTCCCCTGAGAGCTATATACAGTTTCAAGAACGGATGATAAGCCGGTATATTCACTTCCCAAGTCTTTCATGAATTTTTTGCGACGAGGTCTTCCAGTGGGGTCTGCTGGAAAAATAACTTCATCGTGTTCAATTAATTCACTCATTCTTTTAGGTTCATATCGCCAACCTGTTGGAGGGCATGAATATGTAATGCCTGTTACTGGATTTGTGAGGTCGTAGTGTAAATTAGGCCGCTGGGATTCATTCGCAAGTCCTACCATATTGTCACTCATCCATGGACCTCTTGGATCATTATCCGGATTTGAGTATTTTGATTTGTCTGACTCTTTGCCCAATATACAGCAATCTTCTCTTCTGCCATAACACAGAAGATAATCATGATCTTTTGATGCTCCGTTTTTTGTGCGGCTATCGACCATCTGTCGTTTCTTCCATATGAAGGAACAAATAAGATTCTCTTCACCGAAAATGTCATCGCAAAGAAGTTTCAGATTACTCTGCTCGTTATCATCAATAGATATGAAAATTACGCCGTCTTTGCTAAGAAGGTCGCGAGCAAGAAGCAGACGAGGCAGCATGAACATAAGCCATGCCGAATGTGAGGCCGAACCCCTTCGAGTAAGATCAAGAACGCGTTGAGCTTTGTCTAATGAAATACTGAGTTTTGTGGACAACTCTTCCGCAGTGAAATTGAAATTGTCATTATACACAAACCCGTCATAACCGGTATTGTAAGGTGGGTCGATATAGATGCACTTTATTTGTCCTGCATACGATTTCAGAAGATGCTTTAATGCATCAAGATTATCGCCACTTATATAGATATTCTTGCTTCCCTTGTTTTCGGGTAAAGAGTTATGCGCTTCATCTGGTACTATTACTGTTGTTGTGTCAAGAGAAGCCAACATTCGGGCATAATTCTTGCCGAGAAACCGCAATTCGTATCCCTCGTCCGTTACTTCTACTTTGTCCTTAAGATACTCTTGGAATCTGACAATATCGAACCTTCCATCTTCCTTAAAACAGGCAGGAAAATGTTCTCTCAGTATTTCAAGCTCGTTAGAACCGGGTGTTACTGAATTGTTTTTATCAATTATATCTTTAATCATCAGATTTCAATTTTAGTATTCAATAGATTATCAACACTGACTTCCAATAACTTGGCAATTTTAACTAAAGTAGGCAAATCTGGCTGAGAACTATTCGTACACCATTTTGATACGGTTGATGGATTCACATTTAGTTGCTCACATAACCATTTATTTGTCCTTTTCTTTTCTGCCAAAACTACTTTTAATCGGTTTATATCAGTTTCCATGTCGATAAAATTTGTTATCTACTCGCAAATTTAGTGAAAGTTCCACACATAATTCTATCCGAACTGAATTTTCTTCTTATCCTCTTAAATCAAAATGGATATCGAAACCTAATAATGCCTATATCCCGATAATTTGATATCAATCATGCATGAGATGTATGATTATTTCGACCGCTTTTCAAGACGTAACAAAAAGAGAGGGTGTAGCTCAACGAGTTACACCCTCTCTTACTATCGTAGATTTAGGAACTTATTTCACTTCCTCGAAGTCAACGTCGGTTACACCGTCGCCGTTGCCGGGGTTAGGAGTGGGACCTGCCTGAGGACCTGCCTGTCCGCCCTGCTGTGCTTGAGCCTGGGCGTTAAGGATATCCTGCTGGGCTGCGCCGAAAGAAGTTTCGATTGCCTTGATGGCGGCATCGATTCCTTCAATATTCTGAGCCTTGTGAGCTTCCTTAAGCTGAGCAAGAGCTGTTTCGATAGGAGCTTTCTTGTCGGCCGGAATCTTGTCACCGAGTTCATTGAGCTGCTTTTCAGTCTGGAAGATGATAGCGTCGGCCTGGTTGAGTTTGTCGATGCGTTCTTTTTCCTTGGCATCGGCAGCTGCATTTGCGGCAGCTTCATCTTTCATTCGCTTGATTTCAGCGTCGGTCAGACCGCTTGAAGCCTCGATACGGATGCTCTGTTCCTTGCCGGTTGCCTTATCCTTAGCCGAAACGTTAAGAATACCGTTTGCATCGATTTCAAAAGTCACTTCGATCTGCGGAATTCCACGGGGAGCGGGTGCTATTCCGTCAAGGTGGAACTTACCGAGAGTCTTGTCGTCCTTCGCCATGGGGCGTTCGCCCTGGAGCACGTGGATTTCTACAGAAGGCTGATTGTCAGCGGCAGTCGAGAAGGTTTCGCTCTTACGGGTAGGGATAGTGGTGTTTGCTTCGATAAGTTTGGTCATCACGCCACCGAGTGTCTCGATACCTACCGATAGAGGCACAACGTCAAGAAGAAGCACGTCTTTTACATCACCGGAAAGCACACCGCCCTGGATTGCCGCACCGACCGCTACGACCTCATCGGGGTTAACGCCCTTAGAGGGAGCCTTGCCGAAGAATTTCTCTACAACCTGCTGGATAGCGGGAATACGAGTCGAACCACCGACGAGAATAACCTCGTTTATATCCTTCGGAGTAAGACCGGCGTCTTTCAGTGCCTGCTCACAGGGAGCGATGGTCGCATTGATGAGTTTGTCGGCAAGCTGTTCGAATTTTGCACGGGTAAGAGTCTTCACAAGATGCTTGGGAATTCCATTGACCGGCATGATGTAAGGAAGGTTGATCTCGGTCGAAGTTGTGCTTGAGAGCTCGATCTTGGCTTTCTCGGCAGCTTCTTTCAAGCGCTGAAGAGCCATAGGATCCTGACGGAGGTCAACGCCCTCCTCTTTCTGGAACTCGTCGGCAAGCCAGTCGATAATCACATGGTCGAAGTCATCACCGCCGAGGTGAGTGTCACCGTTGGTCGATTTAACCTCAAACACGCCGTCGCCAAGTTCAAGAATAGAGATATCGAAAGTACCGCCACCGAGGTCAAACACGGCTATCTTCTGGTCCTTGTCGGTCTTGTCAAGACCGTATGCGAGTGCTGCGGCTGTAGGCTCGTTAACGATACGCTTGACGGTAAGACCTGCGATCTCGCCGGCTTCCTTGGTTGCCTGACGCTGAGAATCGTTGAAGTAGGCAGGAACGGTGATTACCGCTTCAGTCACTGACTGTCCGAGATAATCCTCGGCAGTCTTCTTCATTTTCTGAAGAATCATCGCCGAAATTTCCTGCGGAGTGTATTCACGTCCGTCGATATCAACTCGCGGAGTGTTATTGTCGCCGCGAACCACTTTATAAGGAACGCGCTCTATTTCATTCTTAACCTGATCATACGTCTCACCCATGAAACGCTTGATGGAATAGATTGTACGTTTCGGGTTGGTGATCGCCTGACGTTTGGCGGGATCGCCGACCTTACGTTCGCCACCATCGACGAAAGCCACAACGGAAGGAGTGGTATTACGTCCTTCGCTATTGGGGATAACCACCGGGTCATTGCCTTCAAGCACGGCCACACATGAGTTTGTTGTTCCAAGGTCGATACCTATAATTTTTCCCATAATGTTAGAAAGTTTTTAAGTTGTATTATTTTAATTTTATTGTCAATATATTTCATCAGGCCACGTTATCGTGGTCTGTCACTAAATTAAACAAATTTTATGCCAAAAAGTTGTACCGTTAGCCATTTCGATAAAAATCAGCGACTTAATCGACTGCCATATTTGCCACATCACTGACAGGACTGTCATTTATGATATTTGAGCCGTCATTCTCGGCTTTTTTTCGTATTTTTGCAGGATAGAACACGGAGCGCTGTACTAATCAGTCCGTTAAGAAACTCAACATCCGCTTATGATCAAGAAAATCCTCTTATTTGTAGCTCTTTCGCTTCTGGGGCTGTCTCAGTTAAAAGCCGACGTTTATTTCACGACCGCATCAAAATCCGAGATTTTTGACAAACCCTCGTCCGACGGAAAAGTTATCGGCTCTCTCACGCCTGGCTACCGACTTGACGTTGACATGATTTCAAACGGATTCGCCCGTTTCAACTATATAGGAAAGACAGGCTATATCGCGATAAAAAATATCAGGAAGGCGACTCCTGAAGAAGCACCCCCACCCATGGCTGAAATAAATCCGCCACGGACTCCTGTAGTCAGCATTGCGCCTGTCAACCGGCAGAAGGCCACTTTATATCTGTTCTTCGACGAAGAATCCGGCATAAAGGACATTCCCATATCAGTCGATGGCTCCGAGCGGTTCCGTCTGGAAGGGAAAAAGCTCTCCGGTAAAAAGAACGGCCGTTACACCCGCTCCATGAGAAAAGTCATTGCCGAAGGAAGCGGCACAATGGATGTTTCGGTAAATATCACCCGCGACGGCACTACATATAGCGCGAAAATACCGCTTGCAATTACCGATGGCTCGACATATTACCTGAAAATAACGACGAAAAACATGGACAGCCGCTCCCGGAAAAAGAAGAAAAGTGTCAGGCTGCAGAAACTCTCCGCAAAAGAGGGGCTAAAACTGCTACGGAACAGAAAATTCACTCGTAATTCCGACATGGAAATATACCTTTAGGAATTTCAAGGCTATTTTCAGGTCCGGCAGCAATTAGTCACGGAAAGAGTAGCCTGTTAAGGAAATAATTATTAAATTTGCAGATAATTAATTATTAAATAGATATAAACTCAATTTAAACATTTCAATATCATGGACATTTCCCACATTGAACACGTAGGCATAGCAGTGCCCTCACTTGATGAAGCAATCCCCTTCTACGAAAACATGCTCGGTTTCAAATGTTTTGCAATCGAAGAAGTGCCCGACCAGAAGGTCCGTACAGCATTTTTCAAAGTAGGACAGACTAAAATAGAGCTTCTTGAAGCCACTGCTCCTGAGAGCGCCATCGCTAAATTCATCGCCAACAATGGCGGGCGCGGCGGCATCCAGCACATTGCTTTTGCCGTAGAGGACGGAGTTGCAAACGCACTCGCCGAAATCGAGGAAAAAGGCGGCCGCCTCATTGACAAGGCTCCCCGCAAAGGAGCTGAAGGACTCGACATAGCGTTCGTTCACCCCAAAAGCACTTGCGGAACTCTCGTCGAGCTTTGCGAAGATCCGAAAAAGAAATAACAAATCAAAATCCAATACAACTCACCATTTCCACAATGAGCAATCAGCTTGAAAAAGTACAGGAGCTTATAGCCCTGCGCAATGAAGCCCGCCTCGGAGGCGGCGAAAAAGCCATCCAGAAACAGCATGACCGCGGGAAATACACCGCTCGCGAACGCATCGCACAGCTTCTCGATGAAGGATCATTTGAAGAGATAGACATGTTTGTACGTCACCGCTGCCATAATTTCGGGCAGGAAAAGAAATCATTCCTTGGCGACGGTGTTGTGACCGGTTACGGTACGATTGACGGTCGCCTTGTTTATGTTTTCGCCCAGGACTTCACGGTTTTCGGTGGCTCTCTCAGCGAAACTATGGCATTGAAAATATGCAAGATAATGGATATGGCCATGAAGATGGGCGCACCTGTCATCGGTCTTAACGACTCGGGTGGCGCACGTATTCAGGAAGGTATCAACGCTCTTGCGGGTTATGCCGAGATTTTCCAGCGCAACATTCTCGCATCCGGCGTAATTCCTCAGATTTCAGCCATCCTCGGTCCCTGTGCCGGCGGTGCGGTATATTCTCCCGCTCTGACCGACTTCACCATCATGACCAAAGGCATATCCTATATGTTCCTGACGGGTCCCAAGGTTGTCAAGACCGTTACCGGCGAGGATGTGACGCAAGACGCACTTGGCGGCGCTGAAGTTCACTCGTCGAAGAGCGGTGTGGCCCATTTCGCCGCAGAAGACGGTGAAGACTGTCTGCGCATCATCCGCAAACTCTTCAGCTACATACCTCAGAACAACCTTGAAGAACCCCCGTTGGTTGAATGTAACGACCCGATCGACCGACTCGAAGATTCTCTCAACGAAATAATCCCTGACTCGGCTACACGTCCCTATGACATGTATGAAGTAATCGGCGCTATAATCGACAACGGCGAATTCCTCGAAGTACAGCGTAACTATGCGAAGAACCTCATCGTCGGTTTCGCCCGTTTCAACGGCCAGGCAGTCGGCATCGTCGCCAACCAGCCCAAGTTCCTTGCCGGCGTTCTTGACAGCAACGCATCGCGCAAGGGTGCCCGCTTCGTCCGTTTCTGCGACGCCTTCAATATTCCTCTTGTAACTCTCGTAGATGTCCCCGGATTCCTCCCCGGAACGGGTCAGGAATACAACGGCGTCATTCTCCATGGAGCAAAACTCCTCTATGCCTACGGAGAGGCTACAGTGCCGAAAGTCACCGTCACCCTGCGCAAGAGCTACGGCGGAAGCCACATCGTGATGAGCTGCAAGCAGCTCCGCGGCGATATGAATTACGCATGGCCTACTGCCGAAATCGCCGTTATGGGCGGCGCCGGCGCTGTCGAGGTCCTCTATGCCAAAGAAGCAAAAGCATCTGACAATCCCCAGGCTGTTCTTGCTGAAAAGGAAGCCGAATACAACAAACTTTTCTGCAACCCCTACAATGCAGCCCGCTATGGCTATATCGACGATGTCATCGAACCGCGCAACACTCGCTTCCGCGTGATCCGCGCCCTCCAGCAGCTCGCCACCAAGAAAGTGACCAATCCGGCCAAGAAACATGGCAATATTCCTCTGTAATCCTCTTTTGGATAAATAAAAAACTCAATTTCATCCCTTAAAGAGACATGAAACAGAAATTAATGTTATTGCTTCTGGCTGTAGCCGTTGGAGCGGCTGCCATTTCAGCGCAAAGTCGCCGCAATCTGCGAATCAATGAAGTGATGGTGCAGAACGACAGCAACTTTGTCGATGATTACGGCCATCATACAGCCTGGATCGAGCTTTTCAATACAACCCACGCACCGCTCAACATCGCCAGTGTGTTCCTGACCAACAATCGGGCCACCCTCGATGAAAACCTTTCGTCCAAAGAGCGCAAGGCAATGATGTATGCCGTTCCTCTCGGCGACGTCCTGACCAAAATACCGAAACGTCAGCATGTGGTATTCTGGGCCGACGGACGTCCCACTCTCGGAACTTTCCACACAAACTTCACCCTTCAGCCCGGTCAGGACAACTGGATCGCCATATTCGACGGCGACGGACACACTCTTATCGATTCCGTAACCGTTCCCGCCACACTTGGACCCGACCAGTCGTTTGCCCGCATAGAAGACGGGGTTGACAGCGAAGACGGAGTAAAACTCGGAATAGAGGCATGGGAAATTCGCGATGATTCAGAAGGACTTCCCGTCACCCCCAGCTCCAACAACAAGATCCGCGAGACGAATGACAAGATCGACATGTTTGCCGAAAAGGACAAAAACGGCGTTGCTATGGCGATCATGGCAATGGGAATAGTTTTCTCGGCACTTCTGCTTCTCTGCATCTGCTTCTACATAATAAGCAAGATAGGCGAACGCGTTTCAAGCCGCAACAAGACCAAGACCCTCTCTTCGTCGGAAACAGAAATCCATGTTGAGAAAGGTCATGATTCAGGCGAAGAAATCGCAGCTATCGCAATGGCCCTGCATGAGCACCTCAATGCTCATGACAGCGAGAACACCGTTCTGACCATCAATAAGGTAAAACGCGCCTATTCTCCCTGGAGCTCCAAGATTTACGGACTCCGTCAACTGCCGCAAAAGTAAAATTATCAACATCGCAGTAGAATAAATTTATCATTTTTGCCAAACATTATCAATTCAACCGAAAATGAAAGAATACAAATATAAAATCAACGGCAACACCTACAAAGTTGCCATAGGCGATATCGATAATAATATTGCCGAAGTTGAAGTCAACGGCGTCCCCTACAAAGTGGAGCTTGACAAGGCCAAAAAGCCTGTGACTATAATCAACGCTCCGCGTCCGTCGGCAGCTCCCCGCACAGCCGACGGCGGTAAGGTCATCTCCAAACCGGCTGCCAAATCCGGCGGCGCTAAGAAAGTCGTTTCCCCGCTTCCCGGCACTGTCGTTTCGATTGCCGTTAAAGTCGGAGACACCGTAAAGGCTGCCGATACCGTGGCTATTCTCGAAGCTATGAAAATGGAGAACGCAATCCATGCCGGCCATGACGGAGTTGTCAAATCCATCGATGTCAATCCTGGTGACGCAGTTCTTGAAGGCGCCCTTCTGATCACCATCGAATAATAATCCTCAACCATTCAAATCTGAAATTTATGGATTTTGGTGATTTTCTGTTATCCAACCTTCAGCAGTTTTGGAATCTGACAGGTTTCCACAACGCTACATGGCGGCATTTCGTCATGCTTGCCGTAGGACTTTTCTTTATATGGCTTGCCATAAAGAAAAATTTCGAGCCGATGCTTCTTGTTCCCATAGGCTTCGGCATGCTTATCGGAAATATTCCTTTTGACACCACCGCAGGTCTTGAGGTGGGAATATACGAGGAAGGATCCGTCCTCAACATCCTCTACAACGGAGTGAGTGCCGGCTGGTATCCCCCTCTGATATTTCTCGGAATCGGCGCTATGACCGACTTCTCGGCCCTGATAGCCAACCCCAAGCTTATGCTCATCGGCGCAGCCGCACAGTTCGGCATTTTCGGAGCCTACATGGTCGCATTGCTTCTCGGTTTCGCCCCCGACCAGGCTGGAGCCATCGCCATCATCGGCGGTGCCGACGGACCGACGGCAATCTTCCTTTCGTCAAAACTCGCGCCCAACCTCATGGGTGCAATCGCAGTGTCGGCCTATTCCTACATGGCTCTCGTGCCTGTAATCCAGCCGCCGATAATGCGTCTTTTCACGACCAAGAAAGAACGCCTGATAAAAATGAAACCGGCGCGAGCCGTCTCTCAGAACGAAAAGATCATCTTCCCGATCGTCGGTCTGTTGCTGACATGTTTCGTGGTTCCCTCAGGCATTCCGTTGCTCGGTATGCTATTCTTCGGCAACCTGCTCCGTGAGTGCGGTGTCTGCAACCGTCTCGCCAAGACAGCGTCAAATGCCCTCACCGACATTGTGACAATCCTTCTCGGCATGACCGTGGGAGCTTCCACTCAGGCTTCAGAGTTCCTTACTCCCCAGACTGTCGGAATCTTCGCTCTCGGTTTCATGGCATTCATCATCGCGTCATCCAGCGGTGTTCTCTTCGTGAAACTGTTCAATCTGGTTCTTCCCAAATCTAAGAAAATCAATCCTCTCATCGGAAATGCCGGTGTTTCGGCCGTCCCGATGTCAGCCAGAATTTCCAACAACCTCGGTCTCGAATACGATCCCAGCAACTATCTGCTCATGCACGCCATGGGCCCGAACGTTGCAGGTGTCATCGGTTCTGCAGTGGCCGCAGGTGTGCTACTCGGCTTCCTGGCTTGATAGCAAATAACAGAAAAGCGCGGTACAGACAGCAAATTCCGCTGAAGTACCGCGCTTTTCTTTTTCAAACAATATCCAATTATCGAATGCGGTCTCACTCTGACACAACCTTTACGGCTCCGTCATTGTTTTATCTATACCAATCGATGAGTCACAAGACTACCATCTGAAATACTAAAACTTGTGTGAACCCAGATTACAACAGAAATGATTACCCAGAAAGTTATCGATCAATTATATAAGACTTTCAAGAAACCTCCGCGCACCGCCGATGATCTTGATGTCGATCTGCTTTTCGAACATCTTATCGAGCACCACGATATCCAGATTGACGACAACGCCAACCTTGTGACAGGCAGTTTTCCTGAAAATTCTCCGTTTTACAGAATTCCGCTCTCCCACATACACGCCATTGTGGAATTCGAAAACAAAATAGCAATTGTACTTCATTCCTCCATTCTGTTTCTCAACAAGCATGATAACCGTTCGAGCATACATGTGAAAATGCCTAAGAAAACTCTTATGGAGCGATTCTTCAGCTCTTTCAACTCCGAAGAGGAATAGCGGCTCCAACAACTACAATACACAGAAAAGGCTTTCAGCAGTCGCTGAAAGCCTTTTCTCTATAGCCTACGCTGTTGTTCAGGCTCCTTTTACCTTCTCTACAATAGCCTTGAAAGCGGCGGGATTGTTGAGAGCGAGATCTGCGAGAACCTTGCGGTTGATCTCTATACCTGACTTATGGATTAGACCCATCAGTTTGCTGTAAGAGAGATCTTCCATGCGGGCTGCAGCATTGATACGCTGAATCCAGAGAGCACGGAAATTGCGTTTTTTATCTTTACGGTCACGGTAAGCGTATGTAAGACCTTTTTCCCAAGTATTCTTGGCGACAGTCCACACATTGCGGCGGCAACCGAAATAACCACGGGTGAGTTTTAAGATTTTCTTTCTGCGAGCTCTTGAAGCTACATGATTTACTGATCTTGGCATTTTTTTAATGAATTGTGAAAGTTAGCGGCTGATGCTCTTTAGTGCTAAACATTCGGTTAATAAAAAGTGTGATAAGACACAAGAATTAAAATTGCTCAGAGAAATCCTCTTGATCTCTTCTTACTTGCAGCCGAGAAGTTCTTTGACGGCCTTCACATTCGATTCGTCAACGATTGAGAAGTGGGTCAGATTACGCTTCTGTTTTTTAGTCTTCTTGGTGAGAATGTGGCTTTTGTAAGCGTGTTTTCTCTTGATCTTTCCTGATCCGGTAAGGGCGAACCTCTTTTTGGCACCGGAATTAGTCTTAATCTTAGGCATTGTAAAAATAATAATTAATAATGTTGATTCGAGTAAAAACTCTGGTTATTTCTTTTTGGGTGAAATCATAAGGATCATTCTCTTTCCTTCAAGCACGGGCATTTGCTCGACTTTTCCGTATTCTTCAAGATCATTGGCGAAGCGCAGCAAAAGAACTTCACCCTGCTCCTTGAAGAGAATCGAACGTCCGCGGAAAAACACATAAGCTTTCACTTTTGCGCCTTCCTGAAGGAATCCGATCGCATGCTTCAGCTTGAAATTATAGTCATGGTCATCGGTCTGAGGCCCGAAACGGATCTCCTTGACAACAACTTTTGTAGCTTTTGCCTTCTGTTCCTTCTGGTGCTTCTTCTGCTGGTAAAGAAACTTCTGATAATCCAGAATCTTGCAGACAGGCGGTTCGGCAGTGGGAGAGATCTCTATGAGATCAAGTCCCTGCTCTTCGGCTATTTCAAGCGCCTCACGAATGGAGTATATCCCGGTAGTGACATTGTCACCGACAAGACGCACTTCACGGGCACGGATCTGCTCGTTGGTGGCATATTGATCCTTGGCGGTGGCGGGGCCACGACGCTGCTGAGGATTGCGTACTGGGTTCGGACGGCGGGGTCCGGCGGGATTAAATGGCTTTTTCTGCATTCAGTGAGTTACTAGTTATTAATCATTTCTTCGACCTCTCGGGCCAAATTTTCTGCAAAGGTAGCAATTTTCATCGTACCTTTATCACCTTCGCCCTGTTTTCTTACAGAAATTTCACCATTATTGGCTTCTTTCTCTCCGACAACGAGCAGATAGGGAATACGTTTAAGCTCGTTATCGCGGATTTTCTTTCCGATTTTCTCATTGCGGTCATCGACAATGGCCCTGACATCGGCAATATTCAGCTGACGGGCTACTTCGCGGGCATAATCGTTGAATTTCTCCGAAATGGGCAGAACGACTGCCTGCTCGGGAGCGAGCCAGAGGGGGAAACGTCCGGCAGTATGTTCGAGAAGTACGGCGACGAAACGCTCCATCGAGCCGAAAGGCGCGCGGTGGATCATCACAGGACGGTGCTTCTGATTATCCGAGCCTGTGTATTCGAGCTGGAAGCGTTCGGGCAGATTGTAATCGACCTGAATGGTTCCGAGCTGCCAGCGGCGTCCGAGGGCATCTTTGACCATAAAGTCGAGCTTGGGACCGTAGAAAGCGGCCTCGCCGAGCTCCTTGCGGGCTTTCAGCCCTTTCTCTTCGCATGCATCGATGATAGCCTGTTCGGCGAGATGCCAGTTTTCATCGCTACCGATGTATTTTTCCTTGTTCTTCGGATCGCGAAGTGATATCTGGGCCTCGAAATTGTCAAATTTCAATGCCTTGAAAATGTAGAAGATGATATCCATTACCTTGAGGAATTCATCTTTTATCTGATCGGGGGCGCAATAGATATGCGCGTCATCCTGCGTGAATCCGCGGACTCGGGTCAGGCCGTGAAGCTCACCGCTCTGCTCGTAACGGTAAACGGTGCCGAATTCCGCAAGACGCAGAGGAAGATCCCTGTAACTGCGGGGAAGCGCACGGAATATTTCACAGTGATGGGGACAGTTCATCGGCTTGAGCAGATATTCCTCCCCTTCTTCCGGAGTGTGTATCGGCTGGAATGAATCCTTGCCGTATTTCGCATAATGTCCTGATGTGACATAGAGCATCTTATTACCGATATGCGGAGTGATAACCTGCTGATAACCGTATTGTTTCTGAATTTTACGCAGGAATTGCTCAAGGCGGTCACGCAAAGCGGCTCCTTTCGGAAGCCAGAGAGGAAGGCCGGCGCCCACATTCTGTGAGAAAGTGAAAAGCTCCATTTCCTTTCCAAGTTTACGATGGTCGCGTTTTTTGGCCTCTTCCAGAAGAGCCAGATATTCGTCAAGCATCTTCTGCTTGGGGAACGTGATTCCATAGACACGCACAAGCTGGTTGCGTTTTTCGTCACCGCGCCAGTAAGCCCCGGCAAGCGACATCACTTTCACTGCTTTTATCGGAGCGGTGGTCGGGATATGCGGGCCGCGGCAAAGGTCGGTGAAATTACCCTGGGTATAGGTCGTTATATGTCCGTCCTCGAGTTCGCTGATAAGCTCACACTTGTATTCCTCGTTGCGGTCTCCGAAAAGTTTCAGGGCATCGGCCTTTGAGATATCCTTGCGCACAATCTCCTGTTTCTGACGCGCGAGTTCGAGCATCTTCTTCTCAATCTTCGGGAAATCTGCTGCTGTTATGACATGTTCACCCGGATCAATGTCGTAATAGAATCCGTTTTCGATTGCCGGACCGATTCCGAATTTCACGCCGGGATAAAGTTCCTGAAGAGCCTCGGCAAGCAAGTGGGCCGAACTGTGCCAGAAAGCATGCTTTCCTTCCGGATCATCCCATTTGAAAAGCTTGATTTCAGCATCTTCCTCAACGGGACGTGTCAGGTCCCATTCCTCGCCGTTAACTGTGGAGGCAAGAACATCCTGCGCGAGACGCGGACTGATACTCTCTGCGATCTGCAGAGGAGTGGTTCCGCTTTCAAATTGTTTTACCGATTTATCGGGAAATGTAATATTTATCATTGATATTCAATAAATTAACGCATTCATACGGCTTACCCCCCTTGGCGGTAAGCCGTATCCGAGTGCAAATTTACGTTATTTATTTGATTTATCAATGCTTAGTGAAGTATTTTTCAGGGCTAGCGCATGAGATTTAGCAAAAATTCAGTCAAAAACTTGGATATTTA
>OFFM01001005.1_pt1 | contig 17720 bp, 6 predicted proteins | sample 1521401 | NCBI WGS metagenome assembly OFFM01 (sample SAMEA3504118, study PRJEB24116) | mouse gut metagenome | biome: mouse gut; feature: mouse-associated habitat; material: faeces | place: Denmark | collected 2011
CCCGGGCGCAGCCTAGGGGTAATATACAAGCAGATAAGTGCGCCTCGGAGAGGTGCTCCGATATTGTTGTCACACGATACAAGCATCTCTCCGAGACGCATTTATATTAAGGACGCTCATACCCCGGGCTGCGCCCGGGGTTAACCACAATGGCGTGTCTCCGACACGCTCCACGCGCATCATGAATCATGCATCATGAATCATGAATCAAGCATCGCTTCAGTCTTTCAGGAACTGGAAGAACTCCAGGCGAGCCTGGTGGCAGATGTTGAGCAGACGCTCCATGTAGTCCTCGACGTCGGGGGTGGAGTCGATGAAGATCTCGGTGGTGAGCCAGCAATCCTCGTCGTCGCACACGGCCTTGACGACCTTGTACTGGGCGTTGATTTTGTTGAGGGCCTCGAGCACCTTGATGCGGGGCATCTCGGGATTGTCGGCGAAGTCGAAGATGCCGGGCATCACGATATTGAAGTATTGGAGGTCCTTGCTGTTGTTGCCGATGATGAAGTAGCCGCCCTGATACTTGAAGGTCAGGCCGTAATCTTTCTCCTCAAACTTGATGCCGTTTTCGGCGAGCCAGTTTTTGTAGATATCCATGGTGTGGGGGATTGATGGGGGGGGTTGGTTGATATTGGGTATGTTACTGATACTGCACAAATCCCACCCGGGCGCGGGGCTCTGCGCCGGAGGTATTCTCGAGCTTGCGGCGGGTACGCTCGTAGCCGTCGAGGAGCTTGTCGTTGAGCGAGGGGCGGGTGGTCTTGATGGAGTTGATGAGGCCGTCCTGCGTGATGGGCTCGTCGCGGAAGGCGGCTATCATGGCGGCATCGTTGACTATGAAGGCGATGTCGGAGGCGACATACTTGTCGGTCATGTCGGCGAGCTGCTCGGTGTCGACCGTATCGACGGGGCGACCCTTGAGATAGAGGTCAAACATGAGCTTGCGGGTCTGCTTGTCGGGCGCGGGGATGTACACCGATATGTCGATGCGGCCCTTGCGCAGCACGGCAGGGTCTATCATCTCGGGCTGGTTGGTGGTGCCGATCACGAAGATGCCGTCTTTGGCGCAGTTGTTGAGCTGGCTCAGAAACTCGTTGACCTCGCCGGAGATGTGCTCGGCCGAGCGCGAGGAGCGGTCGGGCACCATGGCGTCAAACTCGTCGAAGCATATGATGATGGGAGCCTTCCGGCGGGCTTTGTCAAAGAGCTCGGCTATCTTGCCCTGGCCGCCGTGCACATAGATGGAGCCGAGGTCAGATGCCTTGATAAACTTGTAGTTGAAGCCCGACTCCTCGGCAAACTTCTCGGCAAAATATGTCTTGCCGCAGCCGGGAGGGCCGTAGAGGAGCATGCCGTTGGGCGGGGTGAGGCGGTATCGGGCGGCCTTCTCCTTGTCTTTGAGGATGAAGAGCACTTTTTTCTGGAGCAGGTCTTTCAGCTCGTCCATACCGGCCACGTCGGCAAAGCCATTGCCTTTCTTTACTGCACCGACTATACGCTCAGCGGCGCAACGCTTGCCGAGGGTTATACTCTCGAAGTCGACGAAAAGTACTCCGTAACCAAGGCGACGGCGGCGGGCGGCGTGGATAACTTAACTACTTTTAAAGTTATGTACGGCGGAGAAGTATCGGAAAATTACATAATTTCCTATGCGGCAAACTGCGGCAAGTTAATAATAACCAAGAGAGAGATTACCATAGCAACCGACAGCGCGACAAAGGACTACGACGGAAGCGCGCTTACGGCGGGCTACACGGCAACGTATACGGGTTCGGGCACGTTTACGCAGGCGTTTGCCGACGGCGATATTATGACCGTTACCAAGGATACGGAAATAACGGACGCGGGCAACACGTTAAACGAAATCGAATATACGATAGTCGGCGCGGACGGCAAGGACGCTAAAAACAACTACGCGATAACCTACACACGCGGCACGCTCAAAATCAATCCTTTGGCGGTAACGGTAACGCTTAAAGGCGGGCTCGAAGTAGTTTACGGCGAAATTATTGAAAACATCTTCACCCTCAGTTGCGGCGAATTGCCCAACGGCGAAGAGCTGTCGTTTAACATTATTTACAAGCTCAACGGCGCGGTAGTAACTCCCGTAGAAGTCGACGGTTACTTCCTGTTGCCCGTCGCTAAAAACTATTCAATGGTAGTAGACGAAAGCACCTACGCAATTACGGGCGGCAGGGAAAACGTTAAAAACTACGTATTCAGTCTGGGCGCGCTTGCAAAAATAAGCGTAACGCCGAGGCACATAATAGTAACAACGGCAACCTCCAAACACGTTTACGACGGCAACGTTTACAGCGATTCAAGCTATATTACCGTTTGGGCTGGCGACGGCATATCCGACGGACTTTTAAACGGCGCGGAGCTTACCGTAAACAGCGTAACGGAATTGACGGACTTCGGTTCTGAAATCAACGTGTGCAAGTACGCTTCTCCCGACGGCAATTACGTGATTGACAGGGTCGACTACGGAACAATTTCGGTATTAAAGCGCGAAATAACCGTAAAGACGGGCAATCTCATCGCTGAATATAACGGCAAAAGGCAGTTCAGTAAGGAGCTTCCCAAAGTTATAGCCGGCTCGGTTGCGGACGGGCAGGAAATGAGAGTAGACGTTGAATACGGCTATACCGACGTTACCTCTACCGCGGGCGTGGACAATACCACAACGGTAAAGATTTTCGGCGATAGCGACGTTACTTCCAACTATACTATTAGTTATGAGTACGGCAAAATAATAATTACGGCAAGAACTCTCAAAGTCAGAACGGACGGACTTAAAGCAACTTACGACGGCAACGCGCACTCCGCGGAAGGCTACGAAGCTACGGAAGGGCTGTTAAAAGACTTAGGGCACGCCCTTGAAACGGCTCTCACGTTCGAAGTTACGGACGCGACTGCGGCGGAAGGCGTAGATAACGAGATAGTAGTAAAAGTAACTTGCGCGGGCGCGGACGTAACCGCCAATTACAGCATTGAATACGATTACGGCAAAATTATTATTGAGCCCGCGGCTGTTACGATATCTTTAAACCGCGGAGTGGCGGTAGCTTACGGCAACGGCAATTACGCTCAGCTCATAGTAAATAATGCGGCGGCGGGTCTTGTCAACGGCGAAAAATTAAATCTCGCGCTTACTTACGACAGAACGGTAGACGGCGTAGGCACCTATACCGCATACGCCGATTGGGCTAACAGTACGGTAACGTATGCGGACGGCACGCCCAGCATAAAAGGCGTAAACAACTATAAACTCACGGCTCAGCCTGCGGCGGTAACTTTCGAAGTCGTCAAGGCGCAGCTCAGCGTAACTTTGAATAAAGACGGTGTTGTTAAATTCGAATACGGCGACGACGGCTACGGCGACAGTATCTGCAACGCGACCGTTGAGGGGCTTGCGGCAGGCGAAACGCTGGATATAGCAGTAACTTATAAGCATAACGGCGGCGTAATAAGCGTTCCCAAGAACAAGGGCGTTTACACGGCGGAAATCGATTGGAACAACTGCGCTGTTACGGTAAACGGAACTGTAAAGGCGGGCGGTCTTGACAACTACGCGCTTTCCTCCTGCCCTGCCGCGGAATTTGAAATAACTGCCAAAAAGCTGAAAGTAACTATGCTCGATTTCGAGGCGGAGTACGGCGAGGAACTTGCCTATCCCGCAGGCGTCGGCAACTATGCGGCGGTCGAGGGCTTGGCTTACGGCGAGCAGATAGAAGTTACTCCCAAGTACTTGCGCGGCGGCGCGGAGGTTACCCCCGTATTTGCAGGCGTTTACAGCGTTGCGTGCGGTTCGGTAAAGGTGTTTGCAGACGGCGCGGAAGTTGTCGGCGGCGAAGACAACTACGAGATAGAGACAACCGAAGACACGTACGGCACGCTTACTATAAAGGGCATCAACCTTGTAGTAACCCGTAAAAACGTTTCCAAGATTTACGACGGCGCGGTGCTCGAACTTACTGCGGAAGCTCCCGCGGACGAAGTTGAGTTTGCCTACACCGACGCGGACGGACATCAGGTAACTACTCTTCCCGCAGGTTATACTTTTGTGCTTGACGGCGAATTCTCCACCGACGGCGCAAACGTGCAGAAAAAGCTCAACACAGCCGGGTACAAAGTTTTGGACGGCTTCGGCAACAAGGCGGGCGAGTTTATAATAACTTACGCCGACGTGGAAACCTACCTCGAAATAACGCAAAAAACTCTTACCGTCGTTACGGAAAGCGATGAAAGAAGTTACAACGGCAAAGCGCTTACGGCTGGCTTTACTTACGACGCGGACGCGCTCGTTTTAGGACACTCGGTATCTGTTGTAAGTCAGGCAAAGCAGATGGTAGTCGGCGAGTGCGCAAACGCGTACGTGCTTAAAATAACGGCTGCGGACGGCGGCGATATGACGGGCAACTACGATATCGACTGTACGGAAGGTACCTTAAAGGTAACCAAACTTGCCGTTGAGGTAACTTTGAATAACGTGAATTCCGTATACGGAGAGGAAATACCCGAAAACGGATTTACGCTCGACTGCGGAAAATTGCCCGTAAACGAAGCGCTTACATTCTCGGCGGCGTACTTCAAAGACGGCGCGCCCGTAACCGTGCAGACTGTGGACGGGTATACCCTTTTGAATGCGGGCACGTACGGTATTATCGCCGACGAGGGCACCGTTGAAGTAACGGGTAACGGTAAGGACAACTACGAATTTACGTTTGTAGACGGCGTTCTGACGGTTGAAAAGCGTAACATAAAGGTAATTACAGATACGGTAAGTAAGGTCTACGACGGCGAAATGCTTCACGTGGGCGGATATATTACGGTGTTTGCCGACGACGAGAGCAAGGCGGGACTTCTGAACGGCGCGCTTCTCGAACTCGACCAAAACGAAATTGATTCCAACGGTATAACCGACGTTAGCGCGGAGGGAATGTTAAACAAATTTGCGTTCAGCGCGCCCGCGGACGGCAACTATACAATCGATTTGGCTAATTGCGAGTACGGTACGCTTACCGTTACGGAGAGGACGATAACGGTGGTTACGGGCTCGGACGGTAAGGTTTATAACGGTCAGCCCCTTTCCCAACCCGAATACGAAGAGTGCTATTACGAAAACGAGCACGGCGAAAAGGTAACGGGTCTTATAACCTCTCTGTCGCACACGTTAAAGCTTGTAACGCCCTTCTCGGTAACCAACGCAACCGAGGGCGAGGGCGCGGAAAACACGGTGGAATATACCGTGGTCGACGCGGACGGCAACAGCGTAGCGCACAACTATAATATTGAATACGTTTACGGCAGACTTAAAATAGACAGGGCAAGCCTTAAAATAACGCTTAATAACGGCGGCAAGACGGAGTACGTTTACGGCGATACGGGTTACGACGCGCACATTAAGCAGTTTACGGCTGTCGGGCTTGTAAGCGGAGAAACGCTTACGATAGCGTTGGTTTACAACTCGCAGGACGGAGCAATGCCCAAAAACGCGGGCACGTACGTAGCTTCGCTCGATTTGGAAAACAGCTTCTGCACGGTAAACAACGGCACGGATATAGAAAACGGCATAGTCAACTACGATATAGAGTGTGCCGACGTTGAATTTGACGTAATTAAAAAGTCGGTTACGCTTGTTCTCGGCGAATGGGCAGACGAAGAATACGGCGCGGAGCACTATTACGACGAGGACGACTGCACCGTTGCGGCGGGTAGCTCGCTTGCCTACGGCGAATCGCTTGCAAGCATAGCGCTTAAATATTACGCCGACGCGGAAAAGACGGTTGCCGTAACTACAATCAAGGACGCTGGCACATATTATATCGAGTTTGACGCCGATATGACAATGGTAAGTTGCGCGGATGGTTTTGCAATCATTTCCGAAAACTACGAAGTTTCCTGCGAGGATATTACCTTTACGGTAGCGCCCAAAAAGTTTACCGTAAGCTTATCCGACGATGAAAGCGTGTACAACGGCGTTGAGTACGACTACTCGGCGGGCGAAGGTTTCACGGCAACGGGAATAGCCGACGGCGACGCGATTGAGTGCGTGGTAACGTACTCCGCGGCTCCCGTCAACGCGGGCAACTATACGGTAACGTTCGATAAAGACAACTTGCAGTTTGCAAGCGGCAACGCCGAAAACTACGTGCTTGACGAAGCCAACAGCACCCTCGAATGCACGCTGAGAATAAAGAGGCGCGAAATAGAGGTTAAGGTTGACGACCGCACGGTAGAGCAGGGCAACGACGAATATACGACCGAGCATTTGCAGTCCTGGTATCTCTGGGGTATCGGCGACGACGGCGCGGGCTTCGTTGGCGACGATTTGGAAAACGCGGGCGCAACGTTCACGTATACGGATAAAACGCCTTTACCCGCAGGCGCTACCAAGTATCAGGAAGTTACGGTTGAGTTTACCAACAAGTCGCTCGTAGATAAAAACTACTACATTGTTTCCAACGACGGCGGTTTGCTTATCGTTACGGAAAGGAAGGTAATTGTAACGCCCGAATATAACGGCGGCGAGTACGTTTACGACGGCAACCCCGTAAATATAGGCTTGTTCGGTATAAATCACGTTCACAACCTGCCCGCGGAAGATATCGCGGTCGGCGACGAATACGGCTTTACCGAAGAACATTACAACAGCCTTACGCGCACGTACACCTTTACCAACAAGGACGACGCGACCGACGTGTACACGGACGGCGCAACGCCCGTAAACGCGGGCACGTACGTAGTTTCCGTAGTAATTTCGGGCGAGGGTTCGCAACACTACTTTATAGAGTACGAAACCTGCGAGTTTACAATACGCAAGCGAACGGTTGCCCTTGTTGTGGAAAACGACGGCGGCGAAATCAAGTTTGTTTACAACAATCAGGCGCCCGCAATCAAGGCGGTTGCCACCGAGGAAACGGAGGGCTACGACGGCTTTGTCGGCGGCGTTATACCTTCGCTTACGTACGCGCTTACGTTAAACGGCAACTTGGTTGAAAGGTATAACGTAGGCTTGTATCAGGTGGGCGTAACCTTCGACGGCGCGGCTAACTACGATATAACTTTAATTACCTATACGGTGGAAATCACACGCCGTTCAATGATTATAGGACCGGTAAGTCCTTACGCCGAACCTCAGGAGTACGCAGGCAAAAATCTCACGCTCGGTGAAAGCGACTTTGTCGTTTACGACGGCTCGGTTGCCGCGGGCGATACGCTTGCCATAACTTCGGGCGAGGTAGCCCCCACGGTCAAGGCGGACTCCGTAACAATAAAGAGCGTTAAAGTAACTTCGGACGGCGCGGACGCGTCGGGCAACTACGATATCGTCTACTCGTACGACGCAAGCAACGCGCGAATCAAAGAATTGGGGCTCAATGCAAACAGCTTCAAGGCTCGCCTCGAATACAAACCCGTAGAACTTCATTACACTATGGGCGCGGTAGGCGGAACGTATCGGTACACGGGCAACAGAATTACGCACACGTTCGATAAGGACAACGCGGTCGCTCTATCGGCTGGCTATACGCTCGGCTACGGGCACAGGCTTATTGTTACCGCAAACCAGCACACCGTAAAGGCGGACGCGGCGGTTTATACTGATTGGCTTTCGCGGTACGTAAGGGTAGTCGACGCAAACGGCGCAAACGTAACCATTATTTACACTTTGGTTTGCGATAACGCCGAAGAAGAGGGCAGACCTTTAATCGTAAAGGAAAACGTACTCACAGTAAACGTAAACGGCTTGACGGCTTCCGCGCTCGACAGCGGCTCCGTTTATACCGAAACGGACGGCAGAAAGCTAATTAACTCCGCCAACTATACGGTAAGCGGGCTTTATTCCGACGGAACAACCGAACATAAGGCGCACTTGCAGGCGTTTGAAACGCCCGACGGCTGGCGTGTGGGCATAGTAATTTACTCGCTCAATACCGCCGGCAAAATGGTGGACGCAAGCGTAAACTACAAGCTGTCGCTTACGACTTCCGGTACCGACGTGCCCGTTGAAGTGGTAACCGTAGAGCAGGCGGCGCAGTTGGCTCGCCCCGCAATAACCGTTGAAATAGGCGCGGGCGTAACGCAGAGCGCGCTTGCAGGCGGCAAGGGAAGTATGTATACGCTTACTTCCGACGGCAATTGGCAGTTGGCGGAAAGCTACTATACGGTAAACGGCAGTCTTAAAGACGGGCACAGCGTGGCGGTGTTCGTGTACAAGGAAAGCGGAGTTTACACCCTCGGCGTGGTTGTCTACTCGCTCAATTCACAGGGCAAGAGAGTGGACGCGGGCAACAACTACAACCTGTATCTCAACGCAAATACCGACGTTTCGGCAAGTTTTGTAAACAACTCGCAAACGACTACGCTCCGCCGCGAACTGTTCATCGATTTCAGCGGCGCAACCGTAGAGGACGGCAAACTTACGGGCTTTACGGCGGAGGGGCTCAACGCGGATGAGGAGCACCTTATAGAGATAGCCGTAACCGAAAACGACGACGGCACCCAAACTTATACGGTGTATATTTACAGGCTTGTGGTGCAGGGAAGCCGAGTATTCCGCTACGACCGTTCGGACAGGTACGAACTCACCTGTACCGCGCCCGACGGCGTAACGGTGGTTACGGGCAAGGTAAACGCACAGTAATTTTAAAAGCAACAGGCGCAACAAAAGGCGCTTCGGAGGTAATATGAACAAAGGATTTGCCTATTATTTCAGGCAGGCGTTTAAAATTTCCGCCAAAACGGTGTGGAAGAATAAAAATCTTTTAAAGAGCGTTTTGTACTTCTTTACGTCGTTAGTGGCGCGGCTTACGGTCATTTTAGGCGCAATGGTCAGTCTTGCTGACGTAAGGCAGGCAAAAATAGCCAAAAACCAGCAAAAAATCGATATTCCGCAGTCGTTTAACAAAGCTTCGCAAAAGCCGCTTTGGACTATGGTCGTGGCAAGCGTGTTGGAATTTTTGATGTATATAGGCGGATTTTTGCTCGTTTCGATTGTGTGCGGCGCAATTTTCGGGCTGGGATTGCTAATCGCCGAATTTGTAGGGCGCGCCAACTACTCGCTTATTTGCATAATTTTTGCCGTTCCCTGCTTGATAATTTACGCCGTATACACTATAATAGTGTTAATAATGTTTGCGCCTACCGCTTACGTAATAGATTCCAACCCGTCCATTTCGGCGGGCGACGCCGTTTCGGTTTGCATAAGCTCTATGAAATACCGCGGCAAAACGACGACCTTTATGTGCGTGTTTATTCCCGCGCTGATTATTGGCGCGGTTGCGGGCGTATGCGCAGGCGGCTTCGCGCTGTTCGCCTCGCTGTTTGCGGGCAATAGCCTTATAATACCTGTTATGCTCCTTTGGGGCATAGTAAGCGCGGTACTGCTCGGTTTAACCGTTCCCACGTTCAATATGACTGGCAACCTTTCGCTTGTGCTGTTGTATGAGGACATCGCGCTTGACCCCGTAAACGCACAAAAGCGCACGGCGGGCATAAACATCAAAAAAATAAGCGGAGCAAGGGTAGACAGGGAGGAGATTGCAGACAATCTCACCGCGCTCTTCGACGAGGAAATTAGCGAAAAGTACCCCGAACCCGAAGAACTTATTCATAAACACAAAAAGAAGAAAAAGACGGTAAACCGCGCGCCCGCACCCGCGGCGCAGACGGCAAACGCGCAGGCTCAGGCTCAACCCGCCGAGGAAGCGCAAGCGCAGTTTGAGGAAGAGGACGACTATCCCGAGGACGCTCCCGCCCCCGCTCCCGCACAGGAGCAAGCGGCACAGCCCGCGCAACAACCCGTACAGCGACCCGCGCAGGCACAGTCAGCTCAGCAGGCGGCGCCCGCGCAACAACCTGTTCAGCGACCCGCCCCCGCTCCCGCACAGGAGCAGGCGGCACAACCCGCGCCTACTCCCCGCCCCGCAGGCGAAACGGGCGGTGAAAACGGCTCCGTCTGATAAATTTTCGGCAACGACAGAGGTTAATATGACAATACTACTGTGGAGAATATTGTGCCTTATTTCGGCGGTTTTTTTCGTCGCGGGCGTAATAGTTCTGTTGGTAACCAACTTTACTAAAAATAAATACTATCAAAATTATCACGACGACGAGCTGTTGAAAAAGGAGCGTTCCACCAATTCGGTAAACAGCATATATCTCACTTCGGGCGAAACAAAGCGCTTTATAAAGAAGTACGTTGTGTGCAAGTCGGCGTATGAAAAATACTTCGTATGCAACTTTACGCGCCCGTTCAAAGAGATTATGTATTACGTGGTGGAGTTTTCCCGCAGAAAGAGGGTAATATCCGTGCTGGAAATAACCCAACGCGACGTGAGCGACGTTTCTTCGAGAATAGTGGCGTTAAAGCGCTCCTGCGCGTACGTAAACGTAGTTATCGGCACGGCGGACGGCATTGCCATAAACCAGAATTACGTGCGCCCCATATCCCTCGTCAGGGTAAGGCTGTACGCGGCTATCAAGGCGTTTACCATCTTTACAGCCCTGTTTGTGTTAAGGCACGTATTTGCGGAATTTATCGGCGGCTCTATTTTCTACGGTAAAAACGTTGCGGTGCAGTATTTAAACAATTCGCTCAACTACATTGCTATCGGCGTCAGCTTAGCGCTTTGCGTGCTCAGCTACCTGATAACGGTGCTTTGTTTCCGCCGCAAAAACGCAAAGGTAATGAACGGAGGCGCGTTGGAATATGAGTTCGTATAACAATATTACTAAAATCAAGTATACCGACAACGCTTCCGACCTTGTAAGGTTAAACGAGTATATAATTTTTCAGGACGACAAGGCAAAGCGCAAGTATATCGTATTCAAGTTTACAAACAACGTAACTCAACAGCTCCTGGGCTTGCAGTTCGAAGTGAACCAATACAACGTCGACGGCGCTCTCATTGAAAAATCGGTCGTTGCCTACAACAAATTTTTGGCGAGCGCGGAGGAGGACTTCGTTCCCAAGGCAAAGCTTCGCGTAAGTTACCGTTGCACAAGCATTTCAATCAGGCTTATTCAGGCTGTGTTCGACAGGTTCGTTTGGAAGGAAGGCGAGTACGAGGACAACTGTTACAAGTTTACGCACTTCTACCGCGACGAGCAGGCTCCCGAAGGCGAAGAGCCTACTGTTGGGGGCGAGCCGAAGAGGACGAAAAAGACTAAAAAGGAAAAGCCCGAAAAGGTAAAAAAGCAAAAGAAGAGCAAGCGCCCGTTTATTCTGCGCGACGCAACGCGCAAAAATTTGGCAAAGTTCCCCGCGGTGTTCAACGCGTTGGTGTTTGTGGTAGCCATAACCTTTTCGGTTGCTTCGCTTATAATCTTTAAAAGCACGACAACAACGTTTACCGAGGGCGACTATCAGCTTAGAACGGTTTCGGGGCAGACGGTTGCAATAAGCGGCTACACGGGAACGGATACCAAACTCGTAATACCCGAAAAAATAGGTAAGTATAATGTTACGAAGATAGACAAGGGCGCGTTCAACAAGTCCGAAATTACAAGCCTGACAATAGAGTGCAAGCTGTATATAGATACGGACGCCTTTGTAAATTGCAACGCGTTGAAAAACGTCAGCTCGACAAAACAAATAGAAGTGCGGCAGGGCGCGTTCCGCAATTGCGCTTCGCTTACCACAATCAATCTTCCGTATGCGTTGCTGGAAGAAAACGCGTTTATAAACTGCGGCAAATAGTTTTAGTAAATTAAAATAACCAAAGGAGGACGGCTGCAATGAATTTGCTTGCTTCGAGCGGATTTCAAAGCTTTATAAACGGCATCTTCGCCAATTGGCAGATGCTGCTGTTTGTCGTGCTGTCCGTTCTTCTGCTTCTGACGATAGCGTTCAGAAAATTCAAGCTCGTTCCCGTCGCGCTCTCCCTTTTAGCCGCCGCTATTTTCGGCGTGCTTATAATCGATTTAATCGTAGTGGCGCAAAAGTGGGACGTAGAGCAACTTGTAGACTTCCTTGTGCGCTGGGTACCCACGGTGCTGTTCTCGGCAACCGTTTTAATAGCCACTCTTACGGGAGTGAGGAGGGGGTTGAGAAAAAGCCTTATCCTGCTCGCGCACGAAGTAGGCGCGGCGGCGATTTGCATAATCGTTTACGTCGTGCTCATAAATCTGCCGCAGACGGACGCGTTTTTGTTAAACGTTGCCGACCTGATTATGGGCGGCAAAGGCGCGCTTGCGGCAAAGCTTAACGTTTCCGCGCCGTGCGAGGGACTTAAAGACGTGTTTGTCGAGTGGCTTCCCACGGTTATTAAAGGCGATTTCAACATAATGCTAAGCGAAAGCAAGGCGTATATTTATACGCTTGCCGACCTGATTGAAAGGGTTGCGCTTGCGTTGATGCTGTTTATTGTGTACCTTGTCATCGATTTGATTTTGTACATAATATACGTTTGTTGCTATTCCGAAAGGAAGTACCGCGAAAAAATCACAAAGAAATACGTGCAGAACAAGGTAGACAGGCGCTATTCCCGCCATTGGGTTGGCGGCGGCGTGGTCGGCTTGGTGCGCGGCACTGCAATCGCTATACTCTCGCTGTCCTTCCTCGGTACGGCTCTATACGTGGTTGCGGGGCGCGGCGACGGCAAACTTAAAGACTTCGACTTCGAAAACGAAAGATACAACACTTACTATTCCGTTTACCGCTCGATAGAGGGGTACGGCACTTACGGCATATTCAAGGTGTTAAACGCCATTTCTTCCACGGAGGACGTGCCTTATTACCTGTTTGCCGCCGACCTCATATTCTCGGGCGAGCTGAACGACGAAGAATTCGGCGTTACCGACAACGTTGTGTTCCGCGAGGAGCTAAACGCGTATACGGGTTTTGCGCGCGACACAATGGCGCTCTTGATGAAGTACGGCGGGGAGGAGCTTAAACCGCTTGTAAACGGAACGGCTACCTCTCAGGCTTTCGACAAGGTTTTAAGCGTTATGTCCGACGATATGTTCCGCGCTGAGTTCAACGATTTAATCAGTGAGTTCGATTCGCAGACCTACATAATCAACTTTGCAATGTCCTTTGTAAACTCCGCAGTGGCTAACATAGAGTCGTTTGCTGGGTCGGTAAGCAAGGAAAACAGGGAGCTGTTAAAAATTCTTTTCGAAAAGGGCTATCTCTCGGATACCATACCCGACGAAGCTGCGTTGAAAGAAAGTCTGGGCGGGGAAGCTTCGCCGCTTACTTTGCCGTACATAAACATATCAAAACTTGTAGACAAGAACGACGTGCAGATTATATTCAACGTCGCTTTGGATATACTTTCCGACAAACCCGCAAACGTAAACCAAACTTTGAATTTGATAGGCGACCTTCTGCCGGAAATAAAAAAAGTTTCCCTGCTCAACGAAAACAGGGGGGAGGAGCTCGACCCCGTGCTCGGCAGGCTGTATTGCTACGCCGCCAACCGTTTCCTTACGGAGGAAGGCTCCCAAGGAGTTACTTTCCTTTCCGTATATAAGGAAAATATAGAGTGGATAAGCGAAATCAACAGCCTTATAGAGGTTGCCGACAGCTCGCTTGCGCTGTACAACAACATTTACGACGCGGAAAGCAAGCCTATGGATATGGTGTTGTCCATATTCGATAAAAACTCCGCCGACTACAAAGAGAATTGCGGATATTACGATACCATTTCCAAAAACGTATATTCCTCGCGCATTTTGGGGAAAGTGCTTGCAGAAAGCAAGACTTACAATCTTTTAAATAAGGGACTTTCTGGGCTGTTCAGCGGTATCTATATTCCTAACGATATAGTTTACGAAAGCACGTTTGACGAAAGCGGCAAACTTGTATCTGCGGGCGAAATGTTCAACTTGTTAAACGGAGTGGGAACACTGGGCAAAAACAGCGATTTACTGTCGGTAATTTCCGGCTTCGACGCCGACAGGGATATGCAAAAGTTTTTAAACGGCCTGGCGGAAACGGTTGCCTTTAAGGACGAGTACGGTAACACGTTGAGCCATTACATAGTGGAATCGTCGCTCTTGCGCTCGGTTATTTCCGCGGCAATAATCAATTACGGCGCCGACTATATGTACGTGCCTATGGTTGCAAGGGAAAGCAACGCGCAGGGCGAAAAACTCAATTACATAACCAAGGGCGAGCTTAAAGTTTTAATGGAGAGCCTGCCCGAATTAACCGAATTTTTGGCACCTATTCTCTCCGATAAAGAGAGCGATATGACCGAAGCCATCGCGCAGTTTATAAAGAAAGAAACGTTTAATAAACTCGTTTCAGGCAGCACGGTGTTCGAGGGTACGGTTGCAAAACTGCTTACCGAATCGCTTGACGGCAACCAAGCCGTGATACTTCCCGCCGCGCTTAAAGCCGACTTGGAGGGCTGGGTTACCGTAAACGGCAGAAAGGGCGAGCTGAGGAATATGCTCGGCGCGCTCGAAGAAATCGGGCTGGACGCGGCGGAGCTTGTAAAGGGCGAATTCGATACCAAAAAGATAATAGACAACGTGCTTGCCATCGACAGCGAGGGGCTTAAAAACAGTTTAAAGTCAAAAGTTTTGCACTACACAGTGTCGGGCTATCTTACGGGCGAAGGCTTGGATTACGGCACTTTTGAACTTATCGTACCCGAAGCGGCGTTGCAAATTTTGCAAGACGACAGCGTGGAAGGGCTTGTAAAGGAGAGCGAGTTGCAAACCTTGATTGCCGCCGTAAAAGACTTTAAACTTTCGGATGAAACTAATATTTCTTCCGTGTTCGTAAGTCTGGTAAAGAACAAGCGGTTGCTCGACGAAAGTTTTATTCTCTCCTCGTCGGTAATCTATTCGATAGTAAACAGCGCGGAAACGGCGGATATTTTAAAGCTTCCGCAAAAGTTTGTGGAGGCGGCGCAGTTCGAAAATCTTAAAAAGTACAATTCTTCCAACCCGTGGAAGAGGGAGATTATGCCGCTTGTAAACGCGCTCGACGAAATACTCGGCGTATCCACAGCGGAAAACTTCGAATTCAACGAGGAGCAGTTGCAGGAAAAGCTTTCCTCTATCCTGCGCGATTTAAACAGCAATTCGGTTGTAAACGCAAACGTAACAAGGCTTAAAGTTTGTTGCGCTTCGGAAGTCGTTTCAAATAACATAACCGTAAGGTTAGACGAAATTTTGCTGGATAAAATAGATAACAACCTGCTTTACGGCGCGAAAATAGACGGCTACTATTCCGAAAAGGAATTGGAAAGCCTATGCAACGTGTTAAATATCTTCGATATAGACGTTATGAATATCGATGGCGACGCGCTCACGCAGAAAGTAAAGGACAACGTTTTAAAGCTTAACGAAATAGCCGAAGGGTATTTAAACAAGACCAACCTCAATCTGGTATATCCGTCCGTCATATTCAGCGGCATACTCAGCAAGGAGCTTGACGGTGTACTGCTCGAAGCCGAGGACGAGGACGGCAATCCCTCGCCTCTGCTTTCCGAAAGCGTGCTTGCGGCAATAAAGGGAGGAACTGTATATTCAGAGGAAGAGATTTGTAACCTTATCAATTCGGTAAAAGCGTTCGGAGTAAACAGCTTCGACGAAATTAAAACACTTGACTTTGACGATATAAAGACCAAGACTGATAAAATAGACGAAATCTGTAAGTCGCTTGTTATGCGCGGCGTGTTTACAAAGCAAATCGCCGCCAACAGCGAGCTTGACGTAGACCACGCTCTCGCCTATGAGGACGGCGTAAAAATTTTAAAGGTAAACGAAATAAAGAGCCTTGTAAACCTCATAAACGAAGTGGGCGTGGAAAATGTGGAAGATATGTATTTCGACGATGTAAAGCTTATACAAATTAAGCGGGATTTGTTCGAAGAGGACGGTGCGGTCAAATCGTACCTTATACTTTCGGCTGTTTCCAAGGTCTTAAAGACAAACGCCAACCTGTACGTAAACAGAAAGCTTATCGATAGCTACGGTTGCGTGCGGGAGGACGAGGTGTTCGCGCTTATAAACGCATTCCTCGCGCTCGAAGACGACGAAAATATAAGTATAGGCGAGTGGAGCGTAAAGGGCGGCAACTTCAAATATCCCACGTTTGAACAGCGTGAAAGAGCCTTCCTCAGCGAAATTGCGCGCGCCAAAATAACCGAACAAATAATAAAGAATAACGAGCGTATCGGCGAAAATTACGTAAGCGAAAACAACGTTTCCGAATTCACCGACTACCGTACGGGAGGTATGCAGATACTTATTTCTTACGCCGAGCTTCACGCACTGTTTAACGCGCTGGATATCTGCAACCGCGGCGGCAACTTCACAATACCCGCAATAACTCTCTCCGCGCTGCGCGACTATCAACAGCAGGGCGAAGCGGCGGGGCAGGACTACGTGGAACTTCTGTTCGCGTCAGACGCAATAAGGTACAAGATATGCGACTGTATAATCGACAGTTTCCATATCGGCGAAGAGCACACTACCGAAGAGAGAGTTTATAACCTGTCTACGGGCGCAAGCGGCGAGTTGAAGCGCGTGGTAACCCTGCAACAGATAAAGGACGCTTTGAAAATTTAAGCAAAACAAAAAATACCCCTCCCGCTTAATTTAAAGCGGGAGGGGTTGTTCTTTTAAGCTAATCAGCTGATTGTTTCAACGTTGATTAAGTTGCTGTTTCCGCTCTTGCCGTTTGGCGTGCCGCCGGTAAGTACGATTTTATCGCCCTTGACAACCAAGCCCGTGTCTATTGCGGCGCGCTTTGCGTAGTGGAATAATACGTCAACCGAATAAAATTCCTCGCTCATAACGGGTATTACGCCCCAGCTGAGCGCAAGTTTTCTGTACGCGCGTTCGTCCGTTGTCATACCGATAATGTCAATCATAGGTCTGAAACGGCTTACCGTCTTTGCCGTGCCGCCCGTGCGCGTGCAAACTACTATAACCTTTGCGCCAATGTCCTTTGCAAGAGTGCAGGCGGAGTGCGAAAGCGCTTCGGCAAGGTTTTTAACGTGGTAGTCGCTGTCCTTTATGTATGCGATATAGTCGGTGTTTATTTCCGCCTGTTCGGCAATTCTCGCCATAGCTCTAACAGCTTCAACGGGGTAAGCGCCCGCCGCCGTTTCGCCCGACAGCATAATGGCGGAGGAGCCGTCGTATACGGCGTTGGCAACGTCGGAAATTTCCGCACGCGTGGGGCGGGGTTGTTTTATCATAGATTCCAGCATTTCCGTCGCCGTAATCGAGCGCCTGCCGTGTATGCGGCACTTGTTTATAATGGTTTTCTGTATTGCGGGCAACTCTTCGAAGGGTACTTCCACGCCAAGGTCGCCGCGCGCAACCATTATGCCGCCGCACTCGTCGATAATGCTGTCAAGATTGTTTACGCCCGCGCGGCTCTCTATTTTTGCAATGAGTTCAATCTGGTCGTCGGTGTCGCCGCACTCTCTCAGCCAATTTCTCACCTCTATAAGGTTTTGCGCCTTGGATACGAACGAGCAGGCGATAAAGTCAACGCCCTGTTCAACGCCGAATTTCAAGTCGGCTTTGTCCTGAGCGGAAAGGTACTCCATTTCGAGTTCCTTGTCGGGGAAGAACATCGATTTGCGGTTGGATAGCTCGCCGCCTACTATAACTTTGCAAATTACGTCGGGCTTTTCCACTTTAACAACTTCGAATATGATTAAGCCGTTGTTTAAAAGAATTTTGTCGCCGGGGAACATCTGCTCGCATATGCCCGAAAAGGATACGGATACGCGCGTCTT
>OFFM01001008.1_pt1 | contig 17683 bp, 24 predicted proteins | sample 1521401 | NCBI WGS metagenome assembly OFFM01 (sample SAMEA3504118, study PRJEB24116) | mouse gut metagenome | biome: mouse gut; feature: mouse-associated habitat; material: faeces | place: Denmark | collected 2011
TGTCCCCACGAATGGGCAGCCCGCTTCTTTGTTATTCTGTCGATGGATTTTGGGTGGACTGTGCAGCAGCACCCGCTTTTTTGAATAGCTGGTAATCTTCGCCAGCATCCGGGAACATGGTGATCATATGGTCGTTCTGTATGACCCGCTCTTGTTCAAACTCTAACTGCGGCAGGATCACGGAGAGGATACTATTCTGCCCGGTCTGTTCCCACCTGTTTGCGAGGACGGCGTACTCAGGCATACGTCTCCATATCACATTCATTAAGGCCCGTTTGTCTATCACGGCTCCGTCCCACTTCGTGCGTGTCTGCATCAACTCGTGGATGGGAATGCAGCTGACACTGGAAGAGAAAAATATGTAGCCCAGAGTCTGATGTATGCCATGTGTTTTGTCATGCTCCAGCTGTTCACCGACCTGCATGGCCAAGCCGGATAGTTCCGTGGACCAAACAGGATAACAGACTGTAAGAAATTCTTCACACTGGTCTGTCTCGACCCAGTAGATCCCATTCTCTAAAATCCAGTACCGAGTGGTGTACCCTCGCGGTGAAGAGAAGGGGACTGGGTATGTACCAAAATACTCCGGGTGGAATTCGGCCGCGTTGAGCGCAATTTCATGGAGGCTGCACGCTTGATTGAGGTGATTCTGAACCCGGTATCTTCCAAGCTCATAGTCAATGATCCGCCAGCCGCCTGCATCCTCCGCCTTGGAGAACAGCCAAAAGATGGAGTGCTTTTTCCCATACTCCCTTGCTTCCTGCGATATGATGGGCGTATCCGTGACTGCGTAATACTCTGTTGCGATGGCTTCATCATCACGCTGAGCAACCAGGTAATAAACACCTGCGCATTCCTGTTCTGTCAGCAGAAGCTGGCCCAGTTCATTCTCCAGCTCAGACAATTCCGCAATATGATCCATATGTAAGCCTCACCCCTTCTGACTCTCCACGGGAAAGAATAATTTTCTACCATGCGCCGTAAAATCGAATAATTATCTATAATGTATCAGGTTGGGTTTATTTTGTCAATAATGAAAGCGGCAGGGACTTATTATTCTATAATGAGGCCATAAAGGAGGGATTCCAGATGATAGGGGAGAGATTATTGGATCTGCGGAAGGATGCAGGGCTGACGCAGGATGAATTGGCGGCGATACTGAAGATAAACAAGCACTCCATTTCATCATATGAGCGGGGCAAAAGTGAGCCGCCAGATGCGATCAAGATTGAGATTGCGAGATATTTTAAGGTTTCCGTTGACTATCTGCTGGGTCTGACGGACAATCCAAATCCATACGGCGGCCAGCGCAATGTGCTTCAAATCCCGGCTGGTTTTCCGGCCAAGGCCCAGGAGAGCCTTACGGATTACATGGAATTTTTGAAGAGCAGGTATGAAAAGGCGGACAGAACGTAAAATGCGAAGGCATCTCCTGTAGGGATAGGAAAGTCCTTGACCCTGGCCATTTCTTAGCTGTTCCCCAAGTCGGAAAGTACAATATTTTTGGGTAATTGAAAAGCAGAATTGAGGTATAGGGAAGTTTCAGTATAATAGGATACAGGGAGGTGATGCTGTGTTTCGGATCGGCGAATTTTCGAGGCTGACCCAGGTGTCCATTCGGATGCTCCGGTACTATGATGAAGCGGGCCTTCTCAAACCAGCGCAAGTCGATTCATGGACGGGGCACCGACTGTATGCTGCGGAGCAGATTCCACATCTTAACCGGATTCGATACCTGCGGGACAGCGGTTTTCAAGTTTCAGAGATTGCCCGGGCACTGGAGATGGATGACAGTGCGCTACTTGACTATCTCTCGGAAAAACGTCTGGAGATTGAGCAGGCCATACGGGCTGATCAGGAAAAGCTGCAGAAAATAGCTGTTGCCCAGGAACAGATATTGGGCAACAGTGGTGATCTTCATTATAATATCTCCATCAAGTCAGTACCGGAGTACCGTGTCCTTTCCCTGCGCAGGGTGGTGCCCACATACTACTCGGAAGGAGAACTGTGGAGGGAACTCTGCGCTTTTGCAAAAACGCAAGACATAGCCCTCTCTGGTGAGACCTTCTCAATTTATCACGATGCGGAGTACAAAGAGCAGGATGTTGACATCGAACTATGCGCCCCCGTGAATAAGTTGATGGATGATGTGGAGCCATTTCAGTTCCGTATGACAGAGCCTGTGCCCATCATGGCTAGTACCATGGTGTATGGCGATTTTTCCAATATCAAGGGGGCCTACCTCGCCTTTGCCAGGTGGTTGGGCCAGCATGGCGTTTATCAGATGACCTGTCCCACACGGCAGATCGTGCATCGAGGACCTTGGAACGAGGCAGATCCGACTAAATATCTCACAGAGCTCCAAATACCGCTGGTAGCCAGGTAAAACGGCTTTGAGAGTAAGGACAGCACACATATTAGAATGGTTTTGGGAAACGGGGCAGCTTTCGGGTTGTACCGTTTCTTTATCTTTCACGACACGCAGCAAGCAGACGGAGAAAATTCATTTTCCCTATTGCATCTCACACGGTGTGAGGTATTATACTGGGCCTGCCAATAAAAAGGAGGTTTTCGTATGAACGAATATCAGGTAAGGCCCATTGGAACGATTCAGAATGGAAAGGACGGAATATTCATCAAGCTGTTCCCGGAGTATGTTCCCGGTCTGGAGGCGCTGGACGGCTTCAGCCATATCAACGTGCTCTGGTGGTTCAGCAACTGCGACAATCCCGCAGACCGGTGCATTTTCCAGGCAGAGCAGCCCTATAAGAACGCACCAGCCGTTATGGGCGTGTTCGCCACAAGGTCTCCGCTCCGGCCCAATCCCATTGCCTTGACAGCTTCGGAGATTATCAAAATTGATGCTGACCAAGGAGTGATCCAGCTTGACTACATTGACGCTGACAATGGTACGCCTGTGCTGGATATCAAGCCTTATACACCCAGTCTCGACCGGGTTGAGACGCCTCGGGTCCCTGAGTGGTGCCGCAGCTGGCCCAATAGCATTGAGGCCTCCGCCAACTTCCCCTGGGACCAGGTGTTCAATTTTGAGGCTGTATGAGGCGCCGGGATTACTCGGATAGAGGGCCCGTATGGATCGCCGTATCAAAATGTACTTGTGCGCAGGCGGGCAGAGGTGTATAATCCGCCCATAACAACATAGTAGGGGGAGCTTGTGTGACAGGCAGAGAGGAAGGTAGACCTTCGACCCTTGAACCTGATGCGGATAATGCCGCTGTAGGGAGTCACAGAAAATTCTACTTTTCCAGGGGGCATCGTATTCGGGTGCCTCCTGTTTTTTGCTGCACTTTTGATAGAATGTGAAACCGGCCACTGCCGCACACCTGCGGCGGCTGACCATCAACATCGGTACACTGAGCCAGCGCACCTTCCCCACGATGTTTGGCCCCAGGATTTGGCCGCATATATAGTCTCTTGCCTTTTTGGCTGATACCTAATATAATCTACACTGAAATAAAGGCTTTGTGATTCACAGGAGGCACTATGGCAAATATACTGATTGTCGAAGATGAAAAAGCCATGCAGGACATTATCGTAGACTATATGCGAAAAGGCGGACACGCCTGCTTTACTGCCAACGACGGCATAGACGCCCTTGTCACGTTGAAGAATCATCCTATGGATTTGATGATCTTAGACGTGATGATGCCCCATCTGGACGGCTTTTCCGTCTGCAAGATGGCGCGGGAAATGAGCGATATGCCTATTATCATGCTTACCGCCAAAAGCGCGGAGGATGACAAGCTGAAAGGCTACGACTACGGCGCAGACGACTACATGACCAAGCCCTTCAGTCCCAAGGTGCTGTTGGCCAAGGTGAATGCCTTGCTGCGCCGCTCCTCTGCTGCGTCTTCTGGGGCAATCACTGCTGGGAAAATCATGCTCCATCCCAATGCACACAAGGTCTATCTGGACGGCCAGGAGATCTCGTTGACCCATAAGGAGTATGAATTACTCGCTTTTCTGATGGCAAACCCTGGGCAGATTTTCAATAGGGAGCAGCTTCTAAACCGTGTCTGGGGCTATGATTTCGAGGGGACGACCCGAACCGTGGACACCCACATCAAGACCCTGCGCCAGAAGTTGGGGGACGAGGGCAGGCATATCGTCACGCTGATCCGCTCCGGCTATAAATTCGAGGTAGCTATATGAAAGAGCTGTTTTCCCTGCGCACTGTGCGGAAAAAGATTTTGATGCTCTCCAAGCTGGCGGGAGTCGCGCTGATTTTGTCCTACGCTCTCTCCACCGGCTTGCCAATCAGCGAGGATGCCTCTTTCCTGCTCTGGCTGGGATTTCTCCTGCTGTTGGTCTTGGGCATTGACTTTTTCATGGGCCGCTTTATCACGAAACCGATTGACAAACTGAACGCCTCCGCAAAGCGCATGGCGGGACTGGATTTTTCCGCCCCCTGCAATCTCGTTTCAACCGATGAATTTGGGGAACTGTCTGCCAGCCTGAACACAATGGCTGAAAATCTGCAACAGGCCCTTGTCCGTCTGGAGGATGCGAATACCCAGCTCGAAAAGGATGTGGAAAAGGAACGGCTTCTGCTGGCCGAGCGCAAGGAACTGGTGGACAGTCTATCCCACGAGATGAAAACTCCGCTGGGCATCATCCGGGCCTATGCCGAGGGCTTGCAGGACGAGATGGACGAGGCCAGAAAGCAGAAATACGCCCAGGTCATTGTCTCCGAAGTGGAGCGAATGAATGGCCTGATCGTAACCTTGCTGGACCTGTCAGCGCTGGAAAGCGGAGCTGCAAGTCTGAATGTGACCCGCTTTGACTTTGTAGAGCTGATGGAGACAGTAGCCGGGCGGCTGCTGATTGACGCCCCGGACACCAATTTTGAGCTGCAATATGAGCTGCCGGATCAAAAGGTTTTTGTGAGGACAGACCAGCGGCGCATGGAGCAGGTTTTAAGTAATCTGATTGTCAATGCCAGGAAAAATGTGTGTCCTGGCGGCGTTCTGCAGCTTGAACTGAAAGTGGATAGTGGGATGCTGCATTTCTCTATCTACAATCAAGGCCGGCCCATTCCAGAAAGTGCCCTGCCCAAAATCTGGACAAAGTTCTATCGGGATAGCAGCGCGGAGTACAGTGGCTCCGGGCTGGGGCTGTCTATTGTGGCGCAAATCCTGTCCATGCAGAATCTGCCCTACGGTGCGGAAAACCGGGTGGACGGGGTGCTGTTCTGGTTCTCCATCCCTGTCACAGAATAATTTCACACGGATTTCACACCGGCCTCACACGAATTTCACACTGGCCATCTAAACTCTCCTTATCACAAGTAAGGAGGGTTTTTTATGTTCTTAGGATTGCAGTGGTACTGGTGGCTCGTGATTGGGGCGGTGCTTGTCATCTCCATCCCCTTCAAGATCAAGTTCATGAAGTGGTGGACCAAGCGCCAGCAGGGAAAAGATCAGCGTGGAAAGTGGGGTGACGACGAGTGATCGAGGTCAAAAACCTGACGTTCTCCTACGGCAAAGACAAGCAGGCCCTCCACGGCCTGGACTTCACCGTAGAGGACGGAGAAATCTTCGGTTTCCTGGGGCCCAACGGCTCCGGGAAATCCACGACGCAGAAGATTCTCACCGGAATTTTGAAGGGCCACGGGGGCAAGGTCTCGCTGTTCGGGCAGGATATCTCCGCCGCTCACGGGCAGGAATTTTTCCAGAAAATCGGCGTGCTGTTTGAGTTTCCTTATCTGTACGCCAATCTGAGTGCCGTGGATAACTTGAACTACTTTGCATCCTTTTACCATAAGGAACAGAGGAGGGACATAGGCGAGCTGCTGGACGCGCTGGAATTTAAGCCGGACTTTCTGAAAAAGCCGGTGTCCTCCTACTCCAAGGGGATGCGCCAGCGGGTGAGTATGGCCCGGGCGCTGGTGAGCAATCCCCGGCTGCTGTTTTTGGATGAGCCCACCAGCGGCCTGGACCCCTCCGGGGCGGTGCTGTTTCGGAAGATCATTGAGCAGGAGCGAAAAAAGGGGACGACGGTGTTCGTCACCACCCATAACATGGTGGATGCCGATTTGCTGTGCGACCGGGTGGCGTTCATTTCCAACGGAAATTTGGTAGCCCTGGATACGCCCAAGCGTCTGAAGGAGAAAAACAGCAACCACCGGGTGGTCGTCGACTACCTGTACCGGGGAAAACGGGAGACAAAAACCATTGAGGCACCGGAGTTGGAGGCGGGCATTCCCTTTGCCCACGACGAGATTATCAGCATCCACTCCCAGGAGCCAACCCTGGAGGATATGTTCATCCAGTACACGGGGAGGGGGCTGTCCTGATGGGAAAAAGCTTTTGCGCCCTGTTCAAAAAGGACTGCCGGATGCTGGTGTCGGGGAAATTTTTCTTGATGGCACTTGGCTTTCTGGTCCTCTATACGGCCTATGTGAACCTGGGCTATATCCGCTTCATGCAGATGCCGCCCTACAACGTGTATCTGTATGACCCTACCGGGATACAGACGGAAAAATCGCCCCTGGTGCAGATCGTTTCCTCTATGGAGGCTATGGACGCCGTCCTGCTCTCCGACGCCAACGGCGTGGGTTTGGACGCCAGCGCCGGGGAGGTGCGGGTGGTACTCTATAAGGGAGCGGAACACGTTGACCGCCACCGGGCCGACTATGCCCTGTCCCTGCTGGAACCCTCGGCCAGCCCTGCCCCGGAGGTGCTTGGTACCAACACGCCGGAACAAAAGGCGAGGAAAGAGATCACCTGTGAACTGCTGTTTTTTGAGCTGGCCGCTGTGGGATTTTTGGGCATCGCCGCCGTACTGTTCAAGGAAAAGGGCATGGGGGTCATTCGTGTCCACGCCATTCTCCCGGTGCGAAAAGATTTGTTTCTCCTGTCCAAGCTGGCGGTGTTCCTGCTCTCTGATCTGGCCTTTGCGGTGCTGCTCACCCTGCTGAACGTAGGGTTGAACGATGGAGCGGCGGTGCTGCCTGCGGTCCTGCTCCAGACGGCCATTCTTTCCCTGATGATGGCCTTGGTGGGACTGCTCTGCGCCCTGCTGCTGAAAGATTTCCGTCAGTTTACGCTGGCCTACCTGGTGATCGCCATTTTCGCTGCTACCCCGGTGTTCCTGTCGGCCAACACCTCCATCAAACTTGACTGGATCGGCTATCATCCGTTCTATCACGTCTATATGGGCCTGAAAAATGCCTATTTCGGAACAGACATTTCCCCTGCCTATTATGCCGGCGCTGCCGGTGTGATTGCGCTGCTGTTCCTGGTGGTGCGGCTTGCGTTCCATCGGGAAATCGGAAAGGAGGGGTGAGGGGTGAAAGGCTTGAAATATCAGCTAAAAAGTGTCCTGCGGGATAAATTCTGCCTGATGACATTCCTGCTGCCCATCCTGGTCGCCGTGGCGCTGAATTTCATGGGCTCCATTGATATGTCCAGCCTGGGAGAACTGCACTTCGGCGTACTGAAAAACGACCTGCCCCCGCAGACAATCACATGGCTGGAGCGGTACGGGCCGGTGACAGCTTATGGGACACAGGAAGAACTGACCGCCGCCATCAACGAACCGTCTACCAATGTGATTGGCGTAAAAGCAGACGGAGACAGCCTCAAAACCGCGATCAGCGGGGACGAGCTGGAGATTTTCCGGCAGGCGGCGGCTACCCTGCCCACCCTCTATGAGCGGCAAGAAAACGCTAAACAAACAGAAGTCCAGGTGTTGGATCGGCCTGATATTTTGGAAAACTTTCAAGACATTTTCATCCCCGCCGTGCTGATCGTGGCTATGTTTATGGGCTGTACGTTCAACGCCATGAACATCATTTCCGAAAAAGAGGACGGCGTGGCGTTTGTCAACGAGATCCTTCCTATGACACCCAGCCAGTACATTATGCAGAAAGTCGTGGTAGGATTTCTCTTTGGGAGTTTATCGTCTATCATAACGGCATGTATTTGCTTTCAACTATCCTGGCATAATTGGGGGATCATGCTGGCGCTGATCGTTCTGTCGTCCTTTGTGGCGGCGCTGATCGGACTGTTTACCGGCAAGCTCTCCGAGGGTCTGATGATCGGTGTGGTCTATATCAAGATCATCATGCTGGTATTTATCGCGGTGCCCATTTTATGCGCTCTGATTGGGGTCAGCGGGCTGTCGGCGGTCCTCTGCAATCTCGTCCCATCCCAGCCCGCCTTCGACGGCATTATGGCCCTGTCCGCCGGAAACACAGGCGCAGCAATCAAAGATGCCGGCATACTGTCTATTCACTGTGTGGTATGGCCTGCGCTGTACGTTTTGCTTTTTACACAGCGGAAAAAGCAAGGGGGATATTCAATCTAAATACCTTTTAGTGGAAAACCTGCTTTGGCTATGATTGGATGTATGGAACGATAGTGATCCGTTTTTACTTTCAGCCAAGAAAAATATAATTGACACTGGAAAAGAATTGCATTACAATGTGGAAAACAACATAGCAGGGGAGCTTGTGTGACAGGCTGAGAGGAAGGTAGACCTTCGACCCTTGAACCTGATGCGGATAATGCCGCCGGAGGAAGTCGTAGGAAACGCTACTTTTTTCAGGGGGCATCGTATTCAGATGCCCCCTGTTTTTTGTTGCCAATCAGAGAAAGGGAGTAAAAAACCATGTTTGAACCGATTTTTGAGAATGTCCGCCAGAAATCCCCCCTGGTCCACAACATCACCAACTATGTCACCGTGAACGACTGCGCCAATATGCTGCTGGCCTGCGGCGGCTCGCCCATTATGGCGGACGACCCGGAGGATGCCGTGGAGATCACCGCCATCTGCGGTGGACTGAACATCAACATTGGAACCCTGAACCAGCGCACCATCCCGGCCATGCTCGCCGCCGGGAAGCGGTCCAATGAGCTGGGCCATCCTGTGGTGCTGGACCCGGTGGGGGCGGGGGCCTCCACCCTGCGGACGGATACTGCCCTTCGGCTGCTGAACGAGGTGAAGTTCGCGGTGATTCGGGGCAATATTTCCGAAATCAAGACCCTGGCCCTGGGCAGCGGCACCACCAAGGGGGTGGACGCCGATGTGGCGGACAAGGTGACGGAGGAGAACCTGGACGGGGCTGTGGCTTTCGCCAAAGACTTTGCCCGGCGGATCGGAGCGGTCGTTGCCGTCACTGGGGCCATTGACATTGTAACGGACGGGGAGCGAGCCTTCTGCATCCGCAACGGCCGTCCGGAGATGGCCTCCATCACCGGCACCGGCTGTCAGCTCTCCGCCCTGACGGCGGCCTTTGTCACCGCCAACCCGGATTTTCCCCTGGAGGCCACGGCCGCCGCCGTGTGCGCCATGGGACTGTGCGGAGAGATCGCCCACAGGCGCATGACCGGGCTGGACGGCAATTCCTCCTATCGGAACTACATCATCGACGCCATGTACCGCCTCACCCCGGCGGAGCTGGAGAAGGGAGCCAAGTATGAAGTGCGATAAGCGGCATATGCTGCTCTACGCCGTCACCGACCGGGCCTGGACCGGGAAACAGACCTTGTATGAGCAGGTGGAGGCGGCGCTGAAGGGCGGCGTGACCTGTGTGCAGCTGCGGGAGAAGGAACTGGAGGAAACGGCCTTCCTCCAGGAAGCGAAGGAACTGTGCGCCCTGTGCCGCCGGTATGGCGTACCATTCATCGTGAATGACAACGTGGAAATCGCCATCGCCTGCGGGGCGGACGGCATCCATGTGGGCCAGGAGGACCTGGCGGCGGGCGAGGTCCGCCGCAGGGTAGGGGAGACTATGATCCTAGGTGTTTCTGTCCACACGGTGGAGGAGGCCTGCCAGGCTGTCCGGGACGGCGCGGACTATCTGGGCCTGGGGGCGGTGTTCCCCACCAGCACCAAGACCGACGTGGAGCAGATGCCTAACGAAACCTTGCGGGCTATCTGCGAAGCGGTGGATGTGCCCATTGTGGCCATCGGCGGCATCAACCGGGGCAACATCCTCAAGCTGGCCGGCAGCGGCGTGGACGGCGTGGCTCTGGTGTCGGCCATTTTCTCGGCGGAGGACATTGAGGGGACCTGCCGGGAGCTGCGGGCGCTGTCGGAGAAGATGGTGAACGTATGAGGATCCGCGGTGCGATTTTTGATGTGGATGGAACGCTGCTGGACTCCATGTTTATCTGGGACACCATTGGGGAGACCTATCTGCGCTCCATCGGGTATGAGCCGAGGGAGAAGCTGAACGAGGTGTTTAAAAATATGAGCCTATTCCAGGCAGCCCGTTACTACCGGACTGAGTATGGTGTGACGTTAAGCATTGACGAGATTATGAACGGAGTCAACGCCATGCTGGAGCGGTATTACCGTTTCGAGGTATCGCTGAAACCGGGTGTGGCGGAACTGTTGGCGCAGCTCCAGGCAAGCGGCGTCAAGCTGTGTATTGCTACCGCCACAGACCGGTATCTGGTAGAGGCCGCCCTGGAGCGGTGCGGGGTACTGTCCTGTTTTGGAGCAATCTTCACCTGCAACGAGGTTGGCCACGGCAAGGACGAGCCGGATATCTTTGAGGAGGCCCTTCGCTTTCTTGGAACGGAGAAGGCGGAGACCGTTGTGTTTGACGATGCGCTCTATGCCGTTCGGACTGCGAAAGAGGCCGGGTTCCCGGTGGCGGCGGTATATGACAGCCATGAGAGGTCACAAGTGGAAGTTTGCGCACGGTCCGATCTATACTTGGAGGATTTGACGCAGCTGGTTGAGCTTCAGAAGTTTCTCTCAGCTTAGCGGCTGGGAGCTTCAGGCGGCGGACCGGGGGCACCACTCTCCGTCGCTCAATAAAAATAATGCAAAGGAGACACAGTCATGAGAACAGCATTATCAATCGCTGGGACCGACCCCAGCGGAGGCGCCGGGATTCAGGCCGATCTGAAAACGATGACCATGAACGGTGTTTTTGCCATGAGCGCCATCACGGCACTGGTGGCCCAGAACACCACCGGCGTGCGGGAGATTGTAGAACTGACGCCCGCATTTTTGGGAGCGCAGATCGATGCGGTATTCGAGGATATTCCGCCCGACGCGGTGAAGATCGGGATGGTGGCCTCCTGCGGCCTGATCGAGAAAATCGCGGAGCGGCTGCGCTTCTATCGGGCGAAGAATATCGTGGTGGACCCGGTGATGGTGGCTACCAGTGGTGACCGGCTGATCTCGGAAGCAGCGGTGGACACACTGAAGACCTGCCTGCTCCCGCTGGCGGCTGTGGTCACGCCCAATATCCCGGAGGCGGAGATCCTGGCCGGTGTGACGATCCACAGCCAATCGGACATCGAAGCTGCCGCCAAGTGGATCGGTGACACCTACGGCTGTGCAGTCCTGCTGAAAGGCGGGCACAACATCAGCGACGCAAATGACTTTCTCTATGCGGACCATGCAGGGACATGGTTCTATGGGGCGCACATAGATAATCCCAATACCCACGGTACCGGCTGTACCCTGTCCAGCGCCATCGCTGCTAATTTGGCCAAGGGCTTTGACCTGCCTGCATCAATCCAACGGGCCAAGGACTACCTCTCCGGCGCATTGGGCGCCATGCTGGACCTGGGCCAAGGCCGGGGGCCCATGCAGCACAATTTCAATCTGACCGGTGAGTTTGCCCGGGAAGCATAAGGAGAAAGGAAACCATAGATATGAGAAATTACGCAACACAAATGGATGCCGCCCGGCAAGGGATGATCACGCCTGAGATGGAGGCGGTGGCGGAAAAGGAATACCGCACACCGGAGGAGATTCGGGACCTGGTTGCCAAGGGGCAGGTGGCCATATGCGCCAACCGGCTGCACACCTGCCTGCAGCCCAACGGCGTGGGTTCTATGCTGAGGACTAAGATCAATGTAAACTTGGGGGTCTCCCAGGACTGCAAGGATTATGAGATAGAAATGCGCAAGGTGATGGCGGCGGTGGAGATGGGAGCAGAAGCCATTATGGATCTGTCCTCCCATGGGAACACCCAGCCGTTCCGCCAGAAGCTGATTCAGGAGTGCCCCGCTATGATCGGCACAGTGCCGGTGTACGACAGCGTCATCCATTACCAGAGGGATCTGGCCACCCTGACCGCGAAGGATTTTCTTGACGTGATTCGGCTCCATGCCCAGGACGGGGTGGATTTTGTCACCCTTCACTGCGGAATTACCCGCAAGACCATGGAACAGATCAGGGCACACAAGCGAAAGATGAATATTGTCTCCCGTGGCGGCTCGCTGGTGTTCGCATGGATGAGCATGACGGGGGAGGAAAATCCCTTCTACCAGTATTTCGATGAAATTCTGGAGATCTGCCGGGAGTATGATGTGACCATCTCCCTGGGGGATGCCTGCCGTCCCGGCTGCCTGGCCGATGGCAGCGATGTGTGTCAGATTGAGGAACTGGTGAGACTGGGGGAACTGACCAAGCGGGCCTGGGCCAGGGATGTGCAGGTGATGGTGGAAGGTCCCGGCCATATGCCGCTGGACCAGATTGAGGCCAATATGAAGCTTCAGCAGACCATTTGTATAGGCGCGCCCTTCTATGTGCTGGGCCCCATCGTCACCGATATCGCACCCGGCTATGACCATATCACCTCCGCCATCGGCGGGGCAGTGGCCGCCTCTGCCGGAGCCGCGTTTTTATGCTATGTCACCCCTGCGGAGCACTTGGCACTGCCCAATGTGGAAGACGTGAAGCAAGGGATTATCGCGGCCAAGATCGCGGCCCACGCGGCGGATATCGCCAAAAAGATCCCTCATGCCCGGGATCTGGACGACGCGATGGCGGATGCCCGGCGGACCTTTGACTGGGATAAGCAGTGGGAGTGCTCGATTGACCCTGAGACGGCCAAACGTATCCGGGACGAACGCAAGCCGGAGCACGATGACAGCTGCTCCATGTGCGGTAAATTCTGCGCAGTACGCAGCATGAATAAAGCGCTGCGCGGCGAGTACATCGACATCCTGTGACGGCTATGAAGCGATGCGTGATTGTGGGCGGGGCGGACATCGGACGGTATGACCGCATCCGTGCCTATCTGCGGGCGGACGATTTTTATATCTGCTGCGACAGCGGCCTGAAGCATCGGGAAGGGCTGGGCATTGCTCCGGACCTGATCGTGGGCGACTTTGATTCCTATGAGAACCCACATCTGGAGGCGGAGACCATTGTGCTGCCCTGCGAAAAGGACGATACCGACACGGTCTTTGCGGTGAAAGAGGCACTGAAACGAGGCTTTCAGGACTTCCTGCTGATCGGAGTCATCGGCGGGCGGCTGGACCACACGCTGGGAAACGTGTCCTTGCTGCTGATGCTGGATGCCCAGGGGAAACGCGCCATAGTGCTGGATGACCATTCAGAGATGGAGATTGTTTCAGACAAGCCGGCGCGAATTGAGGACCGGTATCCGTATTTCTCCCTGCTGAACATCAGCGGCCTGGCCCGGGGAATTACCATTCAGAATGCCAAATTCCCTCTGTCCAATGCGGAGATTCCCTGTGAGTATCAATATGGCATTAGCAATGAGGTGCTTCCGGGGATGACCGCGGAGGTGTCAGTACAGGCAGGACGGTTGCTGCTTATCAAGATATTGCACCGCTAAAAGAAAATGCAAGAAAAGAGCGGGACTGGATTTTTCCAGTCCCGTTCTTATAGTTTTGATGATAAAGGTATCGGAAGTTACTGCTATACTCTTGGCTTATTCTTGATGCTGGTTACAGCAGACGGGGAATAATAACTGTAATGATGATGCCCAAAACATATGGCTGAGATTGGGGATGTGATGCGCTTTGCCCGCAGGAGCGCTATTACCTCTTTCGCCGGTGTCGATCCGGGCGCTGACCAGTCCGGAGGCCATGAGGCCAAGAGCGTTCCAACCTCCAAGAGTGGTCCACCTGAGCTGCGCAAGGCCCTCTTCCTGGTCATGGACCACTTGATTCAAACCAAGCCCCTGAATGACCCCGTCTACCAATTCATGGATAAGAAACGGGCTGAGGGCAAGCCCTACCTGGTCTACATGACTGCTGGCGCTAACAAGTTCCTTCGCATCTACTACGGCAGAGTAAAGGAGTATTTGGCTAAATTAGAGCAGCCTCTTGCCCCCAACCCTGAACAACACTAGCGGATTCTTCCCCCCTACTCATTTCCTCTGGCCAGCGCTTTTGCGGTGGCCTTTTTGTGTTGCACTTTTTCCCTGCATTCCCCCTTATAAATTTTTCTCATTTTCCTATTGACTTTTTATTTGCAGACTTACTGTGGACACAAACCAGTTCTCCATCTCCCACTTCTGGCTGACCCAGACGATGCCATATCGACCGTCATTCGGATTATCAGGAGAACAGACCCATACGGGTTCCCCATTCTTTTCCCGCAGTTCCTCCAGGGTCAGAGGTCTGTCGTTTGGGGAAAGTGTTGCCAGTCGGCCTTCTTTTTCGGTTTTTACCAATTCACGAAGGTAGTCAAGTCCCAGACCTCCAATGTAGCCAAGAACTTCCGAAAGCTGTCGCCTCGCCTCTGCCTCATTCTCCATGGCTGCCTTCATCGCCGCATAATCGCACGGTTCCAGACCATGTTTTTCATATGCCGCAAGCCGAGCCGCCCCATCTTGAGAACGAATAGCGGAGATTGCCATTCGGCAGGCGTCCTGACACAAATCCGTGTAGCACTCATTGTCCACATATGATTCGAAGTGCCGGATTGCTTCTTCTCTGGTAATCATACCTTTCCCTCTCTTCCCGGCTCCTGGCGATATGCCACCCAGGATTCCCCATACTCATCTGCCCGAACCTCGACCGCACATTCACAGCCGACAGCCCACACCTTTGCGATCTCGCCATCTGCTTCAAAATCCACGACTGCATATCCTTCGCTCATGCCACCAGTCCCAGGCCATGCGGTCTCTTTCAGCTTCACAAAGACTGGGCGCATATGAGAGATATCATAACCCAGGTCTATTGATCTCAGCATATCCAAGCCCAACGGCATATCAGGCTGGACAGCTTCTTTGCTGGAGTAAATTGCCTCAATATCCGGTGCAGCTTCCTCATAGCTCGAACATCCACCCAGGCTATTCCTCAAGTAAACCTCGCCATCCTCATCGATAGAAACCAGCGCCCAGAATTTGCATTGTTCGCCATCCGCATCGGGACGGTAGACAACCCATATAGGCTCCCCGTCCATCTTACACAGATCCGCATAGGAGAGAAAGTTCCCCTTCGGAAGCTCCTTCTTTGTAAGGGGGCATTCATCAGTCCGGCTTTTATAGGGCGGCTCTAAGTTCTCATTAAAGGACTTGTCAAGAATCCGGCACTTTGTCATTCCCCGACAGTTCCAGCCACCAAGCTTGCACTCCACGCAATTCTCGGGAATCGAATCCATCTCTGTTCTTGCAGAAATGGAAACTGAATCGTCGCTGCGCATCTCCACAAGGGGGCATTCGTCAGGACGCTCCTTACAAGGAATCTTGAGATAGGGCGGATTGCCAGTAAAGTAATCGCCCAGCACCTTACAATACACATCCCCAACACACCCATACGGCTTCCCGAGCGCACACTCTTGGCAACCCCTGGGCATCACTTTCATGTCCGTAGGGACGCAGACTGTCGATGAGCGTTCATCCTTCAGGCCCGACAGAGCCTGCGGATGTACTTCCGCCCATATAGAGCGCACCCAATTGGGGGCCTCCGTAAACACGAACTCACCCGGACGCACCCCAAGATATTCACCGTTAGCGCACAGTCCAGATATAGCCCCGTTCTTGTTGGATTTCGCCTCGTATTCCTCTCCAGCCCGCAGAATTGTTCCGGGTTTCGCAAGAGGCAGATCAGGGCGAACGTTTTCAAGCATCCTGATTTTCATTGTCAGTGTCCCCCTTTCCATGTTCAGCATTCTCTGTCTCACTGAGGTACGCCAGCCAGCGTTCTCCATAGTGGTAGTCCTGGATATTTTTTGCGATATTGTCCGGCAAGACTGCCCAGTGGGGCGGCTCCGATTCGGGCCGCAGCCCTACGTGCCAGTACGGCTTTCCCCCCATTCCCCGCAAAATCTCCAGAGAGAGGGGTTTGTCGGGAGTGGAATTGGGAGCAGACAGTTCTTCTCGAAGCTGCCAGTTATCCTTCAGTCCACATCCATTTGAATACCAAAGGCAATTCTGGCAAGGGACATTCACTGTTAATGCGTTGTAATGTTCACATGCCGAGCATATCCCATGTATGGCTGACCTCAGCTGCTGGTTCTGAGCCATCAATGCCTCAATCGCCACAGCTCCCTTCTCGCAAATATCTGGATGAATCCATTTCTGATTCAATTCCACCACAAATTCCTTGAGCATCCGTACTATCAATTCATTTTCCATAAAGCTCTCCTTTCTTCAGAAACCCCTTTTAGAGGAAAGAACGTCCCCGTCGTGCGACAGGGACGTTCTGTAGTTAGAACCTGCATTCACAACCGCTGAACGTTGCCCGGACAGTCTTTTTTCCGCCATGCTGTGCCGCTTTTCCTTACATTCCGACGGGATTGCTACGGAAAACATCCTTGCCCGACGAGAAACTTCCCAACAACCTGTTCCATGTTTGTGGACAGGCTACTTTGCCTTCAGCTGAATCTGCGTCAGGCCCTTTCCATCAGTTGTTCAATGATTTGCTTATCTCTCAGTAATGAGGCCAGATATTCCTTACCGGATTCATCCACTGGAATGCCACCCCCCATTACCAGATCTTCGTTTTGCTCCCAGCAGAACTCAATCGCATCCCTGATGCTATACGGTATATCACCCCTGTGATTGTTGTCGTATTGATCATCGTGGCGCATAGTGGCGCCACCGTCACCAGCCATCAGGCTATACTCATGACCTTCAAAATAACCAAGCACCAGCCCGGCTTCATCACCGTTTAATTTTACCCCCTGCATGGCTGACACCTCTACCAACATTTCAGGGGAGTCAATGTAGTCCCAGGCTTTTGCTACCTCTCCGACCTCAATTTCTCCCTGCAGCCAACGGATAGCCTGATCCTTTTGGGTGAATTCCTCCACCCAGAAATTATAGGTGGAGTTATCCAATGCCACCCATTTGTCCCCGTCTTTCGCCAGGAAACACCCTCGGGGCATATCCAGCATATTCATAAACGCCTTTGGGTTGACCATCTGAATTGTTCTCTTACTCATAATCGTCCTCCTTCGGATATGCACAGGCAGTGAAATGCCGCCATTTGTTTTCAACGTAGTGATCCTTGTTAAGCCGGGACATACTGAAAGTTGTCAACCGCTCCAGCACTCCTTCTCGGATTTCGCCCGGCGTCAGGTATTCAGACACTGCTTCTTTCAGCTCATCCAACGTATTGAAATTAAGATAAATACGCCGGGAACCCATGATTGTCAAGGTATATGCCTCAAATTCTTTCATCGCAAAAATCTCCTTTTTATATGTAGTTCACCCTGCTTAAAAAGCTTTGCCAAATAGTATGCATCTGGAATAAAAAATATAAATTCTCCCCAAACCTTCCTCAATAAGGAATCGTTCGGAGAGAATTTTTTCATGCTCTGTTGTTGTCCAAAATACGGAAGTTGGATATAAGAACCAACTTCTCTCCTGCAAAGGAGAGAAATTGAACGAGAAGCATTGTGAACGGCTCAAAGATAAAAGGGAAGATTGAACCTGACTGCTCCCACCCCTTACGGAGTGGGGTTCCAGGAGGGGCTGCCCGCCCCT
>OFFM01001015.1_pt1 | contig 17570 bp, 9 predicted proteins | sample 1521401 | NCBI WGS metagenome assembly OFFM01 (sample SAMEA3504118, study PRJEB24116) | mouse gut metagenome | biome: mouse gut; feature: mouse-associated habitat; material: faeces | place: Denmark | collected 2011
TTTCAGTTCTGTGGCGGCGTGTCAACGCCTTTAGAGTTCTGTGTTGCAGTCTTTTCTCCCCTCCACCCCACTGAACTTTCTTGGGATAGTGGCAAAAAAAAGCAGCCGCTCCGTGATGGGGCGGCTGCTCACGCAGTTATTAAATATTGCAGGCTATCATAGCGCAACCTTGAATGTGCGGCTGCCGATGCGGATCAGGTAGACACCGCGCGTCAGCCCGTCAATACGGTGCTCGCGCGTGGAGCGCACAAGTGCGCCGGTTATGCCGTACACCTCGATCATCGCACCATCCGGAGCGGTCACGATGATCGCACCGCCCTCAACCGCTACGCACACATCCGTATCACCGGCAACATCCTCAATGGCATCAGTCTCATCATCAGGATTCTCCGGATCTGTGGGCTGATCAGGGTCAGAGGGTTTCTCCGGATCCGTGGGCTGATCAGGGTCTGTGGGATTCTCCGGATCTGTCGGCTGCTCAGGATTAGTGGGCTTGTCAGGCTCGGTAGGCTTGTCAGGCTCAGTAGGCTGTTCAGGATCGGTCGGTTGCTCGGGATCAGTAGGCTTGTCGGATATTGATTCGATAGCGAATTTACCCCATACGGCGTGAGCGGTATATGAGGATTTCGAAGCCTCGGGCACGCTCAGTTTCACTGATGAATAAGCCGCCTCATCAAATGAGCTTACGTCAGCCGACGGCGGCAGTTCCGCCTTTACGCTGAGTGAGGCGAGGTTGGCGCACCCCTTGAATGCTTCGAGTCCTACGTATCCGATCGTAGCGGGAAGCTCGACACTTTCAACCGTGCAGTTCTCGAAGCCGTTGTTGGCGACACCTGCCACGCGGTAGATTTTGTCGTTGAAGCTCACCGATTCGGGGATCGTCAGTGACCCTCCTCCGGCGCGGCTGCCGCTGATTGCTACTGCCGAGATCTCTACTGTGGCATCGGCATTGGATGTGATGTGGTAGGTGACGTTATCGACCACGAACTCGCTCTGTGTGCCGACAATCCAGCTTTCAATCGAATTGAATTTACCCCAGTACGGGTGGATCCAGTTGATACTTTCACTACCCTCCGGCACGTGCAGCGTAGCCGCTGCGGTAAGCGATGCCGGGAATGTGTTCTCATCCATAACCGGTGGCACTGGATTGATCACGAAAACATTTTTCAGCACCGTGCAGCCATTGAATACATTACTGCCGATCTCGCGCAGCGAACCGGGGAGCGTGACCTCCGTCAGGACTGAGCAACCGTCAAAAGCCGATGACCCTATGCTCGTCACCGGATCCGGAACCGTGACTTTTTCCAGACTACTGCAGCCGGAGAATGTTGAGGATTCTATGCTCTTCAGATTCATCGGAAGCTTGATATCTTTCAATGCGAAACAGCCCTCAAAAGCTGACGAACCAATCTCCGTGACAGAGTTTGGGATTGTAACAGAGGGCAGTGCTGTGCATCCCTCAAAAGCCGACGAACCAATCTCCGTGACAGAGTTTGGAATTGTAATAGAAGGCAGTGCTGTACATCCTGAGAATGCCGACGAGCCGATAGATGTGACTGAATTTCCTATTGTGGCAGAAGTAAGTGCCGTACATCCTGAGAATGCCGATGAGCCGATAGAAGTAACTGAATTGCCTATAGTGACAGAAGTAAGTGCTGTACATCCTGAGAATGCCGATGAGCCTATAGAAGCAACTGAATTGCCTATAGTGACAGAAGTAAGTGCGGTGCAATCTAAGAATGCCGACGATCCGATAGAGCTAGAGTTTATTGTAACGGAGGTCAGTCCACGACAATATGAAAATTCTTTTGGTTCTATTGATGAAACTGCATAGCCTATAGTGAGCGTGTGAAGGTTTGAGAATGGATATGGATAGACGTTGTACGACATATTTCTGCCGATATGCAGAACTTTAATCGGGCAGTCCGTGAACTGAGCACCAAAGTCGGAGAACCTATCGGGGGATTCTTCGATTTCCAGGGCTTCCGTACCATCCTCAAGGATAAGCTCTTTGACAGCGGTACATCCGGAAAATGCGGCATACCCTATATGCTTGACCGATGCCGGTATGCTTATTGATTCAAGATGTTTTTTATCAAGGAATGTGTAGTCACCTATATACTCAAGATTCATCGGCAGTACAATCTTTGTCAGAAGTGGCAGGTTGTAGCTCCAATACTTACCGAGAGTATTATCTTCCGCTCCCCATTTCTCATTGTCCTCCTCATAATATGGCATACCGCCGCTCACGATCGTGGCTTCGCTGAGATCAAGATATTTGAGATTCTTTATCTTGTTCATGGTAAGCAGATCTGTGCCATTGATCTTTCCGGTCAGTTTGAGCGAGGTTATCACTTCAACTTCGTTCGGATTCACCATATTGACAAGGGTTCCCGGTGTCTGCAATGTATAAGTCCTATCATGATCGACTCCAGATTCAAGAATTACGCGAAGCCAGGGCCATGCTGTCTTATATAGACTGAGCGTCCCGTCAGGAATCCGAACGTCGGAATATTCTTTTGCGAACTGACTGAATGTGTCATCGGTTATAGTCGCGGGAGTCATGCCGAGTGCAGTTATCTCTGTGAGATCAATATTCCCAAATGCGGACGATCCGATTTTGGCTACAGCCTCTGGCAGAACGATAGAGGTTATTCCAGTGCATTCATAGAATGCCTTATCGCCTATTTTGGTAATGGATTCAGGAAGCGTGACGGATGTCAGTTCGGAGCATCCGTGGAATGCCGATAATCCGATTTCAGTGACGGAGTTGCCTATAGTCAGGTCTTTAAGACTTGATTGATTTCTGAAGGGTGAAACGCTATACGAGAGTGTTCTTCCGAGATATATCTTTTCAAGAGGACATGAATAAAACAAACCTTGTATGTTCTTAAAATTCACATAACATCCAACCGTTAATGTCTCGGCACCATCTTCAATATTTACCTCCTTTATCGAAGTACAATCATTAAAAGCGTTATTGCTGATTTCAGTTACTGCCGCCGGGATTGTAACATGGGTCAGTGCGGAGCAGCCTTCGAATGCCGATTCGCCTATTGAGGTGACGGAGTTTCCTATAGTAAGGTCTTTAAGACTTGATTGATTTATGAATGGTGAAACGCTATACGAGAGTGTTCTGCCAAGATATACCTTATCGAGTGCACATGAACTAAACAAACCGTTTGAAAAGTTAGAAGGTACAATATTTAAGGTCTCTGCACCATCTTCAATGTTGATCTTTTTGAGAGAAGTGCACCCGTCGAATGCCGATTCGCCTATTTCAGTGACGTTTTTTCCGATTGTAATTTCTGTTAGGGTTGATTGATCTTTGAAAGGTGAAATGCTATACGAGAGTGTTCTTCCAATATAGCCCTTTTCGAGCGGGCATGAATAAAATAGACTGGTATTGTCATAACTAAATTCTCCGATCTTTAAGATCTCTGTTACATCTTCAATGTTGACTTCTTTCAAAGAAGAGCATTCATTGAAAGCTTTGTTTCCGATTTCAGTTACTGACGCGGGAATGGTGACGGCTGTCAGCGAGGATGAACCATAGAATGCATTGGCGTTAATCTTAGCTGTGCCATCTGGAATTGTGAGTGCGGTTATCTCCTCGTTATTTAGATACAATTTTGCGCCGTTATGTAATGGATTCGCAGTATTGTCTGAGAAAGTGATATTGCACCAATCGGATATTGATGTTATGAAAACTTCTTTTATGTTTCCACAGGCAGCGAATGCCCCCGTGCCGATGGTGGTGACGGAGCTGCCTATGGAAACAGAGGTTAATGCGGTGCACAAATAGAAAGCCTTGTCGTCGATTGATGTTACGGAGTTGGGGATTGTAATGGATGTCAACTTGAGGCATCCGGCAAATGTCTCACGCTCTATTTTAGTAACCGAGTTAGGTATAGTGATGGAGGTCAGATCTGTGCCGAAGAATGCCCAAAAGCCGATTTCTGTTACAGAATTGGGTATAGTGATAGAGGTCAGACCTGTGTCGTAGAATGCTGCCTCTCCGATTGAGGTGATGGAGTTGGGTAGGGTGACGGAGCTCAGTGCGGAGCATTCGTAGAATGCCTGATTACCGATTTTGGTCACAAAGTTACCGATTGTAAGATCTGTGAGACTTGATTGATTTCTGAATGGTGAACTCTTATCCGAGAGTGTTCTGCCAAGATATAACTTTTCTAGGGGGCATGATCTGAACGGCTCAGATTCAGCCTTTAAGGTTTCAGTCCCATCTTCAATAATAACTTCTTTTAATGAAGAGCATCCGGCGAAAGCACCGTCTATTTCCGTTACCGATGCTGGGATAGTGATAGAGGTCAGACCTGTACAGTTTTGAAATGCCGTGGGGATTGATGTGACGGAGTTGCCTAGGGTGACGGCTGTCAATGCGGAGCAACCATTGAATGCCCACTCGCTGATTGATGTGACAGAGTTGGGTATGGTGACGGCTGTCAGTGCGGAACAGCCTTCGAACGCAGACTCTCCGATTGAGGTAACAGAGTTGCCTATAGTGACGGAGGTCAGCGCGGAACATTTTTCGAATGCCGACGAGCCTATTGATGTGACGGAGTTAGGTATGATGACTGATGTCAATACGGAGCAACCATAGAATGACTGCTCGCCTATTTCAGTCACATAGTTACCGATTGTAAGGTCTGTGAGTTTTGATTGATTTCTGAATGGTGAACTCTTATCCGAGAGTGTTCTGCCAAGATATACCTTTTCGAGGGGGCATGAATAAAACATAACGTCTGAATTGTTATTATCCATCGTTAAAGTCTCAGCACCATCTTCAATATTTACATCCGTTATCGAAGTGCAACCCTGAAAAGCGTATATGCCGATTTCAGTTACTGATGCGGGAATGGTGACAGATGTCAGCGCGGAGCAGTGATCGAATGCCGAAAAACCGATTTTAGTAACTGAATTGCCTATCGTGATAGATGTCAGTGCGGAGCAGCCTTGGAATGCTGACGAGCCGATTTCTGTGACGGAGTTGGGTATACTGACGGCTGTCAGCGCAGAACAGTCTTTGAATGCCTGCGAGCCTATAGAAGTTACGGCATAGTCTGTGCCGGCGAAACTAACTGAAGCTGGGATGTCGAGATTGCCCGACAATCCGGAGTAGTATTTGGTGAGGGTAGCTGTCTCAGTCTGGTAGTTGAGAGTGTATTCGAGATTGTCTACTTTCAGCGCGAACGCCGGGGAAGTGCCTGCTGCCACGAGCAGCAGTGCAGCCCACAGTCTAACGCCGCATAGCATGGAGTAAAGTTTTTTCATAATGATTTGATTGGTTATTAGATGATTGATGTAACGTTTTTTTATTTGCGATAACTCAGATACGTTGTCTACTGTTAGTAGATGATGACGTTGGAGTGAATTTTCTCAAGACCATAGAGACCATTGAGTCCATTGATGATATCATTGGTGTATCCGTCGTATTTCTTGACTTCCACTTTACCGGATTCACTCTTGGAGTTGTCGTTGGAGTAGATTGCAGATATGTAGATGATGTTCTGCTCCATGGTCAGTGCGATGCGCGAAAGGGCTTTTTTAGCCGTCTGACTGGCATTGGCATTGTCGAATTCGATGATGACAACCACCATGCCGGGTTGCAGATCGACGAGCCACGTTTTATTACTCTCTTTCGGTTTGTGGAACAATAGCTCCGGAAGGGCGAGGGGTTTGCCATCGGCTCCGAAAGATGCTACGCCGATCAGGTCAAATTTATCTTTCGCTTTGCCTTTCACGCCTGCCTCCGCTTTCCACTCAATGTCGGGAAAGGCTGATTGAAGCCTGTAGATCAGTGGCTGGATATATGCGCTGTTGAGGTTCGTCTTTGTTATTTTTACTTGCGGACGCGAATTTTCCACCACGTCAATTATCCGGTGGCGCAGCGAGCTGATGAATGATTGCTCGGCGCCGGGCTGAGTGTCGAGGATGTAGGCGATGTAGAGGCGTAAGGTGCGTCGGAGAGTAGCTGTGATGGTGTTCCAATTGCCGTCCATCGCCACTTTGTGTCTGGGTCTGATGCCCGCCCGGTAATCTTCGAGGGGATATTCAAACTCGCGCAGGAGATCATTGCCGTCGCCGGCGAATATGCGCGAATCGAGATCGGGATATGCCTTTTTGATGCGCTCGATTTCGCTGACGCGCGACTCGGCGGTGTGTTTGCTGTAGCCCTGTCTTCTCAACCAGTCGGCGAATGTTGGTGCCTCAACACCTGTTCTGATGGGGATGTCGCTCATGGTGAGTCTATGAGTGTGATGATCAAGTATCTACGCGGCTACTTCGTAGAACGTTATCTCATAAACTGCGGCTTGTGGAAGTTTGTGATCCCTATATTACACACAGAAGCGTGAAGCCGATTGTTGCCCGTTTCACAATCTGAGGCCTTCGAACTTGCCCATCCATCGAAACGAGCAACGAGACCTCACGCCGTATGATAACACCGAAAATGACACGGCTCTTACATCGCATCTGCTTTCGGGGTTTAGCATACCCATGAGCATCATCGTTGCAAGGTTTCCTGATGGTGACTGAAGTGTTCGAAGTTTCAGATTGTCAGAAACCAAGCGCCAATAACGCTTTTTATAAAATGTAGTGTTGCCACGCCGGCAACAGCTGAACCCACCCCGCCAACGGCGTGAGTTCACGCGTGCAAAGATACATTATTCAAGTGTTTAAATGCAAATTTTTCGGAAAGATTTTTAAGGATGCTTCAGGAACTGACAAGAGCATACACTTGCATCAACACGCTATTCATATACAAAGTGGGCTGACTCCACGCGGTGGTGGAATCAGCCCGCTTGTATTGTTTCTGCCTGGGAAAAGGCAGATGGGGCTTAGAGTTCTTTCAGCAGTGCTTCGACGGCGGTTTTGAGCTGGCGGTCCTCGCCGGTGACGACGGTGGCGGGATCGTTAGCCACACGGATGTCAGGCTCGAGCTGCGTGTTCTCAAGATAGTTGCCTTCGGCGGTGCGGAAGCCGGTCACGGGGATGCCGAACACGAGCGAGGGATCCTGGAGCGTCACCCAGTTAACCGAGCTCATGGTGCCGGGCACAGGCATTCCGACGAGCTTTCCGAGACCGAGATGCTTGTAGACCCACGGTGTGCCGTGCGCGTTAGAGTAGTTAGCCTCGCTTGTCAGCATGACCGAGGGTTTGTTCCATCGGCGCGACGGCATGTCGGTGGTCTCCACGCCATGCACATCCTGTGTCAGGTATTTCTTGCCGGAGAACATCACCTCGATATCCTCATGCAGGCGTCCGCCGCCGTTGAAGCGGGTGTCGATGATGATGGCGTCGCGGTCGATGTATTCGCCAAGCACTTTGGCATACATCTTGCGGAACGAGTCGTCGCCCATCGATTGCAGGTGCACGTAGCCTATGCGGCCGCCCGAGAGTGAGTCGGTGAGCTGCTCGCGGCTGCGCACCCAGCGGTCGTAGAGCAGATTGTTGAGCGCGGCGGAAGTGATGGGAAGCACCACGTCGTCAAACGTGCGTCCGGTCGCGGGATCCTTGATGGTGACGAGTGTCTTTGTGCCGGCAATGTCGGCGAGCAGTGTCGAGGCGTCGGTTCCGGCTGCGATGGGGTTGCCGTTGATGGCTGTCACGATGCGTCCGGCTGCGGCATTGAGTCCCGAGTGGTCGAACGGACCTCCGGCTACGACCTCGTCGATCTTCATGCCGTCGCCCTGATATGTCATGTCGAAAAGCAGTCCGAGCGATGCTGTGGGATGCTTTGCGGCGGCAGGGTAGTAGCGACCGCCGGTGTGCGACACATTAAGCTCGCCAAGCAGCTCGCTGAGTAGGTCGGCGAAATCATAGTTGTTGTTGATGTGCGGCAGGAAGCGGCTGTAGGCGGAATAGAGACCATCCCAGTCGGCGCCGTTCATGTCGGTGCGGAAGAACCGCTCGCGCTCCTCGTTGTAGACGTAGCGCAGCATGTACTCGCGCTCCTTAGCCGGATCGATAGTCATCTCGGCTGACACGCTTATGGGGGTGAGTTTCTCCGACTTGACGTCAAACTTGCGCATTGTCGAGCCGGTGATGTACAGGTTGCCGTCGGCATCGACGTCAAATCCGGCGGGTCCGGTTCCGAGCTTGTTGACCAGTTTTACCTCATGCTTGCGCGGCTGCACTTTCCAGAGGTCATAGCCCTTCTCGAAGCTCGCAAGATAGTAAAGTGTCTCGCCGTCGGGTGTCATATACATGTCGGAGAGCGACGATGAGTTGGGTGTGAGGCGCAATGTGCGGTCGGCTATGCCGTCGAGCTCTACGACCACTGGCTTTTTATCCTCTTTCTTGTCAGCCTCTTTCTTGCCGTTCTTTCCGGAGTCTTTCTTGTCCTGCTTCTTAGTGTCGCCGGAGTCTTTCTTGCGTGACTTCTCCACCTCTTTAAGAAGTGCGTAATCCTCCTCGTTGAGGCGGAAGCGGTCGTACGTGTCGCGGTTGAGGAACGCTATCATCACGTCCGATTCCGAGCCCCACGATGCGTGGTTGCGCATGCCGTAGCGCTCCGAGTCGAATATGATTGCGTTGCCATCCATAGCCCATCGCGGATTCTGGTCGAAATATCCGGTCTTTGTCACGTAGGTCATCTTGCCTGTGGCGGCATTGATTATGGCTATGTCGGAGTATGGCTGGTGGTGCAGGTCGGTTGCCTCGATCAGTATCCAGTTGCCGTCGGGGCTCCACTGCGAGCTGAATCCCTTGGTGCGTGATGCCACGGTAGAGCCGTCGGTGAGCTGACGTGTCTTCTTTGTGGCGAAGTCGTAGAGCATCAGGCGTGTGCGGTCCTCAACGAATGTCATCTGCTTGCCGTCGGGCGAGATCGAAGGATTCGTACGGTCTACATTGTCCTTCGGGTCAAACACCGGTGTCTCCTCGATCACTGTGGCGTTCGAGAAGTTGGGATCGGCGGCGTGGGCTATTGTCGCACGGTAGATGTTGAAATGTCCGTCGCGCTCCGAGCTGTAGTAGAGTGTGCGGTTGTCGGGCGCCCATGCAGGATCGCTCTCCCCTTCCACGGTGTTGGTGATCCGTTTAGCCGACTTGTGCTCTGTCGAGGCTACAAATATTTCGCCACGGTTTGTGAAGGCAACCTGTTTGCCGTCGGGCGATACCACTGCGCCGCGTGGCGAGCCTACGCGGAGTGAGGTCAGGGGCGTGTCCTCGTCGATGGTGATGCTTACCGGAAGTTTGCGCGGTTTGCCACCCTCAGCCATCGTGTAGATCTCGCCGTCGTAGGTGAAGGCGAAAGTGCCGTCGGCACCGCGCGACAGGAAGCGCACCGGATGTGTGGTGAAATCGGTAAGTTTTGTGAGCTTCGACGGATCGGCTACCGGGAATGAGTAGAGGTTGAAGGTGCCGCCGTCGCGCTCCGACAGGAAATATACCGTTTTGCCGTCAGCCGACAGGATAGGGTTGCGGTCCTCTCCTCCGCGTGCCGTCAGGTTGGTGTGGCGACGTGTGGCGGCATCATACAGCCAGATGTCGCGTGTCACCGATGATGTGTGGTGTTTGCGCCATTTGTCCTCGCCACCTTTCACATCCTCGTAGACAAATGATTGTCCGTCGGGCATGAACGAGGGATAGACCGCGGGAGTGCCGAGGATTTGTGTCGGGCGACCGCCGTTGACAGGCACCTTGTACAGCTCCGTGAACGCACGGTAGGGGAACAGCGCGCTCTTTGCCGGATCCTGGATCGTGGCGCTGAAAAGCACATGGCTGCCGTCGGGGCTGAATGCCTCGGGGGTCTCGTTGGCGCTGTTGAATGTCAGCTGAGTCGCCGAGCCGCCGTTGGCGGACATGATGAACACGTCGGAGCCTCCGTTGCGGTCTGATGCGAACGCGATATACTTGCCGTCCGGACTCCACACCGGGCGGTTCTCGTAGGAGGGGAGGGTGGTGAGCCGCTTGGCTTCGCCACCGGTCGAGGCAACTTTGTAGATGTCACCTTTGTAGGTGAATGCTATCTGTTTGCCGTCGGGCGATATGCGTGCGTCGCGCATCCAGAGCGGTGTCACGGCTCCGGCTGTCAGTGCGGCGCACAGCATTGCGCATGTTGTGAATAGCAATTTCATTGCGTGCGTATGTGTAAATGATTATGTTGTTATTTTATAGCTTCCTCGACCGGACGTCCGCTCCACGCCTGGGGCACCTCAAGTCCGAGCAGCTTGGCGATAGTCGGGGCGATGTCGGTCTGCATGATCGCGCTCTTGAGCTCTCCGACGTTTTTGATGCCGGGACCTTTGAAGATCAGCGGAGTCTCCATCTCCATCATCGATTTCCCACCATGCGAGTATTCTTTTCCGCCATGGTCGGAGGTGATCACTATGAGGGTTGAATCGAGGATTCCGGCATCTTCCACAGCTTTTACCAGTGCCGCTATCTGTTTGTCCATGTAGGTCATGATGTCGTAGTAGGCGGGGGTGTCGTGTCCGTCGTTATGTCCCACGTGGTCAGGGTTGTCATAGTGCACGGCTAAGATTTTCGGGCGCTTCTCCTTGATATAGTTGGCTACGGCAGTGGTGATCGGCGATGAGTCTTTGCCGTCGATCGGCTCAATGTTGCGGTGTGTGGTCAGCGCGAGGGTGTCGACGAGATGGCGTATGCCGTCCCATTCGTAGAATACAGCGAGGTCGGCGTCGGGCATCTGTTCGCGTGCGACAGTGAATATTGTCGGGAAAATACCATGCTCCGAAACCGCGATTGAGGGGATCTCGGGTGTCTTGCTGTCCCAATTGGTGTAGCCGTGACCCTCGGTGCCTACACCCATGAATATCGAAGCCCAGTTGATCGCGCTGCTCGACGGCAGTACGCTGCGTTTCTTCATCGTCCAGGCACCCTCGTCCATCAGTTTCTTCACGGTCGGCATGTCGGCTTTGGGCATCGAATATGCGCCCCAACCGTCAAGACCAATTAGAATTACATGTTCCGGAGTCTCTGCTGCGGCGCAGAGTGTTACCGCAGCGGCGAGTGCGGTAAAAATCTGTCGTAATTTCATGATTTGTGAATATAATGATTGATTAAGTTACAAAGTTAAGCAAAATTTAGCTAAGCGCACTGCGATATCGCCACTCTTTGGTTCCTTGAACCTGCAAGGCTCGCAGATCTCCTCCGTTCAGGGCTATAAAGAAAAGCGGTGCGCCGCATCCGGCACACCGCTTTCATATCGCGTGATTGTTGTCGTTGATTTATTTCTTCAGGTCGGCTACCTTGCGCAGTGTGAGCTTAAGCTGCTCGTAGAAACGCTGCACGGCGGGGATGTGCATGCGCTCCGAGGGGGAGTGCACACCCTGCAGTGTCGGGCCGAACGACACCATGTCGAGATGCGGGAACTTCTCAAGGAACAGTCCGCACTCCAGTCCGGCATGTATGGCCTTGATGGCGGGAGTGATGCCGTAGAGCTCCTTGTAGGCTTCCGAAGCTATCTTCATGATCGGCGAGTCGAGGTTGGGCTGCCATCCGGGGTAACCCTCGCCATGCTTCACTTCGGCTCCTGCGAGCTGGAACAGAGCCTCCACCTGGTTGGCGATATCCCACTTGCGGGAATCCACCGAGCTGCGCTGGCTCGTTGTCACCACGATCTTGTTGTCGGCTGCCATTTTCACCGATGCGAGGTTGGTCGAGGTCTCAACCAGACCCTCCATTACACGGCTCATCGACACCACACCGTGAGGAGCGCTGTAGAGCGCGCGGATCAGGCGCTGGCTTGTCTCGGCGTCAATGCAGAAGTCGGGCTTCTCCACGCTCTCCATGGTGATCTCAAGGGTCGGCTCAAGTCCTGCGTATTCGTTCTCGATGTCGGCGATGTAATGGTTGAGCGCCACGCGCACATCCTCTTTCTTCGAGGTGTGGACGCCGATCACGGCATGTGCTGCACGCGGAATGGCGTTGCGGAGGTTTCCGCCGTCGATCTCCGAAATGCAGATCTCATGCTCCTTCGAGAGGTTGAAGAGGAAGCGGGCGAGCAGCTTGTTGGCGTTGGCGCGTCCAAGATGAATGTCGCCTCCCGAGTGTCCGCCCTGACCTTTTGCGATGTCGACCTTGAAATAGGTGAAGTCGGTCGGGGCGAATGAACGGTGGTAGGTGAAAGTGCATACGGTGTCGACACCTCCGGCACATCCTACGAAGATCTCTGCATCATCCTCCGAGTCGAGGTTGAGGAGTATATCGCCGTTGATCATGTCATCGCCGATTCCGAAAGCGCCGGTCATGCCGGTTTCCTCGTCGACGGTGATGAGCGCTTCAAGCGGACCGTGCACGAGATCCGGGTCGGTCATGATAGCGAGCGATGCCGCTACGCCTATGCCGTTGTCGGCGCCGAGTGTGGTGCCGTCGGCGTGCACCCATTCGCCGTCGATTATGGTGGTGATGGGGGTGTTGTCGAAGTCGAAATTCTTGTTGTTGCTCTCGCACACCATGTCCATGTGTCCCTGCAGTATCACACCGGGAGCGTTCTCATGTCCGGGTGTCGCGGGTTTGCTGATGAGCACATTGCCCACTTTGTCAGTTTTAGCCTGCAGTCCGTGGGCGGCTGCGAAGTCAAGAAGGTATTTACGTATCTTTTCCTCTTTTTTTGAAGGGCGCGGCACCTTCGTGATCTCGTCGAATATCTCGAAGACGCGCCGTGGCTCAAGTTCTCTGATAGTCATGTGTCAGTGGGTTTATATTATTAAGGTGTTATATTATCTCTTTGCTGCGTCATTTGGAAAAGAATGTTAAATTTCCGTCAAACAGCTCACTAAGTTACAAAATAAAATTGATACAGTGCCAAAAATTCTGATACCTTTCCTATATTTGCACGTCAAAACGATGCATGACCCATGAAATTGGTGCTTCTCACCATACTCCTTGTCGCCCTCGCAGCTGTGCTCTTAGGCGTCAGGGTTCTGTTCGTGAAAGGTGGCAGGTTCCCCTCTCATCACGGCTCATGCAGGCATAAATGAAGAATAAACAAAAACATCTACATATCACTGAACATCACATGAATAAGTTAGCATTATCGTTAGCTGTCATTGCAGGCATCGTCGCTTCTGCATGCTCCGGAAACCAGTCAGCATCAACAGGCAACGCTCCCGCAGCTGCCCCGGCAGAAGCCACCGCTACCACTCTGAACATACGATATATCGACGCCGACTCGATCACTCTCCACTATAATCTCGCCAAAGACCTCAACGAACTCCAGATCCGCGCTTTCAGCAAGCTTGAGAACGCACGTCAGAGCCGCGCTACTGAGATCCAGCGCTTCGGTCAGCAGATCGAGCAGAAGATGCGCTCCAACGGCTATCTCACCGAGGATTCATACAACGCCGACGTTGCGAAGTTCAACAAGATGCAGCAGGACGCGCAGAACCAGCTCGCAAACATGGAGCGCAACACCCAGCAGGAAATGGCGGCTCAGCAGCAGCAGCTCATGGACTCCATCGAGTCGTTCATCAACTCCTACAACGCTGTGAAAGGCTACGACGCTATACTCCTCCGTTCGGCTGGCGTATACTTCAATCCCGCTCTCGACATCACCCAGGAGGTTATCGACGGTCTTAACGCCCGCTATAACAAAGTGGAGGAGAGCAAGTGATCCTGAAATATTGATCCAACACATACGCACAAGGCGGCACGCTCCCGGCAACACGGACGCGCCGCCTTGATCGTTTTTCAAGCTATACTTTTTTTCAGAATGAACCGGGATATAACCGTTGTCGTCACTATCGATCCGTCGGCGGGACTCGCTGACGCTACGCGTACTCTTGTCAGTCTTCGCGCCCAGTCGCTGCGTCCGCTGACTGTGATTGTGGCTTTTGCCGGGGATGAGGATCCCTCCGTTATTGATGCCGTATCTGCATGGGTTGACCGCCAGAGCTCCGAAGGTTTCGATATCCGTGTTTTGCCCGGATGCTTTGATCGTGTCGCTGCGGCGCGCAACGCTGCGCTGCGTGAGGTGTCGACAGACTATGTTGTATTTCTTCAAGCTGGCGATGAGCCGTTGCCGGAGCATTTTGAGGCTATGCGGCGTGAGTTGTGCCGCGGTGGGGCAGATACCGGTCTGCTCTGGCATGATGTGGCGCTCCGCGATGCCGACGGATGGACCACGCCGGTCTCGGCGCGATCTTCCGATCCGTTGGTAGCCCATCTGCTTGACGACGCGCTGCAATCTCCTCGTTTCCTGGTAAGTGCCGCGCTGTTGCGGTCGGTCGGCGGGTATGACGAAAGACTGCGTGGCGGCGCAGGTCTGGAGCTCGGCTGCCGTCTGCTCGGTTCTGCCACAGCTGTGACGCGTGTGAATGCCGCGCCCACTCTTATAATCCCCTCGGCGGCTGCATTAGCCCCCGATGCTGCTGATATTACTTTGACTCTCGATGCCTGCCGCCTCGCGCTGTCGCGGCGCGATGATCCGGAGAGTGCGCTCACATGGCTGCGCGCCCGTAGTATGATTGAGTCCGGACGATTGGCTCGCGCCGGAATGAAAGATGCCGCCACCCGGCTTTCCGACACTACGCTCCAGTCCGCTCCTGGAGCCGCCCAGCGCATCCGTCTCGGATTTGTCCGCGATACGCAGGCTTACTTCGGTTCCGGAGCTGCCGCCCTCGCCCGCTTCTTCTTCACCCCTTCCCGCAAATCCTCCGGCAATCCCGCCTGATCCTACGGTTTGAGATGTGAATGCTCCGGCATGATAAAATGTCAGGGCGAAAAAAGTAATGCCGCGGATAAGTCGATGAATCCGTCGGTGAAATTCTTGCATAAACGGTTGAGTTTTTGTAACTTTGCGCTCGGTTTGCTGCCCCGGATTCAGGTGTGGCAGCTACTTGTTTAAATAAACATCTGACACTCTGATGATTAATATTACATTTCCCGATGGTTCGGTGAAACAATATGAAGCCGGCGTCACACCTCTGCAGGTGGCGGAGAGCATCAGCCCCCGTCTCGCGCAGGATGTCCTTGCCGCCTCTGTCAATGGTGAGGAATGGGACATCTCGCGTCCTATCGAGGCTGACGCTGCTATAAAACTCTTCAAGTGGGACGATGCCGAGGGTAAGCATGCCTTCTGGCACAGCTCGGCTCACTTGCTCGCTGAGGCGCTTCAGCAACTCTATCCCGGAGTGAAATTCGGCATAGGTCCCGCTATCGACAATGGTTTCTACTACGACATCGATCCGGGCGAACACACCATAACCGCTGCCGACTTCCCCAAGATCGAGAAGAAGATGCTCGAGCTTGCCCGCGAGAAGCAGCCTATCGTCCGCGCCGACATAGCCAAGGCTGACGCGCTGAAGATGTTCGGCGACCGTGGCGAGACCTATAAGTGCGAGCTTATATCCGAACTCGAGGACGGTCACATCACCACATACGCACAGGGCGATTTCACCGACCTCTGCCGCGGTCCGCACATCGCCACCACTGCCCCCATAAAGGCGGTGAAGATCACCTCTCTTGCCGGCGCTTACTGGCGCGGCGACGAGAAGCGCAACCAGCTTGTGCGCGTCTACGGCATCACTTTCCCCAAGCAGAAGATGCTCGACGAGTATCTCGTGATGCTTGAGGAGGCTAAGAAGCGCGACCACCGCAAGCTTGGCAAGGAGATGGAACTGTTCGCGTTCTCGCAGAACGTGGGCGCCGGACTTCCGCTCTGGCTGCCGAAAGGCGCCGCCCTGCGCGACCGTCTGGAGCAGTTCCTCCGCAAGATTCAGAAGCAATATGGCTATCAGCAGGTCATTACCCCGCATATCGGCAACAAGATGCTCTATGTCACCTCGGGTCACTATGCGAAATATGGCAAAGACTCTTTCCAGCCCATCCACACTCCGGAAGAGGGCGAGGAGTATCTGCTCAAGCCGATGAACTGCCCTCACCACTGCGAGATTTTCAAGGCTTTCCCCCGCAGCTACCGCGAGTTGCCGCTCCGCCTCGCCGAGTTCGGCACCGTTTACCGCTACGAGCAGAGTGGTGAGCTTCACGGACTGACACGTGTGCGCGGCTTCACGCAGGACGACGCACATATCTTCTGTGCCCCTGACCAGATCAAGGATGAGTTCCTGAAGGTGATGGATATCATATTGTACATCTTCAAGGCTCTTAAGTTTGACAACTACGAGGCGCAGATCTCGCTCCGCGATCCCAAGAACAAGGATAAATACATCGGTTCCGACGAAAACTGGCATCTCGCCGAGAACGCTATCATCGAGGCGTGTGCCGAGAAGGGTCTCAATGCCCGCACTGAGCTTGGCGAGGCTGCCTTCTACGGTCCTAAGCTCGACTTTATGGTCAAGGATGCCATCGGTCGCCGCTGGCAGCTCGGAACGATCCAGGTGGACTACAACCTCCCCGAGCGTTTCGGTCTCGAATACACCGGTGCCGACAATCAGAAGCACCGTCCCGTAATGATCCACCGCGCGCCGTTCGGATCTATGGAGCGTTTCGTGGCTGTGCTGCTTGAGCACACCGCCGGACGCTTCCCCCTCTGGCTCGCGCCCGACCAGGCTGTGGTTCTTCCGATCAGCGAGAAGTTCAACGACTACGCATACCGCGTGGCTCGCGAGCTGAATGCCGCCGACGTGCGCGCTATCGTCGACGACCGCAACGAGAAGATCGGCAAGAAAATCCGCGACAATGAGCTCCGCCGCATCCCCTATCTCCTCATTGTCGGAGAGCAGGAGGCTGAAAATGGCGAAGTATCTGTAAGAAAACAAGGCGAAGGTGACAAAGGTAAGATGAAAATTGCTACCTTTGCAGAGAATTTGACCCGCGAGGTCAATGAAATGACTAATCAATAACCGAACAAACGAATCCCCAACCCCGCTGAATGCAGAAAAAACCATTCATACCCAATCGTCCGCGCCCCGCTAACAACGCTAACGGACAGCGCAGAGGCGACAGAAACCCCAACGCCCAGAAGGACCCTTACAATATTAACGAGCGCATCCGCGCGCGCGAAGTGCGTCTTGTGGGCGACAACGTGGAAGCCGGCATCTACCCCACCCAGCAGGCTCTCCGCATTGCCGAGGAGCAGGGACTCGATCTCATCGAAATCTCACCCACAGCCGAACCGCCCGTCTGCAAGATTCTCGACTATCAGAAATTCCTCTATCAGCAGAAGAAGCGTCAGAAAGAGCAGAAGGCTAAGGCTACCAAGGTGGTGGTTAAGGAGATCCGTTTCGGACCCCAGACTGATGACCACGACTACAACTTCAAGCTGAAGCATGCCGTGGGATTCCTTCAGGAGGGAGCGAAAGTCAAAGCCTACGTGTTTTTCAAAGGTCGTGCGATCCTCTTCAAGGAGCAGGGCGAGGTTCTTCTCCTCCGTTTCGCCAACGATCTTGAGGAGTACGGCAAAGTTGAGCAGATGCCTCAGCTTGAAGGAAAGAGGATGATCATCATGATCACACCCAAAAAGAAATAAAAAACGGCTTGAAGTGCCGGCGCACCCCTCTGCGGAGGTTTGCGGTGACGCGATAGCCAACTAAAAATCACATAACAATCACAACTAACCCAAATGCCCAAGATTAAGACTAATTCCGGTGCCAAAAAGAGGTTCGCCCTTACCGGATCAGGAA
>OFFM01001017.1_pt1 | contig 17546 bp, 13 predicted proteins | sample 1521401 | NCBI WGS metagenome assembly OFFM01 (sample SAMEA3504118, study PRJEB24116) | mouse gut metagenome | biome: mouse gut; feature: mouse-associated habitat; material: faeces | place: Denmark | collected 2011
CGCCACGCTATAGATCGGTCATCGTAGCGTGGCGTTTTTTTTATTTTCAACAATCCCATTCAGATCTGGCTATGGTGCCGTCAACGGGTGCAACTTATTAACATCTGTGCAATTTGGTGCGTCGGATATTTTGAAAAGTTGCCGATTTTTGTAAACTTTGCACCCTCAAATTACAGAAATGTATATATCGGCAGATCATTGCACCAATCTATCAACCAATCATTATATCAGAACAGCAATCAACCATAAATCAGTATATCAACCGATCATTACACCGACTCTTAATATCGATGGAAAAGACAACATATACGTATGATGACGCTTACAAGGCGTCGCTTGAATATTTCGGTGGCGATGAGCTCGCCGCCCGTGTGTGGGTTAGTAAATATGCCCTGAAGGATTCGTATGGCAATATCTATGAGGAGAGCCCAGCCGACATGCACCGGCGTCTTGCCTCGGAGATCGCGCGTGTGGAGAGCAACTATCCGGAGCCTATGGACGAGACGGAAGTGTTCGGTCTGCTCGACGGCTTCCGCTACATCGTGCCGCAGGGCAGCCCCATGACCGGTATCGGCAACCACTATCAGGTGGCATCCCTGTCAAACTGCTTCGTGATCGGCATCGACGGCAAGCCGGACTCTTACGGCGGCGTGATCAAGATCGACGAGGAGCAGGTGCAGCTGATGAAGCGCCGTGGAGGTGTAGGTCATGACCTGACCCATATCCGCCCGAAAGGAACCCCGGTCAAGAACTCGGCGCTGACCTCTACGGGTCTTGTACCGTTCATGGAGCGTTACTCCAACTCAACACGTGAGGTTGCGCAGGATGGCAGACGCGGTGCGCTGATGCTCACCGTAAGTATCAAGCATCCTGATTCGGAGGCGTTTATCGACGCCAAGATGACCGAGGGTAAGGTTACCGGCGCGAATGTGTCGGTGCGCATCGACGACGCTTTCATGGAAGCGGCGGTAAACCGCAGCACATACCGTCAGCAGTTTCCAACAGATGCTGCCGAGCCGGAGGTGGTCAAGGAGGTTAATGCCGCTGAGCTGTGGGGGAAGATCGTGCACAATGCCTGGAAGTCGGCAGAGCCGGGAGTGCTTTTCTGGGATACGATCACACGTGAATCTGTGCCCGACTGCTATGCCGATCTCGGTTTCCAGACTATATCGACCAATCCTTGTGGCGAGATACCGCTCTGTCCGTACGACAGTTGCCGCCTGCTGGCGATAAATCTCTACTCGTATGTAAAAAATCCGTTCACTGACAAGGCTGAGTTTGATTTCGACCTGTTCCGCCGCCATGTCGGTAAGGCACAGCGTATCATGGACGACATCATCGACCTTGAGGCTGAGAAGATCGATACAATAATTGAGAAGATAGATTCTGATCCGGAGACGGCTGAGGTGAAACAGACCGAGCTGAATCTCTGGAAAAAGATACGTGAGAAGACACTGCGCGGACGCCGCACCGGTGTCGGCACGACCGGTGAGGGCGATATGCTCGCCGCGCTCGGTCTGCGCTACGGCACTCAGGATGCTACCGACTTCTCCGAGCGTGTCCACCGCGAGCTGGCGCTTGCCGCCTACCGCTCGTCGGTCGAGCTCGCCGCACAGCGCGGTGCTTTCGAGGTGTACTCCTCGGAGCGCGAGGAGGGGAATCCCTACATAGCGCGTCTGCGTGAGGCTGATCCGCAGCTCTACGAGGATATGAAGCGCCACGGACGCCGCAACATCGCGTGTCTTACCATAGCACCTACCGGAACAACCAGCCTCATGACACGCACCACATCCGGCATCGAGCCGGTGTTCCTGCCGGTCTACAAGCGCCGCCGCAAGGTGAATCCTAACGATACGGATGTGCGCGTGGATTTCGTGGATGAGAACGGTGACTCGTTTGAGGAATATATCGTATATCATCCGAAATTCGTCACCTGGATGGAGACCAACGGAATCGCCGTCAAGAATGACTATACGCAGGAGGAGCTTGACGCGCTTGTGGCACGCTCGCCATACTATAAGGCTACCTCAAACGATGTCGACTGGCTCGAGAAGGTGCGTATGCAGGGCAGAGTGCAGAAGTGGGTCGATCACTCGATCTCGGTGACTATCAACCTCCCTTCTGACGTAAGCGAGGAACTCGTCAACCGCCTGTATGTCGAGGCATGGCGCGTGGGTTGCAAGGGATGCACGGTGTACCGCGACGGTTCCCGCGCAGGTGTGCTCGTAGCTTTGGAGAACAAGAAAAAATCATCGGAGACCCCTGTAGCTGAGGTGCCGTATCCACATGTGGGTAAGCGCCCGAACGAGCTTGAGGCTGACGTTGTGCGTTTCCAGAACAACAAGGAGAAATGGATCGCGTTCGTGGGACTGCTCGACGGAAAACCGTATGAGATATTCACCGGTCTTGCGGATGATGACGATGGTATATTCTGCCCGAAGTCTGTCAACCATGGCAAGATCATAAAGGCTATAGATGAAAAGGGCAACAAGCGCTATGACTTCCAGTTTATCAACAAGCGTGGCTACAAGACCACGATCGAGGGGTTGAGCGACAAGTTCAATCCGGAATACTGGAACTATGCGAAGCTGATCTCGGGTGTGCTCCGCTACGGTATGCCTATCGACCAGGTGCTGAAGCTCGTGGGCGGACTGGAACTTGACAGCCAGTCGATCAACACCTGGAAGATGGGTGTTGAGCGCGCGCTCAAGAAATACCTGCCCAACGGCACTACGGCAAGCGGTCAGAAATGCCCGAATTGCGGACATGAGACCCTGGTATACCAGGAGGGATGTCTTATCTGCACCTCCTGCGGTACCTCCAAGTGTGGATGATAAAAAAGAAGATATGCGCACCGTAACATTCAATATAAATTACCGCACTGTATGGGGTGAGACTCTTTCAGCCGATATACGCGGGGTCGCTTCCGTGGAAATGCACCACACAGGCGACGGTCGTTGGACTGGCTCCGTGGAGCTGCCGGATTCGACAGAGAGTATCGACTATATATATACGGTGCGCCGTGCCGACGGTTCGGTGCGTGCCGAGTGGGGTGCTCCGCGACATCTCCTGCTGCCGCCGCGACGGAGTGTGGCGATTGTTGACCGGTGGCATGACCGCCCGGCATCTTCGCCGTTCTATTCCACCCCTTTCAGATTGTGGTGCGGCGAGGCTCCGGAGTGCGCGCATAGCGTAGCGGCGGGGCATGATTGCCGGCTGCTGACGCTCATCGTTCCGGCTCCGGGAGTCGAGGATGGTCAGACGCTTGCCATAGCCGGCTCATCCGAGCCGCTGGGAGAGTGGAATGCCGACCGCGCCCCGCGCCTGACTCGGCTAAACTCTGTGGCGTTCGGCATAACGATGGAGATGCCGCACGAACGCGTGGAGTGGAAGTGCGTTGTCAGTGCTTCGGCAGGAGGTGAGGCTGTGTGGGAGAAAGGGTATAACCGTGTGATCGATCCCGGTGAACTGCCTGATGCCGATGCGGTTGTCGTCGAGGCTGAGCGCCTGGTGACCCCTCTGCCGCTTTGGCGCGGATCGGGGGTGGCGATACCGGTGTTCTCGATCCGTACGGAGGAGGACTGGGGTATCGGTGATTTCGCCGATATAGCTACGCTCGCTAAATGGGCTGTGCGCGCCGGCATGAGCATGATCCAGATCCTGCCGGTGAACGACACCACAGTTAGCGGCACATGGCATGATTCGTATCCCTACAACGGAATATCGACGTTCGCTCTCAATCCTATGTATCTGCGTCCGGATGCAGCGGGTACACTCGCCGATGCGGAGGCTATGCAGCGCTACCGTGCTGAGGCGCGTGAGCTGAACATGGCTGCGGCTGTCAACTATGAGGGGGTGTTTGCCCTCAAGCAGCGCTACATGCGGCAACTATACGCCGAGCAGGGTGAGCAGACGTTGGCGTCGGCTGATTGCCGGCGGTTTGTGGCTGACAACAGCCATTGGCTGATTCCATACGCGGCGTTCTGTCTGCTCCGCGACCGCCATCACACCGCCGACATGGCGCAGTGGGGTGAGTATGCACTGTATGATGCTGATAGAGTGCGCCGCCTCGTTGAGGAGGAGTGTCGGCAGGAGGCTGGCTACCATATATTCACCCAGTATCACCTCCACAAGCAGCTCCTCGCCGCGAGCCGGGCATGCCATGAGGTCGGTATAGCGATAAAGGGTGATATACCGATCGGCATATCACGTATGAGTGTTGATGCCTGGGTGGCTCCGCAGCTCTTCAACCTGAACACTTCGGCTGGCGCTCCGCCTGATGACTTCGCGATCCTCGGTCAGAACTGGGGATTCCCGACATATAACTGGGAGGAGATGTCGCGCGACGGCTTCGGATGGTGGAAAGCGCGTCTTGGCAAGATGGCGGAGTATTTCGACGCCTACAGGATTGACCATGTGCTCGGCTTCTTCCGTATATGGCAGATCCCTCTCCATGCTATCCATGGTCTGCTGGGGGTGTTCTATCCCGCATTGCCACTCACGGCTGAGCAGATGCGGCTCGACTTCGGTTTCCTGTTCGACGGGCGCATGACGGAGCCGTATATCACGGATGCGGTGCTCGATGAGCTGTTCGGCGAACTGGCGCCACGTGTCGTGGCTGAGTTCCTGTTGCCGGCTGACGAGCCGGGACGCTACCGTCTGCGTGAGGAGTTCGCCACACAGCGCCGTGTAGCCGACCATTTCAACAGCATAGCCGACGATGGCGCGAACAACCGTATCTACAACGGACTGCTGCGGATCATAGACGATGTGCTCTTCATCGCGGATCCGGTGGCGGATGGCGGATATCATCCCCGTATATGCGGAGGCGAGACTTTCGCTTTCGCCGCTCTCGACGAGGGGCAACAGCAGGCATACCGCCGCATGTATGATGATTTCTATTATCACCGTTCTGATTACTTCTGGCGCGGCAAGGCTCTGTGGAAACTGCCTCCGCTGATCGATTCTACCGGTATGCTCTGCTGTGCCGAGGATCTCGGTATGATTCCTCCATGCGTGCCGGAGGTTATGGAGGAACTGGAGATATTGTCGCTTAAGGTGCAGCGTATGCCGTCGGAGTACGGCAGGGAGTTCGGCGATCCCGCCGCATACCCCTATTATTCCGTTTGCACCACATCGACGCACGATATGGGGGGCATACGTCAATGGTGGGAGGAGAACACCGAGCGCACCGCCCGCTATTTCCACAATGCGTTGGGTCTGCATGGACAGGCTCCCTACTATGCCGAGCCGTGGATCTGCGACCGTATCGTGGCGTCGCACCTCGCGTCGCCCTCTATGCTGTGTGTGCTGCCGTTGCAGGACTGGCTGTCGATCGACGGCGGACTGCGGCGTACGGATCCACGCGAGGAGCAGATCAATGATCCGGCAAACCCGGCTAACAACTGGAACTACCGCATGCACCTCACGGTCGAGGATCTGCTTGCTGCGACAGCTTTCACGCACAGGCTGCGCGCTATGGCTGCCGCTGCCGGACGTACGCATTAATCAGAGGCTGACAAGACGGGCGATTAATTAATAAAAGCAGGGGCTGTGTCGGATCTGACACAGCCCCTGGCTTTATTATGTTTTGGAAGTTTATTTGTCGAGTGATTCGAGGAGGAGTTTGAAGTTCTCGTCGTCGGGTGTGTATGTGAGATAGTCGGTGATGTACTTGCGTGCCTTCTCCTTGTCTACGTCAATGTAGTAGAGGCTGAGTACGAAGTCGGCGGCACGGTAGGATGTCGCATACTTCTCACGGTTCGCGGGATCTACGTCGTAGAGTTCAATCATCTTCTCATAGGTGGCTGCGGTCTCTGCGTCGGGCTTGTCGTCGTTCTTGGCAAGCTGGAGCTCACCCTTGATACGGTAAACTGTGCCGTTGTCAGGAACTTTTGCGATAGCCATGTCGATGTACTTGATACCTTCGGTTGCTGCTGCTGCGCGCTCGGGTGTGCCTTTCTCGAGGCTGCGGGCGAGGCTGTTGTAGCGGCGTGCCATGTTCACAAGGTCGTTGGTCGAACCGGCGCCTGTGTCGAGGTAGCGCTTCATGGTCTCCACGGCTTTCTCGTTCTGTCCTGCCTTCTCATAGACAGCGCTGAGGTCGGTGAGGAGTTCGGGAGCGTCGGGGTTGAGCTCGATGGCCTTCTCATATACAGCGACAGCCTCATCAACTTTCTTCTGCTCGCTGAGTGCCTGACCGTAGACGATGTAATCGTTGGGTACAAGCTGCTCGGGCTTGGCGATCTGGAAGAGTTTTGCGCCGGCAGCCTCGGCTTCCGGCCATTTGTTCTGGTAAGACTCGCTGAGGAGGATCATGCGGTACATTGCGTAGTCGGAGGGATCCTGTGCGAGGATTGCGTTGGCGCGGTCAACAGCCTGTGCGTACTCCTTGGCGGCAACGAGGAGCTGCACGTAGCGGCGCTCGTCTTTCTGGAAGTGGTTGGGGTTCTGGAGGTATTTGCCATACTGCTGGTAAGCGCTTCCCCACTGGTTGTTGGCGTAGTATTTCTCGGCGAGTTCACGCTGTGCGAGTGCTGAGTTGGGCTCGAGCTGGTTGAGCTCCTCAAGTTTCTTGATAGCGAATGTGGGTGCTACGGAGAAGTATACGTTTGCATATTTCACGTAAGCCTCGCGGTTTACCTCACCCTTGAGCTTTGACTGCTCGATGGCGAGCTCATAGAGACCTGCAGCCTCACCGGGATCCTTGTCGCCGATCATGTCGCCCTGGAGCAGGTAGACGGCTGCTTCGGTGTTCTTGGAGTCCTTGCGCGCTTTCTCGAGGTTCTTCTGTATCTCCTTGTCGTATTTTACGGGATCCACGTTATAGTATGCACGTGCTACCTCGGCTACGAGTGCGGTGTTTTTCTTGTCGGTGCCCGTAGCTTGCTTGAAGAATCCTTCGGCAGCTCCCTTGTCGCCACCTTTGAGTGCTACCTCACCGAGACCGATGTAGTTGCGTCCGTAGTTGGGGTCAGCCTGCACGCCCTTGTCGAAGTTGGCTTTAGCGGCAGCCATATTGTTTTCAAGGAAGTCGATGGAGCCGAGGTAGTAGTAGCTGACAGCCTTGTTGGTGGCTCCGTCGTTGATGGTGTTCTGCAGAATCGTCTTAGCCACATCGAGACGTCCGGCGTTGAAGTTGTCAACACCGTCCTGATAGCCTCCCTGAGCGGCTGCGCCGAGAGCTCCGGCGAGGAGCATGGTGCAAAGGAATTTCAGTTTCATGATCTGGTTTATTAGGGTTTTATAATCGTTTTAGTTTTGTTCGGTTTGAGATGTTGTGCGGTCAGTTGACCTGCACCATCGTGGGGCGCATGATTGCGGGGAGCACGCCGGTGGTCATCATGATCTTCTGTCCCTGGAATCCGGTGACAAATGAGTAGAAGCCGTGTCCGAGCGTTCCGCCGGGTGCGGTCGAGATCATGTAGATCTGCCGGTAAAGCGGATATTCACCGGAGTGGATGTATGCCTGATACGGCTGGTAGGCGGTGACTTCGTTGTTGCCGCGCACCTTTATGACTTTCACCTGTGTGTTGAACTCCTGCTCGGATACGGTGGTGTCAGCCGACTGTTTCATGCGCTCGGCGAACTGCTCGCGGGTGAGTTCGCGTGTGTTCATGTCGCGGCTGATCCAGCTCACGCCGATGATGCCGATTGCGTTCTTGTTGTTAGCCACAGCCTCGAATACCGCCGAGGGGTCTTTCTGAGCGTAGACATTGGGTGAGAATGCTGCTCCGTTGAGGAGTGAGTCGCGCATATACTGTACGGTGCTCGATCCCTGATGGTCGAACACAACCTCGATGGAGTCGAGATGGTTGTTGCCGGGCACTACCTGATCCCAGCGTGAGATCTTGCCGGTGAGTATCTCGGCAATCTCAGGTTTCGACAGCACCTGAACGCTGTTCGAAGGGTTGACTATGAGGGCTATTGCGTCGACTGCGATCAGTTTCTGGCGCACCTGCTTGCGGTTGTCCTTCAGGTATGCCTCCTCCTTTGGGGTGAGCATACGTGTGACAACGATATTCTTGGTCTTGAAGTCGAGAAGCGAGTCGATGGCTGCGTTCTGGTCAGTGTAGTACGGCATGATGCTCGCCTCGGGGTATATGTACTCGAAGACGTCGATCTCCTGTGAAAGGATGTTCTCGAAGCTGGCGTCGCAGACTATGGTGGCAATTCCGGATGTCGAGGTGGATGTCTCCCCATTATCGGTCTTGCCGGAGCAGGATGACGCCAAAAGGCTGCCGGCGAGCAGAGCCATGCCGGCAGCGGTAGATGTCAGTAGACGAAAGTTTATCATTGGCAATCGTTGGTTGTTATTCGTGGGTTTGATTCGTGGTCAGGCGTCGATTCCGGTGAATTGCCGGTAGGCACGCCAGATTCCGTAGATGGTGAAGATTGAGCCGGCGACCCAACGAACCCATTCCCAGCTGCCGTAGATGGGCTGGAAGAATCCTGTGAAGAAGAGCACTCCGACGCCGATATAAATCACGATCATGATTATGCCGAAGATGTTGCGCATTGCCTTGGGAGTTCCCGTGTTATCGTTGTTGCTCATAATCCTGGATGTTTAGATGGTTGATGTTTGGGGTTGTTTGAAGTTGGATAATGTTGAAACGCGAGTGGAGGCGCCGTTTCCGATGCCTGTACAACCCGCTTTTATCTAACTAACAACGCCGGTCGGCTTAAAGTTCGCGCTGATGCGTGACGACTTTACAGTTGAGGGTGTAAAGATAGGTAATTTTTTCCACACTTGCGGTATGCGGTGACAGATTAAGCTCTCTTAACATGGGACATTGTGTTTTTTGCTTACCTTTGTGATGGGTAACACCGCCGGGGCGTTCCCGCAGGTGTCAATCCGGAAATTGTGCTATGAAACTACCACTTGCCGAGCGGCTGCGTCCGCGTACGCTTGACGATTATATAGGTCAGACCCACCTTGTGGGTAAGGATGCGATCATCAACCGTATGATCGCCACGGGCAACATATCATCTTTCATACTGTGGGGACCTCCCGGTGTGGGCAAGACCACACTGGCGCGGATTGTGGCGAATACGATCAAAGCGCCTTTCTATACTCTGAGTGCGGTGCATTCGGGGGTCAAGGATGTGCGCGAGGTTCTGGACCGCTGCGCGCGTGAGGCTCAGAGCATGTTCGCCACGGCGCGTCCGATACTGTTCATCGATGAAATCCACCGTTTCAACAAGTCGCAGCAGGACAGTCTGCTTGGCGCGGTGGAGAATGGTACAGTAACCCTTATCGGCGCGACGACCGAGAATCCTTCGTTTGAAGTGATACGTCCGCTGCTGTCGCGTGCGCAGGTCTACACTCTCAATCCGTTGAGCGCCGATGAGCTCGGCGAGCTTCTTGAACGTGCGCTTACGGCTGACGCGGAGCTGTCGCAGCGTAAGGTGCGCGTAGAACAGACAGATGCGCTGTTCCGCTTCGCAGGAGGCGACGCACGCAAGCTGTTGAATATTCTCGATCTGCTCGAGCAGTCGACACCAGCCGATGAGGAGATACTGATCAACGACGAGGTGGTGACGCTGCGTCTGCAGCGTAATCCTGCCGCCTACGACAAGAACGGCGAGATGCATTACGACATAATATCGGCGTTCATAAAGTCTGTGCGTGGCAGCGATCCCGACGCGGCTGTCTATTGGCTCGCCCGTCTGATAGAGGGTGGCGAGGAGCCTGAGTTCATAGCGCGGCGTCTGCTGATACTTGCCGCCGAGGATATCGGTCTCGCAAATCCTAACGCTCTGCTGCTCGCCAACGCAACTTTCGATGCGATACATAAGATCGGCTGGCCGGAGGGGCGGATTCCACTCGCGGAGTGTACGGTCTATCTCGCGACCTCGCCCAAGAGCAATTCGGCATATATGGCGATCGGTGCGGCGCAGCAACTCGTGCGTGATACTGGCGACCGCCCCGTACCGCTACATCTCCGCAATGCGCCTACAGGTCTGATGAAAAGCATGGGATATGGTCAGGATTACCGCTATGCCCATGATTACCCTGAGCATTTCGTGGTGCAGGAATTCATGCCTGCGGAACTCGGGCATTCCACACTATGGCACCCTGCCGATAATCCGGCGGAGCAGCGTGCGGCGGAGCTTCAGGCTCACCGCTGGGGCAAGAAGTGAGAGGGCGTGTTAGTAAAAAACAGCGGTGTGTCAAACGAGTTTTGACACACCGCCATTATTATGTCGCGCATCAGGGATGCGCTGAATCAGTCCCGTTTATTTGGCTGCGAGTGAGGAGCGGATGAGATAGAATATGATCAGTATGTAGGCTACGAGTCCGAGGAGCTGGTTGAGTCCGAATGACATGGGGCATACATATTCGAATCCGGCGAAGCGGGTGAGTGCGGCGAATACTCCGAAGAGTGCTCCACCGGCGATCATTCCGGATGCTATGAGTGTTCCGCGGTCGCGGCGTGCGTCATTTACCTCCTTGTTCTTGGACCGTGTGCTGACGAACCATGCTATAGCTCCGCCGACGAGCAGGGGAGTGTTGAGGTGCATAGGTATGAACATTCCGAGGCAGAATGCGAGTGCGGGGACGCCGAGCCAGTTGAGAAGCAGGGCGAGCACAGCACCGGTGATGTAGAGGATCCATGGGGTGTCGCCGCCCATCATGATGGGTTCGATCACCTTAGCCATGGCGTTAGCCTGTGGTGCCACGAGCGCGTCGGGACCGGTGAATCCGTAGACTTTATCGAGCAGGAGGATAACTCCACCTACAGTAGCTGCCGATACGAGTGTGCCAACGAATTTCCAAGTCTCCTGTTTGCGGGGTGTGGTGCCGAGCCAATAGCCGATCTTGAGGTCGGTCACGAATCCTCCTGCCATGGAGAGGGCGGTGCATACAACACCTCCGATTATCATTGACGCCACGATGCCTGATGTGCCGGAGATGCCTACGGCAACGAAGATCGCCGATGCTACGATGAGGGTCATGAGTGTCATTCCGCTGACCGGGTTGGTGCCTACGATTGCTATGGCGTTGGCGGCGACGGTGGTGAAGAGGAACGCGATGAGTGTCACAACAACCCATGCCACGAGTGCCTGCCAGAAGTTGTGGAGCACTCCAGCCCAGAAGAATGCGAAGACAGCCACGAGTGCTATAGCCATGAAGAATACGATGTGCTTCATGGAGATGTCGCGCTGCCAGCGCGGGGTGCGTTCGGATGAGGGTGCGCCGGAGCCGAATTCGCGGCGTGCGAGTCCTGCAGCCTGCACGATGATTCCCCAGGACTTGATGATACCGATTACACCTGCCATGGCTATGCCTCCGATGCCTATCAGGCGTGCGTAGTCGCTGAATATCGCGTCGGGCGAGAGTGCGGCGAGTTCGGTGGAGCCGTAGGTTCCCATGAGGGGTATGATCACCCACCATACGAATGCCGATCCGGCGAAGATGACAAACGAGTAGCGGAGTCCGACGATATAGCCGAGTCCGAGGAGCGCGGCACCGGTGTTGCATGAGAGTATGAGGCGTGTCTTCTCGGCAAGTGTGGCACCCCATGATGTTGCGGTGGTGGTGACAACCTCTGCCCAGTAGCCGAATGTGGCGACAACATAGTCGTAGATACCTCCGATGAGCGAGGCAATGACAAGTGTGCGTGCCTGCGACTTGGTGGAGCTGCCCGATGCACCCTGTGCGCTTACGAGCACCTGCGTGGTGGCGGTGGCTTCAGGGAAGGGGTAGCGTCCGTGCATGTCGGAAACGAAGTATTTGCGGAAGGGGATGAAGAAGAGTATGCCGAGTATTCCTCCGAAGAGCGAGGAGAGGAATATCTCAAGGAAGTTGACGGTGATGTCGGGATACTTGGCGCGCAGGATATAGAGTGCGGGGAGTGTGAATATCGCTCCGGCTACAATCACTCCGGAGCATGCGCCGATGCTCTGGATTATGACGTTCTGTCCGAGTGGATTCTGTTTCTTGAGCGCTCCTGATAGTCCGACGGCGATTATGGCGATGGGTATCGCGGCTTCAAACACCTGCCCGACGCGCAGTCCGAGATAAGCGGCTGCGGCGGAGAATACGATGGCGAGTATCAGACCGAGGGTAACAGAGTAGGGGGTTACCTCGGCATAATCGCGCGTGGGGTGCATGATGGGTCGGTAATGCTCGTCGGCGGCGAGCTCGCGGAATGCGTTGTCGGGAAGTTCGACAGGATCGGCGTCCGCGTAGCCGGGTGGCAGTGTGCCGCCGGTGTTGTGGTTCTGATTGGTCATATTGCTAATGTGATAGATTGTTGTTCGTGGTTTCCGTTACGGTTGGGGACGGGAGAGGATGTCGAAGTTCTCGACATGAATCTCGGTCATGGAGTGGCGGAGGGCGTTGCGGTCGGTCCATGCGCGGGTGCGCAGACGCCCCTCGATGAACAGTTTGGTGCCTTTGCGTATGTAGCGCTCGGCAATGGCGGCATGCTGCCTCCACATGACAATGTTGTGCCACTCGGTGCGTTCGGGCACCTCCGCGCCCGATGCAGTGGTATACGCGCGCTCGGTTGTTGCGAGGGAGAACTCGGCGATCTGCTGCGTCTCTATGAAGCGGCACTGGGGATCGCGCCCTACGTTGCCTACGAGTATTACTTTATTTACACTCATTGTTCTCGATCATTGATATGGCGAAGTCAAGTATGGTGTCGCGCCCCTGTAGAGCGTCGGCGGGGTCGAGGTCGACGGCATGGCGCGGATCAGGCTCAATGCCGAACTCGGTGCAGTTCATCTCCGTGTCGTAGATGGGACAGGCGGAGAATCTCACTCCCCATCCGTTTGGCAGTTCTAGCGAGTACGGCATTCCGGCACCTCCGCCGGTAGTGGCGCCAACCTGCGTGACCTGCGGCAGACTCTTCATCAGAGCGGTGAAATAGTTGGCGGCAGAGAATGTCGAGCGGTTTGTGAGGAGTATTACCGGTTTTGTCCATGTCCAGTGCCCGGCGGTGACAGGCTTTATCTCTATGGGGTAAGGCTCTGAAAATTCGTCGTGTCCGGGACCGGTCTTGTGGCATATATATCCGGCGGTGCGTGTAGATGTGACGAAGTGCGAGGCAAAATTGTCGGCGTAGGTGAGATCGCCTCCGGAATTGTCACGTATGTCGATTATCAGCGCGGGCGACATCACGAATGCCGCGAGTATATAGTCGATATTGCCATGCCCGAGATTCTGCGCGAATGAATGCCAGCGGATGTAGCCTATGTTCTGGCGGAGCAGTCCGTACTCCACCTCTCCGAGTGATGAGTAGTTGAAGTTGAAATAATACTGACGGATTATGCGTGCGTCGAAGTTCTGCGGGTAGTCGCTCCACCACTCACGGTAGTAGGAGGTGGCGAATGGCGCGGAGAGGTTGACATGTCCGTCGCGCAGCTCGTCGAGCATAGCCTCCATGACGCGGAAGAACGACTGGCGTCCGAGCTTATCGTTGACCTGTGGCGCATACCGGTCGTGAACCTCCTGCCAGTCGATACCTTTCTCGCGGAAGAAACAGTAGTGGTTGTCAAATTCTGTCCATAGCGCCTCGAAACTTCCGGTGTTGCTGTTGTCATAGTCGGGGAGCTCATGGCATGACACAGCCGTGAGCGTGACGATGGCGGCTGCGAGGCGGATGATTGCGGTGGGTGTCTTCATCTGTGATCCGTGGTCATAGAGGTGAGATTATACGGGGGTCGGCGGATGCACGGCGTGGGTTGACCGATAGCCACTCGCCGGTGATGCCGATGACTGCGGCATGGGTGATGGTGCGCGAAGTGATGTGCGACGCGCTCTGTGATAGATAGTCTAACCGGTAGCCTATGCGGAGCGATGTGCCGCCGAGGCGTATATCGGCTGCTATGAGGTTGTCGAGACGGAAATGGTTGCCCCACCATGCGGCGCGTGCCAGTCCGGAACGCTCGCCGAGATATATCTCATAGTATAGCTGACCATAGTCAGGTGAGAAGAATACTCCTGTGACCGGGAGCGCGGGCTGCCAGAGCAGAGTGACAGGGATTCTGCCTATGCGGGCGGCATAGCTCATCTGACCGGCGACACCAACTGTGACAGCCGCTTTTGCCGCTACTGGGTTATTGCCGTTGCGTGGCGAGTAGAGTGCTCCAAGTGTGAGGTCAATATCCGGTCCGACCATTGCGGAAAAACGTCCCCGGTGCCAGACCCGGCGCATCAGCGCGGCTGTGAAATCTAGCCCCCAGTACCACATGGTGGCGTTGCGGACAGGATTTAGCGTGCGGCTGACATCGGCGGCGAAATCCATGCGCAGCACCCAGTCACGTGGGTTGAACCGGGTAGCCTGCATACGTGAGTAGCGCAGCGACGCCGACCATCCGGAGTAGCGCAACGGTGTGAGGTAGGTGTCGGCGAGGTGTGCCGAACCAGCCTCGACTGTGTATGCGGCGTGCACAGGGCGGAGCAGTGTGCTGTCGGTATCACCGGCAGCCGCCGTGATTGCCGCGGAGAGGGTGAGCAGTATTGCTAACAGTTGTTTCATTGATTTCCGTAATGGCGGAGTGGGTTGTGATCAGAATATGCGTTGCTGCCCTGTGAGCTCGTCGCGCAGCTCGTCATCCGAGCGTTCGGGCTCGAGTGGTGCCTCGGGCAGATCCTCGTCGTGGGCAGATTCTGTATCTTCCTCCACCTCCGGTGTGGGTATCGGCTCGATCTCGCTGATATCGGCGATCTGGTAAGTGGTGAGACGTCTCCCTTTTGCCCGGAATGATTTGACGAGCACTTCGGGTGCGGTGATTACCATAGGCGGGCGGGTGGCGTCGAGTCCACCGAAGGTGACTTCAAAGCGTGCTCCCGGTTCGTCGGAGAGTGCTATCAGTGTCGACTTCTCGTTTTCGCCTATATAGCGCTGTTTTCGGGGCGAGTCCTCGAAACGGAAGCGCTTTACGTAGGGGAATCCGGACTCGGCGTCGTTGTAGATGAGCATGAAAGTGTGTCCGGGGCGGAAACGTTCGATGCGGAGTATGTTGTCGTCGAAGTGGTTGGAGGCGTCGAACGAACATGTGTAGTATTCGCCGTTGTTCAGTATCACGAGCACACGGTCTGTGGGAGCAAATTCGCCGAGGAATTCACCACGCTCGTCATAATTAAGGCGCAGCACGTCGCGGTCGAACCATACGCGGCGGTCGCCGAGTGTGGAGCGTCCTTTCTCCTTAAGTTTGAATGCGTGTACCTCGTTTTTGGTGACGATGTTGCCGAGCGCACCACGACCTTTTGGGCGTATGGTCGAGAAATCGACATCGAACTGAAGCGTCTTCAACCGAGCTTTCGGTTTTAGTATTACGCGCACGACCTCAGCCTCGCCGTTGGGGTTAGCCGAGAACCACATGATGCGTGAGTTCTCGCCTTTGGTGAGGTTGAACTCCTGGTCGCGCTTGATCGTTGGTAAGGCGAAACGCTTCATATAGTAGACATGATCGTCGCCGTTAAGGTATATGACGTTGTAGATGGTGCGCTCATCGTCGCGTTTGAAAAGGAAGATCTGCGGGACATCGCGGAGGCGCATGACTCCGTCGACATCGACGCGCTCCTTCATCTTGAGAATATCCTTGCCGACATCGACCTTATCCTGCACCTTGAATGTGCGGTAGCGTCCGTCGCGATAGAACACGAGCACGTCGTCGAGCGAAGAGCAGTTGAAAAGGAATGTACCTTTCTTAAGCGATGTGCCGATGAAACCATCCTCGGCATCGTAGTAGAGACGTTCGTTGGCCTCGGCGACGTTGGCGGCGGCGATGTTGTCGAAACTGCGGATTACGGTGCGGCGCTGCCATTCGTTGCCATATTTCTCCTTAAGACGCTTGAACCAAGCTATCGTATATTCGGTGAGATGCTCCTGCTTGTCGTTGATGTCGGCGATCCGCTCGCGGTATGTGGCGATAGCCTCGTCGGCAGCGCGCGAGCTGAAGCGAAGTATGCGCGCCATGCGGATCTCGAGGAGGCGCAGCAGATCGTCGTCGGTGACCTCGCGTATCAGCTTGTCTTTCCATGGCTCGAGGCGTTTGCGTATGTGGGCTATAGCCTCGCTTTTTGACGCTGACTGCTCGAACTCGGCATCCTTATAGATACGCTCCTCAATGAATATGCGTTCGAGTGATGCGAAGTGCAGCTGTTCGTTGACTTCCGACAGCTGTATCTCAAGCTCGCGGCGGAATATCTCGCGGGTGGAGTCGGCGTTGTGGCGCAACACGTCGCTGACGCCGAGGAACTGCGGCTTGTCGTCGGATATGACGCAGCAGTTGGGCGATATGGAGAGCTCACAGTCGGTGAACGCGTAGAGCGCGTCGATGGTCTTGTCGCTCGATGTACCCGGAATCAGGTTCACTATGATGCGTGCCTCGCTGGAGGTGTAGTCCTCCACGCTCTTGATCTTGATTTTCCCTTTCTCGTTAGCCTTGACTATCGATTCCTTGATGGAGGCGGTGGTCATGCTGAACGGTATTTCGGTAATGGCAAGTGTCTTGCTGTCGAGTTTCTCAATCTTTGCACGAATACGCACCTTTCCTCCGCGCGCGCCGTCGTTGTAGCGCGATACGTCGATAAAGCCGCCGTTCGTGTGGAAGTCGGGATACAGTGTGAACGGCTCGCCGCTGAGGTAGGCTATGGCGGCATCGAGAAGCTCGTTGAAGTTATGGGGGAGTATGAGTGAGGATAGTCCTGCTGCGATACCACCCACTCCCTGTGCGAGCAGCAGCGGGAACTTCGCGGGGAAAGTGATTGGCTCTTTGGAGCGTCCGTCGTAGGATGGGGTCCATTCGGTGACTTTGGGATTATAGAGCACGTCGAGCGCGAACTGCGACAGGCGTGCCTCGATGTATCGTCCTGCTGCGGCGGAGTCGCCGGTGAGGGTGTTACCCCAGTTTCCCTGTGTCTCGACGAGTAGCCCTTTCTGTCCGAGCTGTACAAGAGCTCCGTAGATGGATGCGTCGCCGTGCGGATGATACGACATTGTGGCTCCGACGATGTTCGCCACTTTTATGAAGCGGTCGTCGTCGAGCTTCTTCATGGCGTGGAGCAGGCGTCGCTGCACCGGTTTCAGTCCGTCGGCGATGTGGGGAATTGCTCGGTCGAGGATCGTGTATGATGCGTAGTCGATATACCAGCTCTGGAACATTCCGCGCAGCTGGCGGCGTGTGCCGGGCTGGTTGAGGTCGACAAGTACGGCTCCGAATCCTCCTGATGCAGGTTCGGTGTTTCCGTCGTTGATTGCGTTCAGATCCTCGGCGCTATCGTCAGTTTCGTCGCGGTCAAATTCTTCTTCGTCGTTGTATTCGTCGCTCATGCTGAAAATGTGCAGATTGGTTGATCGGTTATGGAGCCATGCTACAGGCTGCTAAAAACGCAAAATTACAAAAAAATCTGCTAAAACCGGGCGTATGACCGCTCAAAACGTGAAGCAAATGTGGAAAAAGCTTATAAAAGAGATTCAGGACAGCTGTCGGGCGGGTTTGGAGTGCGGCGTGGGCAGAAAGTTTTGCTGTATTAAGTACATGACAAAAATTTGAACACATCGAATTTCGGCTTGTAGAGCGGTCTT
>OFFM01001028.1_pt1 | contig 17345 bp, 12 predicted proteins | sample 1521401 | NCBI WGS metagenome assembly OFFM01 (sample SAMEA3504118, study PRJEB24116) | mouse gut metagenome | biome: mouse gut; feature: mouse-associated habitat; material: faeces | place: Denmark | collected 2011
GCCGTCAAAGACCTGCGCCTCGACCGCAGCATGACACTTGCCGGTCTCATACGCGACGGCCGCGGCATGCTCATCACCGGCAATACCGTGATACAGCCAGGCGACCGCGTGCTGCTCTTCTGTCTGGCCGGCTCGCTGCACAAGGTAGAGCGACTCTTCCGATGACACTTCACTCACACCGATGGCTGCCGTAAACCGACTGAATATACCGATGCTGCTCAAGGTGATGGGCGGCCTGCTGATAATCGAGGGCGCCTTCATGGCTCTCCCGGTGGCGGTGGCCCTGCACTACGGCGAGAGCGACTGGCTGCCGTTTCTGATATCGGCATGCGTGACTGCCGCGCTCGGCACAGTGTTCCGCCGCGGCGCCCGCCCCGGCCGCAGTATGCTGGGCAAGCGCGAGAGCTATCTGCTCACCGGCACGGTATGGGTGGTATTCTCGCTGCTCGGGATGCTGCCGCTCATCATCGGCACGGCTCAGATGGACGCGTCCGACGCCTTTTTCGAGGCCATGTCGGGCTTCACCACCACCGGCGCCACCGTGCGAGCCGCCGACGCTCCGCCGCTGTCACACGCCGTGATGATGTGGCAGGCGCTGATGCAGTGGCTCGGCGGCATGGGTATCATACTGTTTACGCTGGCTGTAATACCGGGGCTCAACAGCTCGGGCGGCATGCAGATGTTCAACGCCGAGGTGCCCGGCATCACCCACGACAAGATAATGCCGCGCATCAGCCAGACAGCCATGTCGCTCTGGGGCATATACGCCACGCTCACCCTGGTGCTGGCCCTGCTGCTGTGGGCCGGGCCGATGGGGCCATTCGACGCCGTATGCGTGGCTTTCGGCACGATGTCGACCGGCGGATACGCCACACCGGCCGGGGCCGAGGCCATATTCTCGTCGACATACTCCACGCTGACGGTGACCCTGTTTATGCTGCTGGGCGGCATCAACTTTACCCTCATATTCAACGCCATCATGGGCAGCTGGCACAAGGTGCGGGCCAACGACATACTGCGCATCTTCCTGTGGTGCATCGTCATCTTCACAGCCATGTTTGCGGCCAGCATCGCCCTCACCCACCGCTATACCGACTGGCGCGACCTCTCGGTGGGCCCGCTTTTCCAGGTGGTGAGCACCTTCACCTCGACCGGCTACATATGGCCGGGATTCCAGGGCTGGGGACAGTTTGTGCTGGCGCTGACGTTCATCATGATGTTTTCGGGCGGCTGCGCCGGCTCGACCAGCGGCGGCGCAAAAATCGACCGCCTGCTCTATCTGCAACGCCGCACGGCCAACGAACTCCACCGCTGCCTCTACCCCAACTCCATCCTGTCGGTGCGCATCAACGGCGCCATACAGTCGCCCGAGCTGGTGGGCAAGGTCATCTCGTTTCTGGCCCTGTACATGATAGTGATAGTGGTGGGCGGTGTGGTGCTTGCTGCCATGGGGCTGCCCACTGTCGACTCCTTTTTCTCGGCCTTTGCCTGCATCAGCAATACAGGCTTCGGCGCGTCGGTGACCGGCTACGGCGACGACTTCACCGACATGCCCGCCGCGGCCTCGATGGTGCTGTCGGCTCTGATGCTCATCGGCCGACTGGAGATTTTCACAATACTTGTGCTGTTTACGCGCAGCTTCTGGCGCCGCTGACCGCTAAGAGCGCCGGAGCACATATGCCAGCGCATCGCGCTGCACCCGGCTGCCCAGCAGGGCGTTGACCCCGACGTAGATGGCGCCGCCTGTCGCCGTCATCGCCGCGAGCTGCACCGCCGGATGCACGCTCACACCCGTGCAGAGCAGCATCAGCGGAGCCGCCGCCACACACAGGGCGGCATACGGGGCGAGGTCGGCAAGCAGCGAGCGGGCGGCTATACCCGTGCCGCGGGCTGTCACCACCAGCGTCACACCCCAGGTAAGCGCCGACGCTGTCAGCTGTCCCCAGAGCATCGTCTCCACGCCGTCGGTCAATACATCGGGCCCCGCGCTAAGATACGGAAACGTAAGCACGAGCGCCACGATGGCGGCGCCGTCGCGCACCACCTCGAGCCACATGATGGCCCGGGCGCGGCCGAGCGCGAGCAGATACTGCGTATACAGCCCGGTAAATACCGTGAATATGCCACGCACGGCCAAAATCTGAAACAGAATTATAGAGGCGTCCCACTTGGTGCCGAAGAGCATATGAAACAGCGGCGTGGCCATCACAGCCATGCCCACCAGAGCCGGGAATGTGAGATACGCCGTAAAGCGCCCCATGCGGCTGCACATGTGACGAAACCGCCCCGGCTCATCCTGCACCGCCGCCAGGGGCGGCAGAAATGAAGATGTCACCACCTGATACAGCGACAATATGCCCACCTTGCTCCACTTGTCGGCCTGGGTATAGTATCCGAGGGGTACCAGACCGGTGCGGTTGCCTATGAGAAAGGAGTAGATGTTGAGAAATACCGTATTCAGGAAAGCTGTCACCATCAGGCGCGAGCCGATGCCGAAGAAACTGCGCAGCGAGGCCACGGAGAATGTGCGCGAGGGGCGCCAGCCCTGGGTGGTCCACAGCACCAGCGACTTGACGCCCGCAGCCACGAGCGCCTGCCACACGATGGCCCAGGCGCCGTATCCGCTCATGGCCAGCGCGATGCCGGCCACTCCGCCCAGCACCAGCCCGAGTGTATTGGCCACTGCCACCATGCGCACTTCCATGCGCTTCATCAGGCGATTGACCTGCACAATGGAAGATGCATTGAGTATGAACCCCAGAAACATCACCCTCGACAGAGGTATTATGCGCTCGTCGCCCCCAAAGCAGTCGGCGATGAGCGGCGCCGAGGCATAGAGTATGATGTACAGGCCGAAGGCCATGGCAAGGTTAAACCACAGTATCGTACTGTAGTCGGTCTGCGTCGGAGCCTTGCGCTGGAGCAGAGCCGAGTAAAATCCAGAGTCGACCAGCAGCGAGGCAAATGCCTGGAATACAAGCACAGCGCCCACCAGACCGAAGTCGGCGGGCGAGAGTATGCGGGCGAGCACCACACCCGTGAGCGCGTAGAGCAGCTGCGAGGCCAGGCGGTCGACGGTATTCCACTTCAGCGTCGAGGCCGTGCGGCTCTTGAGGCTCGGCTCCTGCATAGGCCGGTGCTCAGCGCTCGATTTCCACGAGCTTCAGCCCGATGGAGCGGTTGGTAATCTTGGCAGGCTTGCCGGTATAGTGGATGGTACCCGAGCCGGCGCCGTACACGGTGAGCGACTCTGTGGCGCAGCAGTCGACAGTGCCGGTGCCAAACACCTTTGCCTTGACGCGCTGGGCCTCAAGACCGCCGGCTTCGAGAGGGCCGGTGCCCACATTGGTATAATTGACACGGGCGGCCGAGCCGGAGCTTATCACCAGGTGTCCGCAGCCGGTATTGATACCGGCATCGACATTGGTCGCGCGCACATATCTTACTATCAGAGTGCCGTTGCCTATCACCCGCGCTTTAAAGGATGGCTGGGCCAGATTGCTGAGCACACGCACTGTGGAGTCGGCCGAGTTTTCGACCTTGCCCAGCACCGAGCTGTATACATGGATGGTGGGAAGCTCCACCGCGCTGCCTACCACGTCAGACGATAGCTGCACGGTGAGGCAGGCCTTGTTGTTGCTGAAGAGCAGGTTCTGGGCCATCTCGGGTGTGGCGGTAAAGTATACCCATCCGGCCGAGTCGGCCGAGCAATGGTAGTCGACATTGATGGCGTCTGACACCTTCAGCTCCGTGAAATCCTGTACGTTGAGGCGGTAGTCGGCCTTCTCCTGCTGCTGGGCAGCGCCCGACAGGCAGGCTGTGCAGGCGACAAATATGGCGGTAATAATCTTTTTCATATGTCAATGTGTAGGTAATCTGTGGCGATGCGGTGCAGCACGGCGTCGAGGGCGTCGAGCGTGGGGGCCTGCAGCATCTCTATGCGGGTCTGGCGGAAGTCGGGGATACCCTTGAAGAGAGGACACACGGCCAGATGGCGGCGTATGTGCAGTATGCCGCGGTACTCGTCGATACGCTCCACACTCTCGGCTATCTGACGGCGCACCAGGGCGAGCTTCTCTGTGGCGTCGAGCTCGGGCAGATGCTCCTCGGGATGCAGCTCACGGCGTATGTCGCGGAAAATCCACGGCGCGCCGATAGATGCGCGTCCCACCATCACGCCGTCGACGCCATAGCGCTCAAACGCCTCGCGGGCCGCGGCGCCGGAGGTGATGTCGCCGTTGCCTATCACCGGGATGGTGAGGCGCGGATTGTCTTTCACGCGGGCTATCATCTCCCAGTCGGCGCTGCCGGTGTACATCTGCGAGCGGGTGCGGCCGTGCACGGTCAGAGCCGCGATGCCGCAGTCCTGGAGGCGCTCGGCCAGCTCGACTATTATGCGCGAGTCGTGGTCCCAGCCCAGGCGGGTCTTCACTGTGACAGGCACGTCGACCGCATCGACCACCGCGCGGGTGATCTCGAGCATCTTGTCGGGGGTGCGGAGCAGGCCTGCGCCGGCACCCTTGCCGGCCACCTTCTTGACCGGGCAGCCGAAGTTGATGTCGATAAGGTCGGGGCCGGCGGCGGCAGCCATGCGGGCGGCCTCCACCATCGGCTCCACCTCGCGGCCGTATATCTGTATGGCCGTGGGGCGCTCGGCGGGAGCGATGTGCAGCTTGCGGGTGGTGGCGGCGATGTTGCGGATAAGGGCGTCGGCGCTCACAAACTCCGTGTACACCATATCGGCGCCCATCTCCTTGCAGATAAGGCGGAATGAAGCGTCGGTGACATCCTCCATCGGAGCGAGCATCACCGGACGCGGTCCAAGGTCAATATTCCCGATTTTCATATCAGGAGCAAAATTACAAAAAAATAAGACTTGCGTGGCACGCGCCGCCAAAAAAGCCAATAAATCGGCACATCAGACCACCCGAAGCGAAAAGCCCGGGAATGTCATTTTACCCGGGGCGGCTGCAATTTTTTTTTGGAAAATCGGCCGAAATGGAGTATCTTTGCACGCAATAAAATCTAAACATATTCATTATGGCGTCTTTTATTGCAGACCGAGTGGCCATGGACGGACTCACCTTCGACGATGTGCTGCTTATCCCCGCTTACTCCGAAGTACTCCCCCGCGATGTGAAACTGTCGACGCGCTTCTCGCGTAACATTGGCCTCAATATACCTATTATATCTGCGGCCATGGATACAGTCACCGAGTCGCAGCTCGCCATAGCCATCGCCCGCGAGGGCGGCATAGGCGTCATACACAAGAATATGCCCATAGCCGAGCAGGCCCGCCAGGTACACGCCGTGAAGCGCGCCGAAAACGGCATGATTTACGACCCCGTGACCATCCGCCGCGGCTCCACCGTGGCCGAGGCTCTCCGCATGATGGAGGAGTATCACATCGGCGGTATACCCGTGGTCGACGACGAGGGCAAGCTCTGCGGCATCGTCACCAACCGCGACCTGCGCTTTGAGAGCGATCCCACCCGCAAAATCGACGACGTGATGACCAGCACCGGCCTGGTGACCACCTCGCAGACCACCGACCTCAATGAGGCTGCCCGCATACTCCAGCGCCACAAGATCGAGAAGTTGCCGGTGGTCGACGCCGACGGCAAGCTCATCGGCCTGGTAACATATAAAGACATCACCAAAGCAAAAGACAAGCCCTTTGCCTGCAAAGACCGCCTCGGCCGCCTGCGCGTGGCCGCCGGCATCGGCGTCACCGCCGACTCGATGCAGCGCGCCGAGGCGCTCGTACACGCCGGAGTCGACGCCCTGGTCATCGACACTGCCCACGGCCACTCCAAGGGTGTGGTAGGTGTGCTGCGCGAGGTAAAGCGCAACTTCCCCGACATCGATGTGGTGGTGGGCAACATCGCCACCGGCGAGGCCGCCCGCTACCTGGCCGACAACGGCGCCGACGGCGTCAAGGTCGGCATCGGCCCCGGCTCGATATGCACCACCCGCATCATCGCCGGCGTGGGTGTGCCCCAGCTCTCGGCCGTATACGACGTGGCCAGCGCGCTGAAGGGCACCGACGTGCCCCTCATCGCCGACGGCGGCATACGCTACTCGGGCGATATCGTGAAGGCTCTCGCAGCCGGCGCCCACTCGGTGATGCTCGGCGGTATGCTGGCCGGTGTGGAGGAGTCGCCCGGCGACACCATCATCTTCAACGGCCGCAAGTACAAGACTTACCGCGGCATGGGCTCGCTCGAGGCCATGGAGAAGGGCTCGAAAGACCGCTACTTCCAGGCCGGAGAGACCGACTCCAAGAAGCTCGTGCCCGAGGGTATCGCCGCCCGCGTGCCTTACAAGGGCTCGCTCTACGAGGTGGTATATCAGATGCTCGGCGGCCTGCGTGCCGGCATGGGCTACTGCGGCGCCCCCGACATCGAGGCCCTGCACCACGCCCGCTTCACCCGCATCACCAACGCCGGCGTCGCCGAGAGCCATCCCCACGACGTGGCCATCACCAGCGAGGCACCAAATTACTCGGCCGGCGCACGCTGATTTTACGTTTAGACAATAATCTGAATTTTTCAGCGTTAAGGAAGAAGTACAATCACTCCATACTACGATGAAAAAACGCTTCCTGGCCGCCGGCGCGCTGTGCGCAGCCATACTGGCCATCACCGCAAAGCCATCTGACCCCGTGCTCATGAAAGTGGGCGGCGACGAGGTGCGCCTGAGCGAGTTTGAATACCTTTACCACAAAAACAATACCCAGCAGGCCGAGCCGCAGTCTATCGAGCAGTATGTCGACATGTTTGTCAACTTCAAGCTCAAGGTAGCTGCTGCCGAGAAGGCCGGGCTGGATACCACTGTCGCTTTTGAGAGCGAGTACCTGAAATTTCGCAACGACCTGGCCGAGCCTTACCTGCGCGACGCCGAGGTCGAGGAGGCTCAGATACTCGACGCCTACGGCCACACACAGCGCGATGTGCTGGTGAGCCATATCATGCTCCCGCGCGACGCCCACGCTCTGGCCGACTCGCTGCGCAGCGGCATCCTCGACGGCACCATCAAGTATGAGGACGCCGCACGCCGCCACTCCATCGACAAGCCCTCTGCCGCCCGCGGCGGCCTTATGGGCACCGTATCGGCCGGCCGCTTCCCCTGGGCTTTTGAGAAGGCAGCCTACGACACCGAGGTGGGCGGCATATCGCCGGTGGTCAACTCCGGCTTTGGCCTCCATATCATACGCGTGGAGAAGAGCGAGCCCTCGCGCGGCGAGGTACACGCCGCTCACATCCTGCGAGGCGGCCGCGGCATGAGCGACTCCGCCATCATGGCAGAGAAAGCCGTCATCGACTCCATCTACGCCGAGCTGCGCGCCGGCGCCGACTTTGCCGACATGGCCCGCCGCCACTCGCAAGACCCCGGCACTGCACAGCGCGGCGGCGACCTGGGCTATTTTGGCCACGGCCGCATGGTACACGAGTTTGACTCGGTCGCTTTCGCCCTGCCCGACAGCTCGCTGTCTGAGCCGTTCCGCACCGCATTCGGCTGGCATATCATACGCCGCCTCGACAGCAACAAGCCCGCCGGTCTCGATGAGCAGCGCGAGGCCATCCGCAAAGCCATCGCCGAGGATGCGTCGCGCTCGGCCGTCGCCACCGACGCTTATCTCGACAAGGTAATCGCCCGCTACAACGGCCGTGTCGACATGGGTACCATCAGCGCCGTGCAGCAGATGGCAGCCCGCCACGGCGGAGTGATGGACAGCGCCATGGTGGCCGAGCTGGCCGCCAGCAAGCTCACCGCAGTGACTTTCAACGGCAAAAACACCACTCTTGCCGAGCTTGCCGCCTATATACCCAGCGTATCGCCGCAGGGAGCGGAAAACATCGCAGAGTTTGTACGCAACACCGCCTCCGACTATCTGAAGACTCTCGCCCTGGAGCAGGCCCGCGCCGACCTGGCCGCCGACAATGCCGACTACCGCAACCTCATCAACGAGTACCGCGACGGCATACTGCTTTTTGAGATTTCAAACCGCGAGGTATGGGACAAGGCGACCGCCGACACCACCGGCCTGGAGCAGTATTTCCGCGACCACCGCGACAAGTACCGCTGGGAGACCCCGCGCTACAAGGCCATCATAATCTTTGCCCCCAACGACAGCCTGCTTGAGGCAGCCACCCGATACGCCGCCGACAGCATCTCGGCCTCGATACCCTCGTCGCGCGTGGCAGCAGTGATGGCCGACCGCTTTGGCCGCAACGTAAAGGTAGAGCGCGTGATAGCCGCCAAGGGCGACAATCCCATCACCGACTATCTCGGCTTCGGCGCCGAGCGCCCGGCCAAGCCCGCCAGCCAGCGCTGGCCCGTCTATGCCCCCTTCCGCGCCAAGGTGCTCGACCAGCCCGAGGAGGCCGCTGACCTGCGTGCCGCCGTTGTGGCCGACTATCAGGCATCGCTTGAGAAAGCTTGGCTCGAGCGGCTCCGCAAGGAGATACCCGTGAAAATCAACCGCAAGGTGCTGCGCAGCGCCAAGTAAGGCCGTGCGCACCGCCACACGTATATACGGCAAGATGCCCGCAGCGATACGCCTCAGCGTCGCTGCGGGCATCTGCGCGCTGTGCCTGCCGGGATGCTCGCGCGAGCAGGCCGCCGTCGAGACAGAGCCGGCGCTGGCTCGGGTCGGCACTGCCACCATCACGGCGGCTGATGTACGCGCGGCAATGCCGTCGGGATTGTCGGCCGACGACTCCGTAAAGTTTGTGCGCGCCTATGTCAACTCCTGGGTCGACGAGCAGCTCATCGTCGGTATAGCCTCGCAGCAGGTGGATATGGATGCCATAGACCGCCTCGCCGACGACTACCGCCGCAGCCTCATCATGCAGGAGTACCGCCGCCAGATGTACGAGAGCCACGCCGCGTCGATACCCGAGGACTCTCTGCGCGCATATCACGAGGCTCATGGCGGCGACTTCCTGCTCGACCGTCCGATGGTCAGGGGAGTGTATATAAAAGTGCCCGACGACGCGCCCGGCCTGCGCCGCATGCGCAAACTCTTCCGCTCCGACCGCACCGACGACATCGATGCCCTCGAGAAAGAGGTGCTCGGCTCGGCCATACATTACGACTACTTCCGCGACAAGTGGGTCGACTGGGAGCAGATAGAGATGCGGGTGCCGGTCGACTTTGCCGGGTGGCCCGGCCGCGGACAGACCCTCGACACCTCGGCCGGAGGATTTACATACCTGCTGCGCGTGACCGACGTGCTGCCGGCCGGCAGCCCTATGCCATACGAGCAGGCGCGGCCGTTGATAGTGCAGCGCATGCTGGCCGCCGACCGCCGCACCTACGACGCCCGCATGATGGCCGAGCTGCGGCGGAGCGCCGCCGACCGCGGCGACATGGTCGTCAACCTTGACCGCTGACTGCGTGTTATACTGTCATATGAAACCTCTCATCTACATCGCACTGGCGTGCGCGGCCACACTCTTTGCCGGATGCGGCGAGCGTATCGTGGTGGAGCCTCAGCCCATCATACCCCTGTACCGCGGGATAGCAGCCGCTGCCGACAGCGCGGCCGTCGACTCACTCATACGCGCCGAGCGTGGCCCGCTCGGCGCTCTGATGGCGTATCTCGGGGCCGACTCGCTCACCGAGAGCGCCGTGGCCGCGTGGCGCGAGTCAATGCCGATGCAGGTATTTGCTCCGGCGGCCGACAGTGTATGGCCGTCGCTGGGCGGTATCGAGCGCGACCTTGGCAGCATACTCTCGCGCGCCGCGGCCGACTCGCTGGACATACCGCGGCGCGACTATGCGGCCGTGGTATGGGGACGCACCAAGTCGATAGTCATCGTCGACGGCCGCGAAGACTCCACAGTGCTCATCGCTCTCAACCACTACCTCGGCGCCGACTACCCCGGCTACAGTCACTGGCCGGCATACATGCGGCTCGACAAGGATCCCGCCCGCCTGCCGTACGACCTGGCCGAGGCGCTCGTGGCCGACCGCTATCCATATCGCCCGGCCGACAGCCGCGACGGAGGCGCCACGGTGCTATCGCGGCTTGTATATGAGGGCGCACTCACACTGGCAAAAATCAAACTCGTGCCCGACGGCACCCTGGCCGGCGCCCTCGGCTATACCGACGCGCAGCTGCGCTGGCTTGAGGAAAACGAGGCCTGCATATGGCAGGCGATGGTAGAGCGCAAGATGCTCTACGACACATCGGAGAGCCTGGCCGAGCGACTCGTGGCACCCGCGCCCGCCACCGCCGACATATCGCCGTCGTCGCCGGGGCGCGTGGGCCGCTTCATCGGATACCGCATACTCTGCGCCTACATGCGCGGCAACGCCCGCACCACCCTGGCCGAGATGCTGTCGCCCGACTTTTACCGCAGCCCGGCCGTGCTGGTGCAGGCCGCCTACGAGGGTCAGTAGCGGGCAAAGAGGCGCGCGATGAGGTCGGGACGGTGCATACGCCGCAGCGAGCGCTCGATGTCGACCCGGTAGGAGCGGTCGTACCAGAAGAAGTACTTGCGCTGGGCAAGTTTCTCCTCGGGACGCACAGCTGTGTAGACCTCCTTGAGCGTGTAAGGATGCACACCGCTGTAATATATCTCCGACGCCACAGTCATGGGCGTGGGGGTGAAATCCTGCACCTGCTCCAGACGGAAATCGAGTGCCTTGGTCTTGACGGCAAGCTCGGCCATATCTATCTCTCGGCAGCCGGGATGCGACGATATGAAGTACGGGATCAGCTGCTGACGCAGACCGTACTTGGCATTGACTCGGTCAAAAATATCCTTAAACCGGCCAAACAGCTCAAACGACGGCTTGCGCATCACATCGAGCACAGCCGGCTCGGTGTGCTCGGGCGCCACTTTCAGACGCCCCGACACGTGGCGGGCGATAAGCTCCTCGTTGTAGCGTCCCGAGGCGTCGCACATCGACAGGTCGTAGCGCACGCCGCTCCCGACAAACGACTTCTTGACCCCGGGCAGGGCGTCGACGCGGGCGTAGATATCGAGCAGCGGAGTATGATCGGTATCAAGATTGGGACACACCGACGGATGCAGACACGACGGACGCATACAGCGCGCGCATCGCGAGCGGTCGCGGCCGCCCATGGCATACATGTTGGCCGACGGGCCTCCCAGATCTGAGATATACCCCTTGAAATCGGGCATACGCGTGACCTGGCGCGCCTCGGCCAGTATAGACTCCGGCGAGCGCGAGGCGATAAACTTGCCCTGATGGGCCGAGATGGTGCAGAAGGCGCATCCGCCGAAGCATCCGCGATGGAGATTGACCGAGTGGCGTATCATCTCGTAGGCCGGTATGCGGCGGGCCTTGTAGCGCGGGTGTGGCAGGCGGGTAAATGGCAGGTCAAACGCCGCGTCGATCTCGCCCTGCTCCATCGCCGGCAGCATGGGCAGCACCTTGACGGCGCCGCGCTCGCCATAGTCTTGCCAGAGGGTGGCACCGCCGCCGAGGCGGTTGCTCTGCTGCTCGATATGGCGGAAGTTGGCCGCCTGCATACGCCGGTCGCGACGGCATACCGCCCACGGGGCCAGCACTATATCAGTATCTGTCGACTCCGCGGGCATCTCCTCGCGAGGGCGGAGCACCACACTTTGGGGCAGGTCGGTGATGTCGGCGACAGCCTCGCCTGCATCGAGGCGGCGGGCCAGCTCCACGGTATTGTGCTCGCCCATGCCGTAGAGGAGCATATCGGCGCCGGAGTCGACCAGTATCGACGGGCGCAGACGGTCTTGCCAGTAGTCGTAATGCGACAGCCGGCGCAGCGAAGCCTCGATACCGCCCGCCACTATGGGCACATCAGGGAAGAGGCGCCTCAAAATCTGCGTGTATACCACGGTGGGATAGTCGGGTCGGGCGCCGTGGCGGCCGTCGGGCGTATAGGCATCGTCGCTGCGTCGGCGGCGCGCGGCGGTGTAATGGTTGACCATCGAGTCCATCGCTCCGGCCGACACACCGAAAAACAGCCGCGGGCGGCCAAACTTGCGGAAGTCGCGCAGGTCGTCTTGCCAGCCCGGCTGCGGCACGATAGCCACACGGTAGCCGGCGCGCTCCAGCGCACGGCCGATGACGGCCGTGCCAAACGACGGATGGTCGACATATGCGTCGCCCGAGAAGAGCACCACATCGACCGAGTCCCAGCCGCGCGCCTTCATCTCCTTGACAGAGGTGGGCAGCCAGTCGGTAAGACGCAGCGATGAATAGTCTATGGAGTCTTGGGGCAGTCTTTGATTCTCTCTCATTTTGCAGTCATCTCGGCGTGGCGGCTCTCGAGCTTGATGATCTCGTCGCGCAGGCGTGCCGCCTCGATAAATTCCATATTCTTTGCAGCGTCGAGCATCTGAGTGCGCAGATGCGCTATCGAGCGCTCAAGCTGCTCGGCGCTCATGTACGCTACCACGGGGTCGGCCGCTATGTCGACACTGTGGGTGTACTCCTGCTCGTAAGGTATCGGAGCGGCGGGGCGGTCGCGGCGCTTGTCGCGAGGCGCAGAGCCCTTCGGAGTGGACTTTGCGTCGCTTCCCGGCGCCGGGGCAGTGATGCCCGCGATGGCCGCGCGGGCCTTGACGATGGCGCGCGGTGTGATGCCGTGCTCCTCATTGTACTTGAGCTGGATGGTGCGACGGCGGTCGGTCTCGTCGATGGTGCGCTGCATGGAGTCGGTGATGCGGTCGGCATACATGATGACAGTGCCGTTGAGGTTTCGGGCGGCGCGGCCCACGGTCTGTGTGAGCGAGCGCTCGTTGCGCAGAAAGCCCTCCTTGTCGGCATCCATTATCGCCACCAGCGACACCTCGGGCAGGTCGAGGCCCTCGCGGAGAAGATTCACGCCGATCACCACATCGAAGTTGCCCGCCCGCAGATCGTCGAGGATACGCATGCGGTCGAGTGTGTCTACGTCGCTGTGGATGTATGCGGCCTTCACGCCGGCCTTGTTGAGGTAGTCGTTGAGCTCCTCGGCCATGCGCTTGGTGAGGGTGGTGACGAGCACACGCTCGTCGCGCTCGACGCGCAGGGCGATTTCCTCCATGAGGTCGTCGACGCTGCCCATGGTGGGGCGCACGATGATGAGCGGGTCGAGCAGACCGGTGGGGCGTATCACCTGCTCGACCACCACGCCGCCGGCGCGGGCCAGCTCATAGTCGGCCGGGGTGGCGCTCACGTAGATGGTCTGCGGCGTGAGGTCTTCAAACTCGGCATAGGTGAGCGGGCGGTTGTCGAGCGCCGCCGGCAGACGGAAACCGTAGTCGACCAGATTGGTTTTGCGCGAGAGGTCGCCGCCAAACATCGCCCGCAGCTGAGGCAGCGTGACGTGGCTCTCGTCGATGATGGTGAGGAAGTCGCGCGGGAAATAGTCGAGCAGACAGAAGGGGCGCTGCCCCGGCTGGCGGCCGTCGAAGTAGCGCGAGTAGTTTTCGATACCCGAGCAGTATCCCAGCTCCTTTATCATCTCGACATCGTAGGTGACACGCTCCTCCAGGCGCTGAGCCTCCAGCAGCTTGCCCTCGCGGGCAAAGGCGTCGAGCTGGGCGCCCAAGTCGAGCTGTATCTGACGCACGGCCTCGGCCTGGCGGGCGGGCGAGGTCACAAAGATGTTGGCCGGGTATATGTTGAAGCTGTCGTGGGAGCCCAGGGGGCGCATGTCGTCGGGATGATGTGTCGAAATGCTCTCGACCTCGTCGCCCCAGAATGTGACGCGCAGCACTATCTCCTCCTGTGCCAGGCGTATGTCGACCGTATCGCCCTTGACGCGGAAAGTGCCGCGGGCGAGCTCGACCTCATTGCGCGAGTAGAGCGCGGCCACCAGCCGGCGCAGGAAGGCGTTGCGGGCGATGCGCTCGCCGCGGTGCACCGGCACGACATTGGCATTGAATTCCTCGGGATTGCCCATGCCGTATATACACGACACCGACGATACCACCACCACATCGCGCCTCCCCGAGAGCAGAGCCGATATTGTGGCCAGGCGCAGGCGGTCTATCTCGTCGTTGATCATCAGATCCTTCTCGATATACTTGTCGACCGAGGGGATGTATGCCTCGGGCTGGTAGTAGTCGTAGTACGACACGAAGTACTGCACGGCATTGTCGGGAAAAAACTGCAGCATCTCGGCATACAGCTGCGCCGCCAGGGTCTTGTTGTGACTCAGGATGAGCGTGGGCCGCGCGGTGGCGGCGATGACATTGGCCATCGTGAAAGTCTTGCCCGAGCCGGTGACGCCGAGCAACACCTGGGCCTCGTCGCCGCGGGCCACGCCCTCGGCGAGCTCGGCGATGGCACGGGGCTGGTCGCCGGTAGGACTGAAATTAGATGTCAGCTTGTAATCCATATGAATTACAAAGGTACTAAAAAACGCCCACACCGCAAAACTGCCCGGGGTACCGATTTTTTTTGTACCTTTGCACTCATCAACAGACTACCGTACACCGTATGAAGATACTCGTAACAGGATGTCAGGGCCAGCTCGGACGCGAGCTGCACGAGGTGCTCGAGGAGCAGCGCCCGGGCATCACCACCTATATCGATATCGACGACCTCGACCTGACCGACCGCGACGCCGTGGAGCGCTTCATGCGCGCCGGCGAGTACTCGCATGTGGTCAACTGCGCCGCATACACCGCCGTAGACCGCGCCGAGGAGGAAAAGCTGCAGTGTGCAGCCGTCAATACCGACGCGGTGACCAATATCGCCCGCCTGGCCGATGAGCTCGGGCTGCACATACTCCACATATCGACCGACTATGTATTTGACGGCCGCAACTACCGCCCCTACACCGAGAGCGACAAGGTAAACCCGCTCTCGCAGTACGGCACATCGAAGCGCAAGGGCGAGACCGCCCTGCTGGGCCTGGCCCCCGAGAGCATAATCATACGCACCGGATGGCTCTACTCGCCCTACGGACGCAATTTCGTGAAGACCATACTGCGGCAGGCCGCCGGGCAGAGTCATCTGCGCGTGGTGAGCGACCAGGTGGGCACCCCCACCTCGGCCCGCGACCTGGCCGAGGCCGTCGCCACTGTGCTCTTTGCCCCGCAGTGGGTGCCCGGTATATTCAATTTCTCCGACGAGGGCGTGGCATCGTGGTACGATTTGGCCGTGGCCATCCTGCGCATCAAGGGCATCAAAGACTGCACCGTGACCCCCGTGGGCACGGTCGACTACCCCACCCCGGCCGCCCGCCCCTGCTACAGCGTGCTCGACAAGTCGCGATTCAAGGTGACATACGGCGTGACCATCCCCCACTGGGAAGAGTCGCTCGCCCGCTGCCTGGCACGTATCGACTCCACCGCTAATTCCTGACCCAAATGGCTACCATCAACGACGAAATAGCACGGCGACGCACTTTCGCCATCATATCGCACCCCGACGCCGGCAAGACCACCCTCACCGAGAAACTGCTCCTCTACGGCGGAGCAATCCACGTGGCCGGCGCCGTGAAGAGCAACAAAATCAAAAAGACCGCCACCAGCGACTGGATGGAAATCGAGAAGCAGCGCGGTATATCCGTGGCCACCTCCGTGATGGGCTTTGACTACGGCGATTACAAGATAAACATCCTCGACACGCCCGGCCACCAGGACTTTGCCGAGGATACATACCGCACCCTCACGGCGGTCGACTCGGTGATAATCGTGGTCGACGTGGCCAAGGGCGTCGAGCAGCAGACACGCAAGCTCATGGAGGTATGCCGTATGCGCAATACCCCGGTGATAATATTTGTAAACAAGCTCGACCGCGAGGGCCGCGACCCATTTGACATACTCGACGAGCTGGAGGCGGAGCTGCACATCGGTGTGCGCCCGCTGAGCTGGCCCATCAACATAGGAGCCAAATTCAAGGGCGTGTACAATATCTATGAGCACTCGCTCGACCTCTTCACCCCCGACAAGCAGAAGGTGACCGAGCGCGTCGAGATAGACGACCTCAGCGACGAGCGTATCGACGCCGCCGTAGGGCAGGCCGACGCCGACAAGCTGCGCGAGGATCTGGAGCTCATCGAGGGCGTATATCCCGAGTTTGACGTGCAGGCTTATCTCGACGCCCGTGTGGCGCCCGTATTCTTTGGCTCGGCGCTCAACACATTCGGCGTGAAGGAGCTGCTCGACTGCTTTGTGAAGATAGCCCCGTCGCCACGGCCCGTGGAGGCGCTGGAGCACACGGTGCGCCCCGACGACCCTTCATTCTCGGGCTTTGTATTCAAGATACACGCCAATATGGACCCCAACCACCGCTCGTGCATCGCCTTTGTGAAGATATGCTCGGGACGGTTTGAGCGCAACGCCCCCTACCGCCACGTGCGCCTGGGCAAGACCCTGAAATTCTCGGCGCCCACCGCATTCATGGCCCAGAAAAAGAGCATCGTCGACGAGGCTTATCCCGGCGATATCGTGGGCATCCCCGACACGGGCAATTTCAAGATCGGCGACACGGTGACAGGCGGCGAGGAGCTGCACTTCCGCGGGCTGCCGTCGTTCTCGCCCGAGATGTTCAAGTACATCGAGAATACCGACCCCATGAAGAGCAAGCAGCTCGACAAGGGCATACAGCAGCTCATGGACGAGGGTGTGGCCCAGCTCTTTGTCAATCAGTTTAACGGCCGCAAGATTATCGGCACCGTCGGTCAGCTGCAATTTGAGGTGATCCAGTACCGTCTGGAGCACGAGTACGGCGCAAGCTGCCGCTGGGAGCCGCTGTCGCTCTACAAGGCATGCTGGATCGAAAGCGACGATGCCGAGGCGATGGCCGCCTTCAAGCGCCGCAAGCACCAGTTCCTGGCGCTCGACCGCGAGGGTCGCGATGTATTCCTGGCCGACTCGGCATATGTGCTGCAGATGGCCCGCACCGACTTCCCCGACATACGCTTCCACTTCTCTTCAGAATACTGAATCGCATGAAACGCTATATCGCCCTGCTCATGCTCGGGGCATCCGCGCTGGCCGCGTGCGCCTGGAGCCAGAAAGGCCACGATGTGACCGCCTATATTGCCGAGCGCCATCTCACGCCGCGCACGGCCGCGGCCATCGACTCACTGCTCGAGGGCCGCTCGATGGTGTATTGGGCCAACTGGCTCGACAATGCATCGCACACAATGCCCTACGCCTACACCAAGACCTGGCACTACAAGAATGTAGACGAAGGCGACACCTACGAGAGCGCTCCGGCCAATCCGGCCGGCGACGCCGTCACCGCCATCAAGGCCCAGCTCGAGACGCTGGCCGACTCGACCGCAGCATTTGCCGACAAGCAGCTGGCCATGAAGATACTGGTACACGTCGTGGGCGACATGCACCAGCCCATGCACATGGGACATGCCACCGACCTTGGCGGTAACC